>MTKZ01007278.1_pt1 | contig 18873 bp, 9 predicted proteins | sample 1042781 | NCBI WGS metagenome assembly MTKZ01 (sample SAMN06212207, study PRJNA360539) | anaerobic digester metagenome | biome: Wastewater treatment plant; material: sludge; isolation source: anaerobic digester fed with sludge from wastewater treatment plant | place: Denmark: WWTP Viborg ... | reverse complement strand
CGTGAAAATCCTCACCGGCTTCGGCAATTCGCCGGGCATCACCCAGGTGCTCGCCGCCAAGGGGTATCATGCCCTGGACCGTACCCGCCGCATTCATGTGAACTGGTGCGCCGGCGCGGGAGAAAGCGTGGGCGCGTCGAACCTGATGCACCTGTTTCATATCTTCGAAGGGACCACCCTGCAATGGCGGGACGGCAAGGAAGTGCGCGTCCAGACGGGTACCTGCCCGAAACGGGTACAGTTTCCGGAACCAATCAACGAAGCCGTCATTTATTACACCGGCCACGCGGAATCGGTGTCGCTGCCCCGGAATCTGCCCGGCCTCGAGGAAGTAACACTCCACGGCGGCGCCAAACCGCACTATATTGTCACCCTGCTGAAAGTGATTCGTGCCACAGGCGCCTTCAAGACCCACCAGCGCCGCGCGGCGCTTGCGCGTTTCTTTCATCACGTCGAGTCGTGGTTCCCCTCGGGCGGCCTGGACAAATCCGTTGGACGGGTGGAGGTCATCGGCGAGAAAGACGGACAGGAAGCCCACCTCAGTTATTCCTACGTGGGACACATCGCCGACATCACGTCCATGCCGGTCTATCTGGCGTCGAAACGGCTTTGCGAAGGCGCCTACGACAACCTGCCCGGAGGCGTCTACGCGCCGGAACGGCTCTTGAAAGATCCGGACGGCTTTCTGGACGGCCTTAAAGGACTCGGCGTGGATATCCGGCTATAAGCGCGGCTTTTGCCGTAAAGAACCGCACGCCGCGCGCGCTGTATAGCGGCCTATAGTTTCATGCCTTCGTCGAGTACAATCAGGTAGTTTTCCACGGGCATGTAATCCGTAAGCGAATTGCCCGTGCCCAACGCCCAGAATCCATCGGCGTAACATATTTCCGCCACGCGCCTTACATAACGGCGCAATTCCGGTTCCGAAGCGCGGCAGATGAAATCCACATCCAGGCCGCCAAGCGGCGTGACCCGACTGCCGTACGCCCGCTTGAATTCCGTGACCGGCATGATAACGTCTTCAAAGGAATGCTTGGCATCGATACCGCAACCATCGATAAGGTCATCGTATACCGTGGCCAGGTTCCCGCACGAATGAAGAATAAAAGGCTTATTCACCGCGTGGGCGATTTGCGCCATTCGGGTATAAATGGGAAACACATAGGTGCGCAGATGTTCCGGGGAAAGAAACGTGGAAGTCTTGAAACCCAGGTCGTCGCCCTGACGGCACGCGCCGACCGCCTCCAGCGAAGCGATCTGGCGCAGGGCGCGGGTATGAATCTCTCCAAGCTTGTCAAAGACAGCCCGCACGAGTTCCGGTTGCTCGTAGACGGCGGTGGAGAGCCCCTCAACACCGAGCAGGCTGGTGGCCCATTCATAGGGTCCGGCACACACGCCCGCGACAAGTTTCGCCCCTTCGGGAAGGCACGCCGCGGCATATTCAAAGGGATACAGGGAAACCGCCGCCCCCGGCTCGGGCCAGGGATAGCGCTCAAACTCATCCGGGGTGCGGATAACCACGTGGGCCTCGCTGCCGCTGGACACCTGCGTTGTGCGGTTCTCATGTTCCTGGAGCGGCAGGGCGGGAGGAATCTCGATGGGAACTTCGTCAAAGCCCATGCCCATCCAGAAATCCACATACAGTTTCCAGGCGTCCCGCCCGCTCCAGTCCAGCGCACGCGCGTCCACCCCCATGCGGGTCGAAATGAATCCCGGGCTCGCGATGTGCTCATAAAAGGGCAAATGGCCGGGAGCCGTGTCGCGCCTGAGCACGCGCAGGAACTGCTCAAAATCCGGGGTACGCATGAAAACTACCCTTCCTTTCCATTAAGGTGCTCGTATAAGAACAAAACGAATAAGCTTTTTCAGTTGCCCTGCCAACTGAAAAACTTCGTTGGACTAAACGCAAACAAGAAAACAGAGCAAAACAGGGACTGACTGCCAAATAGCCCACGACCGTCGCATATAAGCCATTTGGCAGATACTGCTATTTGGTTGTCTGTCCCTGTTTTGCGTGCACACAAGTAATTATCCACGGCGAAGCCGTTTAGTCCAACGGGATGTTATAGCACGATAAAGAAGGTCGCATCGCTTACCGCAAGACCCTTACGCCTCCACCTGCACCGTCTTTCCGGTAGCGGCGGCATCGTGAATCGCCTGAATCACTTTCATGTACCGCAATCCGTCTTCAAAATCGGGATGATAGGGCGCGCCTTGCCGGATGGCGTCCACAAAATCCTGTTCCACGCGCCAGTTGGCGACATCGTATCGTTCGTCATCTTCGGGCTCCAACGGTTCCATGGCACCATTCACGCATTGATACAGGATATCATGGTCCACGTCGTATTGGAGCGCGCATTTTTCGCCGTAAATACCGATGGCATCGCCCGTAAAGCCGGACACGCCGTTGATAACGTAATGGACCGGGATGGTATCGCCTACCACGGTGGTCGCGATCACCTGGTCCGGAACGCGCACCGGCGTCATGTCGCCCTGCGCATCGGGCCGTTCTTTTGTAAAGAGGAACGTTTCGGCGCTCACCCGCGTTGTCCAACCGAACCATCGGTGAATCACTTCGATAAACATACCCAGCGTCTGCACGTTCAGCCCGGAAAGGTACTGGTCTTTACGCCAGGTAATGGGCGCATTCCGATCCCTCCACGCGTCCGAAAAACTGCTCACGGTAACATAGCGTACGGGGCCGAGCGTGTTTTCGCGTAACAGCCGCGCCATCAGTCGGTCAATGCTCAACCCATAGGGCACCGGGCACAACCCCGCAACCCGGCCGCTCTTGCGCGCCGCCGCCGCCATGCGCTCCGCCTCTTCCTGGTTGCGTGCCATGCGCGCCTGGCAGAACACATGCTTGCCCGCTTCCAGCGCCGCCACGCTTACCTCGCAGTGCAGGTACGGCCATGTGCCGATAACCACAGTATTGATGTCATCGCGGACGATGAGTTCCTGCCAGGAATCGCACACCTCCGGGATGCCCGCCTCACGCGCCGCCCGTTCGGACGACGCCCGCGTACGGTTGGCCACCGCGCACAGACGCACCCCTTCAATTTTAGTGAACCCCGGTACATGCCGGTCGCGACAGATGCCGCCCAAGCCTACGATACCGATACGAATGTCATCCATAGGTTTCACCTCCGTCCATGAAATCATTAATCTTTAATTATTCCACATGCACCACAAACGTATATTCCTCTTGATCCCGCTTGATTTTAATGACATACGGGTCGGACCCTTCGGTAAGTTCAGCGATTTCGAGAACGCTTTTTTCACCCCCGAATTCATAACCGTTAACGGAGGTGACAATGTCTCCGTTTTTGAATCCATAGTTGGCGAGTAGAGCGATTTTCTCCACATTTTCCGCACGGATGCCGACTAACTTGCCGTCTTCAAAAAAGGGCTGGGGATTCAAAGCGGCGAGGATCTCCCCGTAATGCTCGCGCCATTCACGCAAGATATCATTCTTATTGATCGTAAGATGAACGGTATTGGGCGCATCGCTGCCTTCGGAAAAACTTGCCATCCCTGTATTTGCACCCACCGGGTTTGCAATGGACAATGGCGGCAACTCAGGTAAGGGACATGGCGTAAAACCCGCCGCAGCAGTCCTGGCGTCCCGCACAAGCTCTACTCTAAATGACCCGTACCACCGTCCGGCCACCTTGATGAAAACATGATGCCGTCCCTTACTCAATGTCATTGTTTTATGGTTAATGCTCAGTGTTTCGTTTCTGCCCGCCCGCTTCGCCAAAAGCACACCGTCTATCCATAATTCGCCGCCTTCCCACAGGTCTAACTCCGGTTCAATCACCATTTCTTGCTTGGTATCAAAACACCCATAGGCATAGGCAACACTCTGCGGACTCCATGAATACAGTTTTGGAAGGCAGACATTCGGAAATACAGGCGGACACGAGTAAGCCCTCCATTGAACCTCACCCTCTTTACTCGGCCAGGTCTGAGAAAAATCGAGGTTCCCGGATTTACCACTCGTTTCGATTTCCGCACAGCCTTCCGGCCCGAAGAGCCCGATAATACACCAGTCATTCAATCGGGTTGCCTTATCAAAACCGCTCAAGAATTCCCAGCAGAACTCACTGATCGAAAAGTTGTAATTTTCTTGTCGTAGTACGTTTTCTTCGGCATCCAGAACCACCAGGGCCGGCAGGTCGGAGACGCCCAGACGGGGCCCAACCTCCTGCTGTTCCATAGCGTCCACCTGTACCAGGACAAAATGTTCCGTTAAAAACTCACTGAGACTGGGGTTACTTAATATCGTTTCCCTAAGATTACGTAATGCACCGGAATCAGGAATGGTGATAGTTACAAACACCAGACAGTTCCGGGTTTTGGCTTCCTTCAGGGCGGTATCGAGGGAATCGTGCCACGGCAGGCGCTTCCAATCGTTCCTGTCCATGAGGAGGAATTTTTCCACCATCCGGGCCTCTTTCATCGTTGCCCAGTGGGGGGACCGGCGCAACAGGTCCAACGCCTCCCGAGGAAATTCATTCCCGCGATAATTTCCATAATAATTCATGAGTATGTCGCAGACCATCCGAAGATCCTCTTCGCCACCGCGTTTCGCCAGTCCCAGGGCCAGTTTGGGCTCCAGTCCCGGATAATGGTGGGTCCTCCCTTCCACTTCAGGCAACAGTGCCAGCGCTTCGTCCCACCGCTTTCTGTCAAGCAAATAGGCCATTTTCACCTCCGCCAGGCCCTCGTCATGCGGACAGCGCCGCAAACCCAGATCGCAGGCAATCAGGGCAGCCTCTTCATGACAGTTCTCTCTTTGTTGCCACTGACGGGTAAGATTACCCAAGCTGATACAGGACTCCGGCAGCGCCCGTATCAGACTCTCCTTCAGCAGGGAATTCGCATGTCCGGGAGCGTTCTCGAACTGGCAAACACGCGCGAGCAGATGAGCGGCATTGTGAAGCCGGCCATGGAGGGAACATGCCGGCGCCGTGCTTCCTTCAGACAGGGTATACACGCCTCCGTCAGGACAGGCAGTGGTTTTAATCCTTTCCATGACGGCATCGTTCACGCCGCCGGCTTTCAGAAGGGCGTCTTCCAACTCATGCATGCGCCACTGGCAGCGACTCCAATCGGGAGCAAAGCATTCCTGGTAGGTTTTCACCGCCTCCAGCCGCATTTCAAGCGGGGTGCAGGCATTACCGGGCAAGTCTTCCTCCCGCCAGGGAAAAGCCCGCAGCACAGCGACCTGTTCTCCGTCCCCCGCAAGAAGAGCCCGCTCATCCGGAGTAAACCGCAGGAACTGAACTTCGTGATCGAATAACGGTTCATGGGTGAGCTGGACGCCCTCAACTGTATTCCACAAATTCACCACGCCTTCATCGTCCCCGACGGCCAACCGAGAACTATCCTTGTTGAAAGCGATTGATACAATCCGGTTGCCGGCGGTGTCAATTTGCAGACTGTTTTCTTCCCGCCCCATATCCAGCACATAGAGGCTGTCAGCCTCCATGGTAACCGCAATCTTATTTCCCTGTTCATTAAAGCACGCCTTGTTCATTCGTTCCTGCAAGGGTGGAATGGTATATACACCCTTTTCATGGCCTCCCGGAATGTCGTACAAGGTAAGCCGATCGAGGATGGCCAACGCCAGCGTGGCCCCATCCGGAGAAAATGCCAAGGCTGCACAGGTCAAATCCCACGATTCCGTACGCCGGTAAGCCTGTATGGTACGCGCTGTTGTGCCATCGGACAGGTCATAGACGGACAGCAGGGCTGTTTGTGCCAGGAAATCACCCGCCAGCACGGCAAGCCAGCGCCCGCACGGGCTGAAAGCCAACGAGGTGGACTGCAGGTGGAGCCGGGGGATTTCGGCCAGTATCTTCTCTTCCCCGATATTATAAATCATCAGGCCCTGAGCCGAATCCAGCAGCAGACAGGACCCGGTCGGATTCAACAGGGCCAGGTCGAAAGCCGGAGAAACCGGCTGCAGGACAGATTCGGCCAGTCCCGACCGCAGCCCCCATTCCTGCAGACCGCTCCCTGCCGCAACCGTCCTGATATGCTCCCCGTCTGGCAACAGGGCGGCGCTGAAAATATCCGAACCCTCCAGAAATCCGGCGGCATCAGGAACGTCCACTTTCCAGATCTTTATATCTGCTGAGGTTATCGAATACAACAGTTCTCCATCATTACTGAAAGCAACATGGAGGACCTGTTTTTCATGCCCGTCCAGCCTCCTCACAAGTATGCCGGTGTTTGCCTCATAGACATAGACATACTGGAACGCGCCCACCGCAACCAGTTTCCCATTGGGAGACAGGGCAAGCGCACCCGTACGACCACCGGAGGTCTGGAACCGGCCCCGCTCCGTGCCTGTTTTCAAGCCGCCCGTCCATACCGCGCCCGTTGAAGAAATTACGGCAAGGACTGTTTCATTTTCCGGCGCCACCGCGCTCGTGTTGGAAAAACCGATGGCCATTACGGGTGCCGCATCTACGGAAACCCGCCAGAGGGGAGTGTCTTCCCCGGGTTGCCAGACGGCAATCTCCCCACGCTGCGCGCCCGTGGCCAGCAAGGCTTCGCCGGGGGCAAATTCGAGGGCGGTCAGGCCGCTTTCCTGAATCCGGACTATCTCTTCACCGGAACGGGCATCCCGGAAATCGAGCGACACTCGTTCCGGATCCTCTGCCACACCGGCGGCGGTCACGCAGGCGACCCAAGCACCGTCATGACTCAAACGCGCCTGGTTCAGTCCCAGTTCTTCAAAGTTGCATTGAAGCTTTTTTTCGTTCAGATTGAACACGGTAACCTGCTCAGGAGCGGACCGTACCGCCAGCGTGGAATCATCAGCACTGAACGCGACACTCCAAAGCCAATGGTTCATTACATCGAGTTCCACCGCCGAATTGTCAGAAACCGCGGGAAATATTCTCCCCACGTGGCCGATCCGCTCCAGCCGCCACCCGCCCCCGGGGCTGACATACATCTGAACGTCGTCACCCTCTAAAGGCACGAGCGAACGTATAAAGACTTCCCCGGTCATAGCATTCCAAAGACTAAAACTATGAGAAACATCCTCGGTGATGACACGGGCATTCACCGTGTCCAGGGCATAACCGGACAAAACCGGCCGGATATTTTTTTCCAGGGATTGTTTGTACGTCCGGTAATCCTGGTTGCATACACACTGAAGACGCCCCCACTCCCAGTCGCGGCGTTCCGCCACGCATTCGGCCAGCAATTGCCGCGCCCGTTCATAGGCGCCATTTTTAACCTGGCTGGAGGCCAGGGCGATTTGGGCGTTATACAAGGCCGCAGCCGACCCTTCCCGAGCCTGCTCCGCCTCCTTGCGTGACACTTCTTCCTGCAGTCGCGCATGTTCGGCAATTTCCTGCTGCTCTTCGGCATGCCGCCTCGCTTCGGCCTCGGACCCCAGCGCCTGTTCGGCTGCAGCGCGGGCGGCGGTGGCAGCGTCGCGCTGGCGCATCACCTGGATATAGGATACGGTTACGGTTCCCGCCAGCAAAACCAAAGCCACCAGGGCCGCCATCAGACGACCCTTGTAGCGGGCAATAAACAGGCGCACCTGCTCCGTGAAACGGTAGTCATAGGCTTTCACCAGCGCACCGGAAAGAAAGCGGCTGATTTCCTCGGCCAGGTCCACGGCCGAAGCGTAACGTTTTGCCGGATCCTTTTCCATGGCGTGGGCACACACGGCAGCAAGGGCGGGCGGCGCATTGGGTTCCCGGTTGCTTATGGGAATGGGCGCCTCCCGGGTGATTTTCTCCACAGCCTCTTTGACCGTGGTACAGGAATAGGGTTTCTTGCCGGTGATAATCTCATAGAGAATGACGCCAAGGGCATACACATCGGTGCGTTCATTGACACGGCCGCGGTCCCCTGCGGCCTGTTCCGGCGACATATACAGGGGCGTTCCCATCACCGCGCCGGGAAGCGTGACATCACCACCACTGTCGGACGGGCCCTGCGCTAGCAACACTCCTTCACCATCCACAGCCTCATAAACATCCGCCCCCCCCAGTTTCCGTGCCAGCCCCCAGTCCAGCACGACAGTTTCGCCGTATTCCCCAATCATGACATTATCCGGCTTGAGATCGCGGTGTATGACCCCCCGGCTGTGGGCGTAGGCGATGGCCTGGCACAAATTGACAAAGTGGGGCAGAAGCAGGAGCCGTTCACGCAGGGAAGACGCTGCCTGAATGGCTTTGGACAGGGTCTTGCCGTGAACCACCTTCATGGTGTAATACGGCGTATCGTCCTCACGGCGTCCCAGCTCATAGACCGGAACAATGGAGGGATGCTCCAGGCTGCCCGTAATCCGCGCCTCCTGAAGAAATCGCCGTAACAAGGGGTGGGCGCCGCTGAAAGGCCTGAATTCCGCGCCGCGTGTTACATCAGCGGCTTCTGAAGGAGGAAGCAGTTCCTTGATAATGACTTCCCGGTCCAGTGTGCTGTCAAAAGCCAGCAGGATGCGTCCCATGCCTCCCCGTGCAATTTCCTTGACACCGACATAGCGGCCGGCGGTCTCCTGAATGGCCCGGTCAACGCCGTCCATGTCCAATAGCGATCCGGCGTCCGGCAAGGTCGGAGCCGCCCCATCCGATACCGGCGCCTTCCCATCCGGGCGGTCCAAGCGGGCAGGAAATCCGCCGGGATTCGCGCTCTCGCTCTCATCCATACCTACCACCCCCCGCTGTTAAATGACCCTATCACACTGAAAAGAGTAGTTGAAGCCGACAGTGTCTTCAAACAAAGATAATCAAAGGGGACAAAAGCCTCAAGGACTATAGTAGACTCGGCGGTCTGGAAACACTTCCGAATTTCTTCAAGTCCGCCTGGCTCTTTCTTTTAGCAGGGCATTCCATCCTCGCTTCCCACACTCAAGATGCGGGGCTGAAAATAGCGTCCCACCGCTCATCCAGTTTGCGGATGGCCGTCTCCACGGAAACCGCCGTCAGAAGACCGTTCTTTTCCTGCACCAATTCAAGGCGCATCAATTTCTGCAGGGCATCATCAATCTCAAAATCGACTTCGCAGTTCCATCCTGTCGCCATCCAGCGTTCAATGCCGCGGTCCAATTCCGATGGTGTCATGGGATGACCGCTGACCAGGAGAAAATAATAAGCCAACAACGCTTCTTTGCATTCCTCTTCTTCCGCATCGTTGGCAATACGGTAAAAGACACCGGCATTGTTGTCCATGTTTCTGAAATACAGATTACGGGTCAATTCCTGCATGAATTTCAGTTTGCGGTTCTTGAAACTGTTGAATTGCTTCCATAAATAGCCGGCAAGGGCAGTCAGGCCCACCAGAAACGCGACAAGCATCGTGTTATTCACAACGGGACGTTCCTCGCTCGTTCCCAGCCAGTACCCCAGGAGAGAGCCCAGAAAGAATATCGCGGGGGTCAATTTCCATACGGCGGCAATCCCGCCGCCGAGTGCGGGAATACCGATAAGAAGCGTATCCAGCGTGCGCATGCGTACACTGGTGTTGGGGAAAAGCATCTCCAGGTCGGCCTTGGGCACATTCCGGAACATTTTCAGCAGGGAGGAACCAGTTCGAAACAGATGATGCTTTGCATGCTCCCGCTGATGCTGCTCGCTGAAACGGATATAAAGCACAACACGATCGTAGTTGATGAAATCGATGGTTTTTGATCCGAAACCCATCCAGCCGGGCACGGTTGCCTGCCGTTCAGAAACACCCCGGTAGAACAGTTTCATTTCGTCAAAATCATCAAAATCGACACGCAGCCTGATTTTGAACAGCGATGATTCAGTAAGGGCCTGCTTGAGGTCCTCATCGGTCACACGTTCGTAGTTCGCTTTTTCAAGCAGGCTTTCCAGCAGGTCAAAAAACTGCGTATTGCCGTCGGCTCCGTCCTTCCCATAGTGATTGGTATCGGCATCCGGGTCAATGCCGGCGTAAGCATCTTTCATACGCTCCACGATCTGGTGGAATTCATAGTGAAAGGTGCAATCGAGCAGGCGGTACAGATACCGGAACCGCTCTTCCTGGCCTTGCAGGCGCTTGTCTTCAAGGCACATCTCCAGAATGTCATGTTTGCGATACGGGATGAAACGAAACCGCTCAACGGATATCTGTTCAGTCATGGCCATTGATGCAAGACCCTATTACCGCCCCTCCGTGAACCTTGACGGTTCCGGGGGAAACCCCTTTCCCTTTTGACACACAATCTTGTTCTGTTTCTATTCTATGTTATGGCACCTTTCATGGTCAACCGCTTCAGTGCCGTTTTTTCACGACAAGATATTCGGGGGCGTTGCGCGCCCCGGCCTGTATGAACCGTTCTTTAACAGCAACGTTTTTTTAGACCGTTGCCGTCAGCCTGACACTTCCAGGGCACGGACAGGTATTTTTATAATCCCCGTACGCGCCATCCACGGCGATAACGCCGCCGTAAATACTTATTCGCGTCACGGCTGTTGGTAAATTTAAGTTTGTCGGCATTCCATTCCAGGTTTTTCCCCGGGAAGCGGTTGGCGACATTGGCGAGCAGAACCGCCTCCGTAAGAGGACCTGCGAAATCGAAATTGGCGCCGGCGACACCGTTGCCCAGGGCCGCCTCGACAAATTCATGATAATGGTCCAAAGGGGCAAGTTCCGGTTTGGGGTATTCCTTGAACTTTTCCTCGGGATAAAGATGGGGCGGGCCCACATGAGGCAGGATGAGGGTGCCCTCTTCACCGATAATCATGGAGCCGCTGGGCGGCAGTTCATGGCCCTGGGGCAGATGGGGCGACAAGGCCGTATCGGGCCGTTTCTCCCCGTCCATCCAGGTGCCCTCTATACGCGGACCTGAAGTCAGGGAAGTACCCGGAAACACATAGTGGGCAATGGTCCAGGCGGGATAGACCTCCTCGCTGTAACCCTCGGTCTCGCACGTGATGGAGAGGGGAGCGCCTATCTCCAGCGCGGTGAAGACCGGGTCGAAAATATGGCAGCCGAAGTCGCCCGTGGCCCCGCCGCCGAAATCCCGCCAGCAGCGCCACTTGAAGGGATGATAAATTTCCGCCTTGTACGGGCGTTCCGGCGCCACGCCGAGCCAGAGATTCCAGTCGACATTCGGAGGCACGGGGTCTTCCCCGGCGGGGCGCTTTTTATCTTCGGTCGTATACACGGCGGCGCACCATGAATGCCATTCCTTCACCTTGCCAATGGCCCCCTCGCGCAACCAGTGCACCGCGGTGCGGTAATACTCATGGGAATGAATCTGGATGCCCATTTGCGTGGCAACGCCGTATTTCTGCGCGGCGCGCCGCAACTGCCGCGCTTCATACACTTCATGGGTCAACGGCTTTTCGCAAAACACGTGCATTTTCTTACGGATGGCGGTCATGGCGGCGGGAGCATGCGTATGGTCAGGCGTGGACACATTGACCGAGTCAATGTTGCCCTCCTCTTTTTCAAGCATCTCACGCCAGTCCCGGTATAACCGGGCATCCGGATACTGGGCCGCCGCTTTTTGTAAAGTCAACTCATCAATATCGCAAAGGGCGTACACCTTGACTTTGCCGCTCTTGTTGATGCAGTCCAGGTCATACGCACCCTGACCGCCGACCCCAATGGCCGCATGCTGCAGGAGGCCGGTGGTCGGGGACGCAAGGCTCAGGCGGGGAAGAATCAACGGCACGGCAACCCCGGCCGCCGTCATGCGCGTCATGAAGGTTCTTCGTGTTATGGGAGTGGTCATTTGTGGTTCTCCTTGGGTTAGATATCTATTGTCCGGCACTGGCAGCCGGGGGAAATTACCGATATCGGGTAAAGGCGGGTTTCGTTTTGACGTATACACATAATACGCTTATGCCGGTATTTCTGATCGTTTTTAAAACAGCAACGGCATACCACCAACTTCCACTCCACCCGGCCTACGATACTTTCCATAATGGTCATGATTAGGTGTTGGTTCTCTTTTGACGAAGTGAAGACGCCTCTTGCACTTCGTGCTTTCGATTCTCCCTGCGGGGGAACCGTACCAGTGTAGCACAGACGGCGGAGACGTGAAAAACGCGGGACAATTGGCTTTACATCGGTTGAATATTTTGACCATGCGCCAAAACGCGTGGTATGATTTATATCCCGACCGAATTGAGTATACAACTTCTGGAACAAAGGAATACCCCCATGGACAACCTGACGCTGACACGACGGGCCTTTATTGCGGCCACAACAACAAGCATGGCTTTTGGCGCCATACGGACGGAGAACGGCAAGGAAATTATCGATGCGCCCCCGGTTACCCCCAATACGGCCAAGGTGGTTCCAAGAAAACTTTCCCCAAACGACAAAGTGAATATCGCCGCCATCGGCGCCGGCGGCAAGGGTTTTTCCGATATTATGAGCTGCAAAAAACTGGGGGAAAACGTGGTGGCCCTGTGTGATGTGGACTGGGACCGCTGCTCCGAGGCGTTCTACCGGATGAAAGACGCCAAACAGTTCAAAGATTACCGTATCATGCTGGAAAAAATGCCCGAAATAGACGCGGTGACCATTTCCACGCCCGATCACACCCACGCTCCGGCGGCGTATATGGCCATGATGATGGGCAAACATGTCTATGTCCAGAAGCCGTTGACCCACACGGTGGCCGAAGCGCGCCTGTTGAAAAACATCGCCGCCGAAACCGGCGTAATGACACAAATGGGCAATCAAGGGCACTGCGGCAACGGTGTGCGCACCCTGTGCGAGATGATCTGGAGCGGCGCCATCGGAGACGTTCGGGAGGTGCATGTGTGGACGCATCGGCCGGTCTGGGACAACCAGGGCCTGGCCGAACCGCTTCCCCCGGAAGTGGCCCCGGAAAATCTGGATTGGGACCGGTGGATTGGTGCGGCACAGTGGCGTCCGTACAATCACAAGATTGCGCCCCATGACTGGCGCGCATGGCAGGATTTCGGCGGCGGCTCCCTCGGCGACATGGCCTGTCACATCATGGACGCGGCCTATATGTCGCTGAAACTGGTGGAAGCGCCGGACTACACGGTGGAAGTGGTGGAACAAAAAGGGCGCAACGAGCAGACCTTCCCCATCGCCACCACCATCAAATATGCGTTCCCGGCGCGGGGTGCCATGCCGCCCGTCGATGTTTACTGGTATGACGGCCATTACCCGGACGAGACGACCGGCGAAGAGATTTACAACCGGCCCAAGCGTCCCGCCGGCATTCCCGAAAACGAAAAACTCGGCGACGACGACATGAACGGTTCGTTCTTTGTGGGCGACAAGGGCATTTTAACCGCCGGTGAATACGGCGGGGAGCCCCGGCTTATGCCCGCCACGGCCATGAAGGATTACACCTTCCCGCCCGAAACCGCAGAACGTATTCCGGACGAAAGCCCCTATTTTGACTGGGTCCGCGGCATTAAAACCGGCAAGCTGCCCTGCTCGAATTTCGATTATGCCGGCCCCTTCACGGAAATGGTCAACTTCGGAAACCTGGTGGTCAAGTCCGGCCAGAAGCTTCACTGGGACAATATGAAGGGCGAGGTGATGGATGTGCCGAATCCGGGCGAAATCGTCAGCAAAGAATATCGCAAGGGTTGGGAACTCCCCTGCTGAAGAACTATTGAAAGATGCGGGAAACGGCGTGCCGTTTCCCGCATTATTTTTTCGGGCAAATCCATGCTGCCCGCGACCGCTTACGAACGGCGGCGGAGCGCCTTTATCAATTCCAGGAGGCGGTCCTCGGTTTCAGCGTAACGCAGTATGCCTTTTTTGTCGATAAGCACCGTTTGCGGAATGGCGTTGACGCCATAGTTATTAAAAGAGACATAGGGGTCCGCGTCCCTGCCCACGGGAAACGTAATTGCATAGCGCTCCAAGTATTGCTCCACTTCGTCCGGTTCGCTGCCGGCGTCATGAACGCCGATAACGGCCACATCCCCCCCGGAACCAAAAAGTTCATGTATGATGCGCAATTCGGTAAGCCGGTTTAATGCAAAATGGCTGGTGTCAAACCCCGCCCACAAGGTCAGCACAACGACCTTGCCCTTGAGGTCGGACAGGGCCAGGGGCGGGCTGTTAAACCATTCCGCGCACTTGATGGGAGGCGCGGCTTTGTCGATCAGCGGCGTCAAGTTATTGCGCCCCGGCTGGTACGGGGTTTTTTCCAGGCGCGGTTCAAATTCCTCCAGAACGACTTCCACCTTTCCGGGTTTTTCCAGGTCCACGGTAAAATCACGATGCAGGAACCGTAACGGATGTTCGATGCGGAATGCGATGGTCTTTTGCTCGGGCTGGTAAAATAGTTGTATTTCAAAAACGCCCGAATCATCGGTCAACACATGAATCGGCGCCGGTAAATTCAGGGACCGGACATACAACCGCGCCGGCTCCGCATCCTTGGGGAGGATTCCGCGCCCGCGTATCAGGGGCAGGCGGACCAGTTTGATGGGCTTCAGGTCCACTTCACGGACCTCACCGAGAGCCACGGGGATCTCGGCCAGAATTTTGGTCATATAACCGGGCGGCGGCACCACGCGCAGCACCCCGTCGCCGCTGCCCGAACGCAGCGTAAAACGACCCCGGACATCCGAAAAGGTGTCTTCAAAAATGGTATCTTCAATGCGAAACAACAGCCTTGCGCCGGGACACGGCTTGCCGTCCGGAAAGACGATACTGCCCCGGATTATATAGGGCGGCTTCAACTCGATGTCCAACACGGCGGTTTCCTCCCGCCGGGTCATGTCGGCGACCATCGGTGTCGGAGACGCGTAGTCGGGATGGCGTACGGCAACCAGGTAGTGATCCTCCGGCGCGCGGAGATGATAAAAGCCTTCCCCGTCGGTCAAAGCCTCCGCAAATTTTCGCTGGCCGCTGACCCCCTTCTGGAATACGGAAATCCGTGCGTTCTGCACGGGTTTCTTTTCCGCAGTGACCCGGCCGCGCAACCGGGTCCCGGGATAAAGCACAATGTCCCGGCGCCGGCTGTCCTCCGGCAGATAGGCGACATCGGAATACGCATAGTCGTGATGAGCAAGGGTCATCTTAATAAAACCGCCGGCGGGGATACACGTGATATCCAGAAAGCCGCTGTCATCGCTGCGCAGCATCGGGAATCCCTTTTCAGCCAAATCCTCCACGGAAACGGCGAAACGGTCGTTGACAACCATGCCGGTGATGCGCGCGCCCGGCACCGGCATAAACTCATTGTTAATGACACGAATGGCGATTCCGGCGGGTTCCGTTAACACCAGATTCACCTCCAGATCATCCACGGGGACGGTGGTAAAACCGTCCATCGCAAAGTCCGGATGATAGGCCACCACCTCCATCGGGCCGACAGCAACCTCTTCAAAACGGAAGGTGCCCTTACCGCCCGTGGTCATGTCGCGCACGCGCCGGTCCTGGTTCATATAAACCCGGGCGCCTTCAATGGCCGCGCCGTCAGCGCGCACTACTTTGCCGCTGATGGTGGCGGCGCCCATGGGAAGGGCAAACAACATCGCGCACAGGGCGAGTGCCGCCAGAACGCGAAGGCGCACCCTGGCCGCAACCGTTCCAAAAGAAAATAACAGCGCCATACTTGCATTACTCCTGGGCCGGGGCCAGCCATAAACCGGGCAATTCCCGTTTTTCACCTGCCGACATCATGATCGTCAGCGCCTTCGTATCCGGCGGACGGAAACCATCCACCGCTTCAAAATGCAGGGTGTTCGCCCCTTCGGGCGCTTCCAGCCGGAACCGGCCGTCCGCGCCGGTGCGCGTGGCTCCAGCCGCCCGCCCCTGTGTCTCAAGAAGCACCCGCGCCCCGGGAACGGGCCCGCCCGACCGGGCGTTTTGTATGACGCCCGTTATCACCCCTTTGCCGGACAAGGTGAGCCGCACCTGTTCTGCGGGCGCGTCGCCCCGGAGCGCCACCCGCCGCCACCCGTCGCCGATGCGCCCCGGCGCACTGGCTTGCACCATGTATACACCCGGTTTCAACAGGACATGGAAAACTCCCGTGCCATCGGTCCTGCTGAAAGCCGTATCATGGGGAGGTTGGGCATTGCGCGCCATGACCGTCGCGCCGGAAACGGGTTTATCACCACTGCGCAGCGCAACAAGTCCCTGCAGCGGCACGCCCTGGTAAAGGATCACCTGCAAGTCAGCCTCGTCCGCAGCCACATTCGCGACGGCCTCCTGCGCATAGAGCGGGTGCTCAAATTTCAGGGCCACCTTCGCGCCCCGGGGAACGCCGGCAAGTGTAAACCGGCCCTCCGCATCGGAAACGGGCAGGGTTACGTTCAAAGCCTCCAGTTTAAAAAGCGGAATGCCCACCTTCACGGGTTCGGTAATCGCGAGGGCAGTAATGCGGACATTCCGCACAGGGTTCCCGCGCTCATCCTTGACCTGCCCGGAAACGGCGGCAGCGGGAACCGGGGTCAGTTTCAGGCCCGAGGTCCGGTCCCCCGGGGCAATGTCAAGATGCACGCCGGTCCATCCATATCCCGGCGCCGACATAAAAACCCCGGTGTTTCCGTAATACTCCCCTGCGATGGTAAAAGAGCCGTCCGCGGCGACGGTGCCTTCGACCACCGGTGCACCGAGCCCGGGCTCAACAAAAACACGCGCACCGACCACTGCCGCTCCCGCACCGCCCGCGATAGTACCGGCAAGTCCGGCATTCGCCCGACCGGCCCAGGCCATGCTTAAAACGGCGGCCCATACAGTCAGAAAAACTCTAGCGCCTAACACTCCATTGTAACAATCCATGACTCCGCTTTCACATCTATCCATCGTGCCTGTACACATGGTACCATTTTCATAACCGGTTCCACCCCCCGGCCTTCACGCCTCCAGGCGGCGAAGGACCTCCGCCAAGGCGGCCACCTGTTCCCGTAACGAGTGCAGATCCCCGTCATTATAAATAACCCAATCGGCCAGGGGAAGCTTATGCTCGGGCGGCGTTTGCGCCGCCATGCGCCGCCGCGCTTCCGCTTCCCCCATGTTCCTGTACAAGGCAAGGCGCTCTGCGCGCAGCTTTGCATCGGCGAGCACGAGGATCATACCCGAAAGCCATGGCTCCCGGATGCCCCCTTCTGAAAAAAGTGCCGCCTCCACGACAATAATCCGCTGCCCCTGTTCCGACAAGTCCGCGCATTGCGCGCCTATGGATTGCAGGATAGCCGGGTGCAGCAGTTCATTCAAACGGCGCCGGGCCCCTTCGTCCACAAAAACCCGGGCAGCAAGTTTCTCCCGGGATAGCAGGCCATCTTCCATGACTTCGGAACCGAAGGAATCCGCCACCGCCTGACGAATCCCGGTATCCTCCTCCAGAAGACGGTGGCCCGTTTCATCCGCGTCGATCACGGGGATGCCGGCGTCGCGTAAAAACCGCGCCACCGTGGATTTCCCGCTGCCAATACCCCCGGTCAACCCAATAAGTTTCATCAACACTTATACCTCCCTGTCCTCCAACTCGCGCAGGCGCATGGTAAAGGTATTCACCATTTTCTGAACCGTTTTAAATACCAACCTGATAAGTGTATTGTTGTTTTCAGCAGCGGCTTCATGTCGCACGGTTATCGTCTCGTCGTTCCGTATGCAGGATACGGACTCAAGAATTGTGGGCTTTGACAAGTGGAGCAGTATGGAGCCTATCGTAAGGGGCGTCTCCACACAAAAACGCAGCAAAATCAAGCCGTCCTCTTCCGGAACCCGCTTGATAATCATAATGCCCAACGAAAGGGGTGACAAAATCGGGAACTTGAGTATGCGGACGAAATCCTGGGGCAGTCGAAGTGCAACCCGCTGACGCAGCGCATCATAGCTGAAACCGGAGGCTGCCTGCAGCACGACCCAGCGCGCCAGTGTTTCGGGTCCGGGGAGGTTCCTGGGAGACCGCGCTTCCGAAGCGGGTATGCCGTCGCCGCCGGACAAAGAGGAAAATAAACTTTTCATCTCGGGAACGGACCCGCCGCCGCGCCCTTTGTACAGCAGCCGCGCCAGCACCCTCACGGCATAATCGAAAAGGGGGATATGACTGTTTGTACCGCATGTCATATCCAGTTCGGCCGTCAACAAGGTCACAAGGCCCTGTATCTTCGTGGAAGGTTCCATGCCAAGAAGCCGGGAGAAGCAAGGCCCGGCCAAGGCAGGCAAATCTTTCAACGCAATCATGAGCCCGGGGACATCCTCCTGCCCCTCTGCGGCCTTGCCGAGGTCAAGAAGGCGGGTTTCATACCGTGCATACAAGACGGAACAAGCCTGCCGGGCATTCCTGGCGACATCCTTTTCTCCTGACTCCAGCGCCATATGGGCCATTGCCTCCAGCGCGGCGGCCCAAAGCCCCAGGCCTTTCAGAGAAAACCGGGACAGTGCCGCCTGCATGGAGGCACCATCCCCGACATCGCAGTCTGAAACAGCGCAGAAAAGAGAATCCAGTTGCGGGAGCCATTCGGCCATCCGCGCGCGATGGCCCAGGAAGATCACGTCGGCATAAGCCGAAAGCGTCAGCATGGCCGCTTCACACATCGTATCCGGCGTCTCCGAAAAATCCTTATCCTTCCTGAGGACCAGTGCGGTGTTCAACGCATGCGTGACGGAAAGGGTGTGGAAGTGCGGGGCAAACACGAGCAGGGCCATGGCTGAAAAAAAATCCCACGGAAGCACTTTCATATTTCCGGGCGGTTCGGTATCACGGACAAAGACGACCGCACCCGATGGCGTGTGACGGGTATGCGTGGTAAAGGCGCCTCCCGCATCCACCACAGCACGGCCAAAATCCGCAGGCAATTTGGGGCTTAGCAGGCGCCGCTGCCATTTTTCCACCGCTACAACCATATAGTCGATATGCCTGAGCGCATAATACACCGTTTCCTGGGCGCTCTTGAAAGAACGGACATAGGCGCTGCCGAACCG
>MTKZ01005749.1_pt1 | contig 18874 bp, 24 predicted proteins | sample 1042781 | NCBI WGS metagenome assembly MTKZ01 (sample SAMN06212207, study PRJNA360539) | anaerobic digester metagenome | biome: Wastewater treatment plant; material: sludge; isolation source: anaerobic digester fed with sludge from wastewater treatment plant | place: Denmark: WWTP Viborg ... | reverse complement strand
ACCGATAACACCAAACTAGGTTCAAAATCAGGCAAAGTATAATTATTTTCTACCAAAAACACCTTAGACTGCGGATGAGCTCTATTTACCTTATCTCTCAATTTTTTACTCCTAGAATATGGTTCTATTCCAATATAAACATCCCCCTTTTTCACTTCAACTCCTAAAATTTCTCCCGGACCTACTTCCATTATCATATTTCCACTACTCGACTTAGCCTCTATAATTGCCTTTTGCAGTTCTTCTTTGCTTGGATTCAATTTAAAGTTACTGTTTTCAGATGGGAACATTCCAGCTTCACTATATATTCTATCTATAGACATAGTTAAAATTATAGCAAAGATATTTTTTGCTTCAATTTGCCACTTGACAACTATTATAAGACTATCCTATATTTATATTAGTTATACATTTTTTATAGAAATCAATGAATCGAGAAACTATAGGATATAGGACAGAAAATCTAGCCCGGATGCCTGAAATTAGGCAAAATTTTATCGACGCTAGAATTCTCCCCCGTCTCAATCCTAAAGACAGAGCCTTAACTCAAGCCACCGATAAACAGCTTGACTTTATCGCTTCTATTCTCAGTTAATAGTTCACAAACAAAAATGACCGAAAAACCAAAATTTTTTTATAAAGTTGAAGCTACCGGTAGAGTAAATATCCTTCAAGACGAATCTCTCAAAGCTTTTAATCCTCAGACTGAAATAAAAACACGTAATATTATCTAATTATTTTTTCTCCCTCCTTTCTTCAAAGGAGGGTCAGGGTGGATTTTTCAAGGCTTCTTCCAACTAGCCCACTTGCAATTAGGGTAATCGCTACAACCGTAGAATTTCTTCCCAGCCCTAGTTCGCTTAACTACCCCTTCCTTACCGCAAGTTGGACACTTAAATCCTGCTGGCTCATAATACTGAGCCGTATATTTACAATCCGGGAAACGACTGCATGATACAAATTTACCGTACTTCCCCACCCTAATCACCAATTCACCCTCTTTGCATTCCGGACATTTTTGCCCTGTTTTTTCTGTTTCTATCCGAACCCTTTCCGCCTTGGCATCAACCAATTTTAAATTTGCTTCAAACTTTTTCCAAAAACCAGCGAGCATTTTTTCCCATTTTTCCTTTCCCACTGCAATTTTATCCAAATTATTTTCCATATCTGCCGTAAAAGGTAAAGACAATACCTGAGGAAAATTTTTAGTCAAAAATTCATTAGTCGCCTTTCCCAACGCTGTCGGTACAAATTTTCCTTCTTCCCTCTCCACATATTGTCTAGCAATAATCACAGAAATAATCGGCGCATAAGTCGATGGCCTGCCAATTCCTTGTTTTTCCAACGAAGCTACTAGCGAAGCATCTGTGTAGCGAGGTGGTGGATTAGTTTCATTTTCCTCTAAATCAATTTTNNCACTCGTAAACCATGGCTTTTAAACAAAGCATCTCTATTACTCATTTCAACACTACTACTCATCAATCTGGCACTGGCTGCTTGAGTAGCAACTGCTCGTTGCCAAATTAATTCATATAACCTTAATTCTTTAGCGTCAAGCGAACTTGGTTCTCTAAGTTCCACCTTGGTCGGTCTGATTGCCTCATGCGCCTCTTGAGCATTTTTCGATTTGTTTTTAAACAACCGAACTTTTTCGGCTACATAATTTTCACCGTATTCTTTAATAATGAATTCTCGAAACTGTCCTATTGCTTTATCGGATAAAAAAACCGAATCGGTCCGATGATAAGTTATTAAACCCTGCTCATATAATCTCTGAGCCAAATTCATGGTTTGTTTTCCTGACCAACCAAAACGTCTAGCAGCTGTTTGCTGTAATTTAGAAGTCGTAAAAGGGGGCAAAGGGCTTCTCTTCATTTCCCGGTTATCAACCTTTTCTACTATAAACTCTTTTTCCAAGCTGGATAAATATTCCTCCGCTTCATTTTTTTGAGTAAACAAAGACTTTGAAAAAGAATAATCTCCGTCAAATAGCTTTATTTTCTGCGTTCTAATAAAATTTTTCCCGTGAATCTTGTTTAATTCCGCTTCAAATTTTTGCCCCTTCTTAAATTCAGCAATAATCTTAAAATATTCTTCTTTAGAAAAATTCTCAATTTCCTTTTCCCTTTCACAAATCAGCCTGACTGCCACTGATTGAACCCTCCCGGCAGATAAACCTCGGCGAACTTTTTTCCATAAAATCGGTGATAATGAATAACCAACCACCCTATCAAGTACTCTTCTTCCTTGTTGGGCATTAACTAAATCTAAATCTATTTTACCAGCTTTTTTCAAAGCTTCCTCCACAGCCTCTTTGGTAATTTCGTGAAAGGTAACTCTCTCTATTTTTTCAGGCTTTATCTTATTTTTTTGACCCTGAGTCAATAACCATTCCACATGCCAAGCAATTGCCTCTCCTTCCCTATCCGGATCAGACGCCAAATACACCTTATCCGCTTTTTGTGATAAATTGGCTAATTTTGATACTACTTCTTTTTTTTTCGGATCAATCACATAGTCAACTTCAAAATCCTTCAAATTTACACCCATTTTATTTTGAGGTAAATCTCGAAAATGACCCACGGTAGCTATTACTTCATAATCTTTTCCCAAATATTTTGAAATCGTTCTAGCCTTAGTTGGTGACTCTACTATCAATAGTTTTTTCATAAAATACAGTCTACAACATTCATGATTGCTTATTGTAGCATTTCCATTTCTATCAACGGTCTTGCCCCCTGAGCTATCAACCAATTTGAAGTCCAACTGTTTTCATCCGTTATTTTTCCTGGTACCGCCCAAACCTCCTTTCCTTTTTCTATAAATCTTTGGGCTAAAAGTAATGTACCACTCTTTTTACCACCTTCAATCACAATCAATACATCAGCATAATTTGCAATTTGTTCATTTAATTTTTGAAAATTTTTTCCTTCAAATACTTTTATCTTTAATTTAAGTTTTTGACACATCCTCACCACTTCATTATTGCATCCCGTTACTTTAAGTGTAGTTATCTCCAAATTGTCGTTTCCCAATTCAAAATTCTTGGTTAATAATTGATCTATAACCGTTTTCCCATAAAAACTCATTTTTCGACTTCCCACGATAGCAATTTTCATTCGCTAATTATTTGACTATCTTTATATCTAGGTACTACGGTCTCCGACTCATTAAACCATTCTTTTAAAATATCTCCCACAATTGGTGCCGCCACATCACTACCCTCCCCACCTCTCTCCATTAACACCGTAATACTTATCTGAGGACTGTCTGCCGGAGCAAAAGCTGTTAGCCAGGCATGGGTTTCCTTACTACCATCTCCCAATTCCGCTGTTCCTGTTTTACACGCAATTGGAGTTTTAAAATTAAACAGTGGCCAAGCCGTACCACCACTTTTGCAAGCGGCTTTCATCCCTTCTGTTACCAGATCCAATGTTTTGCTACTAATTTTTAAATCCTTACATTCATTTTTCGCATCCTTCAAAACACTTGGAGTACATTTCAAACCCCTTGAAGCGATAATATTAGTCACTCCATTAATCTGTAAAGGAGTCACTGTTAAATTTCCCTGACCTATCGATAAATGATAAGTATCACCCAAATACCACCTTTCTCCCATATTTTCTCTCTTCCACCCATCATTTGGTACTAAACCAGCCACCTCTCCCGGCAACTCTATACCACTAGTACTACCCAAACCAAATTTAATCGACCAATCATATATTCTATCCACCCCCATCTCCTCTCCCAGACGATAGAAAAATATATCATTCGATCTTTGCAATCCCTTAACCACATTTACCATGCCATCAGTCCCTCCTCTTTTGGACCATAACCAATTTTTAAATTCATATTCTCCTATTTTTATTACTCCTGTATCTTCAAAAGTACTGTTTTCATCTATTACTTTCTCTTCTAATCCCCCTGTTGCTACCACAATTTTATAGACACTCCCGGGACTATATTTGCCCGAAATTACCCGATTCATCATTGGTAAATTCTGACTATCTTCCAGATAACTTCTGATAGTTGTCAAATCATAACTATAATTAAAATTATTTGCGTCATAACCCGGAGAACTAACCAAAACTAGTATTTTCCCCGTTCCTACCTCGCTTATTACTACTGCCGCTTTTTTCCCATCTATTAACTTATAAACTCTTTCTTGCCAATACGCATCTAAACTTAAGTTTATATCCCTTCCTTTTTCACTCTCCATCACCCCTAAATCTCGCACCTCCCTACCCTTAGCATCACTCTCCACCAGTCGATAACCATCTTTCCCTATTAATTGACAATCCATAACTGACTCAATTCCTGCCCTCCCCACCATATTTGTACTCCTCAAACTTCGACCACATTTACCACTTTTCAATTCTTCCTCGTTTACCGCCCCCAAATAACCAGTAATGTTAGACATCGCCGCACCATATGGATAAAAACGTTTTAAATCATCACCCACTTTTTCATTGGTCGCCACCAATCTACCTTTTCGATCGAAAATTTCTCCCCTCTCTGCCGGCAAGACAATTTTTGTCAGCCTATTATTTTGAGCTAAATCTCGATAATAAGTTCCTTTAATAACATTCAGTTTCAACACATTTACTAAAATTAGGGAAAAACTAAAAATTAATAGTCCCCTCAACCACCAATATTTCATATTTACACCAACTCTGATACTAACCTACTTTTTTCCATCCATTCTTTATTTTCCATCAGTTCCCCAATTCCTTGCACCACTGCATAATCAGGATTTTTAATTATCATCGCATTAATTTTTAGCTCTTCTTCAATGGCTTTATCAATACCCCTAAATTGAGATCCACCTCCGGCCATTACCACTCCTTTTTTCAAAACATCATCCGTCATTTCTGTTGGCATTTCATCTAAAATTAATTTAACCAACCCTACGATTCTTTTTACTTTCATCGCTACCGCTTCATAAATTTCTTCAGAGCTTAGACGAATACTTTTTGGCAAATTATTTTCCAGATCTCTCCCTCTAATTACTCCACCCATATTAATTTTCACCTTCTCAGCTGTATTCTTACCAATTAACAATCCATATTTCATTTTGACATAGTTGACAATTGATTCATCAAAATCGTTTCCTCCTATTTCTAATCCTCGACTTACAACCACTCCTCCCATAGAAACCAAAGATACTTCGCTTTTGCCACCTCCAATATCTAAAAACAACACCCCTCCACTTTCTTCCAATTTGTAACCACTCCCCAATACTCCCAACACAGAAGATTCCAATAATACAATTTTGGACACTCCCAACTGCCGAAAAATACCCTTAAAAGCTCTCATCTGCACTTTAGTGATTGTACCCGGTACTCCTACCACTACTCTAGCTTTTAAAAATTTAGGGTATTTACTGGCAATATCAGTAACCATTTTCATAAAATAAGCTACTAAGTCTTCAGCCGTTTCCATATCCGCCACCGCACCTCGTTTAATTGGTTCTATTACTTCAATTTGTTTTGGCTCCCGATTTATCATCTCTTTTGCTCCCTGACCATATACCAAAATTTTTCTTTGTCCATTTTTCTTTTTTTTCAGTCTGGCCACCATTGAAGCGTCATCTACAACTATCCCCTTATCTTTAAGATAAATTCGAATATTACTACTGCCTAAATCCACTCCAATCTGCCAATAAAAATTCGCCATAAAATCACTTCTCCATTTCATTTATTGAGTATAACAATTACTGTTAAAATAAATAGATGGCCACTATCATTGAAGCAATCTATTTACTACTATTTTTCGCTACTCCTCTTACTTTTACCTCACTGACCTCAGAACTTTTTGAAGTTCCAAAAATGTATTTCGTTTATCTATCCACTGCCACTATTCTCTTTTTTCATCTTTTAAATTGGCTAAAAGGCAAAGTTCCTCTTCTTTCAAAAAACAAGTTCACAGTCCCTTTTTTAATCTTTTACTCTACTCAACTTTTATCAACTTTTTTTTCTGCCGATATTCATACTTCCGTTTTTGGCTATTACTCTCGTCTCAATGGTGGACTTCTATCCTTAACTGCATATCTTATTTTGTTTCTCATCCTATCGGTTTACATTACTCCTAAATTTAAACAAAAAATCATTACCTTCTCTCTTCTTTCTGGAGCCTTAGTTGCACTTTATGGTATTCTTCAGCACTTTGGTATTGATAAAAACCGCTGGGTTCAAGATGTTCAAACTCGAGTTTTTTCTTCCTTCGGTCAACCAAATTGGCTCGCCGCCTATCTATGTATCCTCCTCCCCTTCGCCGTAGATAGATTTCTAAAATCAAAATCGAAAGTTAAATTTACAATTTACAATTTACTATTTACTATTTACTATCTTTGTCTTCTTTTTACCAAATCAAAATCTGGTATCATTGCCGCCATTATTTCTCTGGCAATTTATTTTATTATTAAAATTTTTCAAAAAACTAATTTCAAAAATCTTACTATTCCTCTACTCATCTTCTTATCTACTTCTCTAATTATCTCAAACCCTATCAAAGATACGATTTTCCCATCTAATATTCCTCAATCAACATATCAAAATGGTACCTTAAATATCACCCCCAGTGAAGACATTAGGAAAATCGTTTGGACCGGGGCTGTAGATCTTTGGCGTCAATTCCCACTTTTGGGAACTGGTCCAGAAACATTTGCATATTCCTATTACTGGACCAGACCCGCTTCTCATAATCTCACTTCTGAATGGGACTTTCTTTACAACAAAGCCCACAATGAATATTTAAATTATCTTGCCACTACCGGTGCCTTTGGTTTTTTATCTTATTTATTTCTGATTCTTTCTTTTCTAATTTCTTGTTTCTTGTCCCCCGCTCTACTAGCTTCTTTAATTTCTATTTTGATTACCAACTTTGCTGGTTTTTCGGTAGTAGTTAGCTCTCTATATTTTTTTCTCCTTCCAGCTTTAGCCCAGCCCACCCCAAAGCACAAAAATGTTATCAACAAATCATCCCCGCCTCTTCTTTTTCTTCCTCTTGTTCTTTGTTTCTTATTTCTTATTTCTAAAATCTTCAGTTTTTTCTTAGCCGATATAAACTATAATTACGCTCAAAAATATTCTTCCCACCAACTTTATCCCCAAGCCGAGATTTATATTCAAAAAGCCATTTCTGCCCGACCAAAAGAAGCTATCTACCATGGACTTGCTTCCAGTATTTACGCCTCTCAAAACAAAATTATTGAGGCTCAAAGAGCTTCCGATTTAGCAATTAACCTTTGCCCTGCTTCAACTAATTTATGGAAAGAAAGGGCACAGGTATATGCTCAACTTTCAGTTTCTGACCCAAAATTATTTATTTACGCTCTTGAAGCCCTTGAAAAAAACAGCCTTTTGGCCCCTACCGATGCCAAAACTTTTTACCTTTTAGGCCGTTTTTATGCCGCCGCCGGAGAAGAGGAAATAGCTATAGAAAATTATAAAAAAGCTCTCGACTTAAAAGCCAACGACGATTATTCTGCCCTTGATTTAGGAAAAATATATTTTGACAAAAAAGACTATTCCAACGCCAAAAAATATTTTGAAATCGTTCTAAAATATGCCCCCACCAGTGACGAAGCAAAAGAATATTTGGAAAAGATGAAATAAGCTATTTTTCTTTTTTTAACACCTCATCTATACTAATTTTTTTCTTTTCCTCTCCTTTCCATAAGTACAATTTTCCTCCATCCTCTTTGATATGATCAACAAACAATATTCCCAATAGATGATCATATTCGTGCTGCCACAAAATTGCCTCAAAACCCACCATTATCTTGTTCCTACTTTCTAATTTACTATTCTTTACTTCTTCCCATTCTGCCTCAATTTTCAAATATCTTTTTACTGTTCCAAACAGATCGGGAAAAGACAAACAACCTTCCAAAAAATCGCTCTCCTTCCCCTCATTATCTACCATTTTAGGGTAAACTTTTTCTCCATACACCGCGATTAATTTAGGATTAATCAACATCCTCACTCCCCCTTTTTCTTTTATCCCAAAAAAACTTTTGTTCACTCCAATTTGAGGTGCCGCCAATCCAGCCCCGTTTTCACTTTCTTGTAAAATTTTTTTTAATTCTTCTATTTCCCTTAAAGTTTTTTTATCTATTTTTTTTACTGGTTCAATTTTTTTTCTCAAAACTTTGTCCGGAAACATTACTACTCCTTTCATAGCCTATTTTACCAGAATTTCGTATAATTCCCTTATGATTAAAGTTGTCTTTTTTGGGGCCTCAAACTATTCCTTGCCCGTTTTAAAAAAATTATTGAGCTTAAAAAAATTTTCTGTACCCCTCGTAGTGACCAAAACTGATAAGACTTTTGGTCGTGACCAAAAAATTACTCCCAATCCTGTGGCCGAATTTTGCCAAAAAAACCATCTTCCCCTCATCCAAATCGAAAACTTTAGTGAAGATTGTAGATTGAAGATTGAAGATTATAAAGCCGATCTCGGTCTCTGTGTCGCTTTTGGCCCACCTTTCTTTGACGAAAAAACTATAAACCTTTTTCCTTTAAAAATAGTCAATATTCATCCTTCTCCTTTACCCAAATATCGTGGAGCCACCCCCGGTCCTTGGCAAATTATCAATGGTGAAAATGAATCAGCAGTAACCTTTTTTCAAATTGATCTTCTCCCTGACCATGGACCGATTATTTCATCTTTACCTCTAAAAATACTTCCCACTGATACCGCAAAAACTTTCTATGATCGTGCCTTTTCTCTGGCAACTGACAACCTAGAAAAAATTCTCAATAGTTATTCCCTTCACCCCCAAAAACTTACTCCCCAAGATCACTCTAAAAAAAGTTATTTTCCAAAAATTTCCAAAGAAAAAGCTGAAATCGACTGGCAACAACCAGCCACAAAAATCGATGCTTTTGTCCGTGGCCTAAACCCTTTCCCCATTGCTTGGTCAAAAGTAAAAAATCATCAAGGAAATATTTATAAAATAAAAATTTTTTCCGGCAAAATATTAAATAATCAATTTGTACCTGAAGAAGTTCAAATAGAAGGTAAAACAAAAACTATTTGGTCAAAAATCAATCCTTATTATCAGNNCATTTTTTCTTCTCCGTTTCCAATCGATACTTTTTGGATATTCGCCTTGAAAGTCCGACTGGTTCTATTTTGAGCGTGGGAACGGTTACGACCAATACTGGTTCCCTTACCACATAAACTACATTTTCTCATAGGCTATAATATACCAAAGCTTTAACTTTTTTTAAATATGGCAATTAATCTTTTAATCTCATTTCTAGCTGTAATTATCTCAATTACCATTCATGAATTTTTTCATGCCTTGGTTGCAGATAAACTTGGTGACCCTACCCCCAGAGCCTATGGTCGTCTTTCTCTCAATCCCATGGCCCACATCGATCCTATCGGCACCATCCTTCTACCTCTCTTTGGCGCTTTCAGTGGTTTTCCTGTCATTGGTTGGGCCAAACCTACCCCTATTGATCCTTATAATTTTAAAAATCCCCGTCAGGGAGAAATAATTGTTTCTTTAGCCGGACCCTTTAGTAATTTTCTTCTCGCCTTTTTAGCTTCACTTTTTCCCAGTCAAATTACTTTCATTATTAGTACAGTCAGTCTATATTTAGGCATTTTTAATCTTATCCCTATCCCGCCTCTTGATGGTTCAAAAATTCTTTTAAACCTTTTACCCGTCGACGAAGCTGCCAAAATTGAATCTACTTTTAATCGTTATAGCTACCTTTTTATTATTCTTTTACTTCTTAGTGGAATTCTCAGTAAGATAATCCAACCTATTTTTTCTTTTTTGATAAATTTGCTTTACTAATTTTAGTATTTAAATCTTCAAGCATTTCTTTAATCTCCGTCGCCGACATCCCATGTGCCAAAGCCCCATCCTCTATTGTTTCCATCTGAGCCATTCCACAACCAATACAATGTAACCCGTATTTAGTAACCAAAATTTCCCCTATTTTAGGATATTTATCCATAATTTCTAAAATTAAGGTATTTTTATTAATATTATCTCTCATATCTCTTTTAGCTTAACTTTTTTTAACTCTAAATACCACTTTTTGTCAATTTTTTCCCAAAAAGAACGTAACTTACAAATATTACTCCTACGACATTTTTTTTCACCTAAACACTCTACCATTTTTTTATCCTCCCCCAACGCGACTATTAAATCATAAATGCTTTTTTTCTCCCAATTCTTTTCCAAAACGTAGCCACCTTTCTTCCCTTCGTGAGACTTCAAAATCTTTCCTTTTTTAAGTCCAACTGCTATTTGAGATAGAAATCTTGGTGGTAAGTTTAGCCTCTCAGCTATCTCACCTAAAGAGACATTTTTATCCTTATTTACCGATAAATATTTTACTAACACCACCCCATATTCAACTTTTTTTGAAATGTTTATCATGCTATAATTATATAGCCTGCTGGAAGCAGTCTTTGAGAAGGTGTTTTTTCTAGCTATCCGATTTTAAAGGAGGATGTTTGTAGCTGGTAGCTTCGCTTCTAGTTACTAGTTCTCCCCACGTTTTTTTAGCGTGGAAAAGCCACTATCGAAGCCCCTACTTTTGGCAGGCTTATTTTTTTTCAGCCATCTCCTTTTTTATCCTTTTTAGAATTATTTCCATACTTCGTTTATTTCTTGCCGCCTCGGCCATTATAGTCTTTTTAAATTTTCTCTGATATTCCTTCGGATTATCTAAATAATTCAAAAGAAAATCTCCCGCTTGCGTTCTCTTTTCTCTTACCCACCCCAAGCCTTTCTTACGAATTAAATCTACATTTCCGTCCTCTTGTCCACCAATGTGGGTGATTGATACAAAGGGTTTATTTGCTGCTACCACATCAAATAAAAAATTTGGACCAGCCTTTCCAAAAACAATATCTGATACCGCCAAAACTTCATCCATATTATCTATCCAACCCATATTTTTTACTTTCACTAATCCTTTTTTGTCAATCTTTTTAAACATTTTTAAATACTCATTCACCAAGTTAAAAGCAACTTTATCTGTCCCTGTATTAAAAATAAAAACCGTTTTTCTTTTTACCATCATCAATGCTGGCAACAATCGAGTAATAGCATTGGTTCCCAAACTACCTCCACCCACAAAAACCACCGGCACTTTTTCCTCTATTCCCATCTTCTTTTTCAACTGCTTTTGATTATGTTTTTTAAACATTTCTGGCCTTGTCCACCAACCTGTTACTAATATTTTATCCCTATCTATGCCACATTTTTTTACACCAATCTCAACACCTTTCTCATCATACACCAAATGTAAATCCACCCCCCTATGATAAGAAACTGGCATTATCGACCAAGGATCAGCCACCACCGTCCATAATTTAAAATCCAAATTATCCCGCTCTCGCCATATTGCTAAAGAATGGGTATGCAACCAATAAGTTGAAATTACTAAATCAGGTTTTAACTTATTTATCACTTTTTGAGGCTCCTTTAAATTAGCCTCGGCCATTTCATCAACAAACCTCCCTGCTATAGATCGGTTGCTAACCCACCCGGCCACTTTATTAGATGCTGGCAAATAACGATATGAAAATAAATATATATCTCCATATATTCCTGTTTTAGCCCTAGCTTCCGCATAATAGACTTCAAAATTTTCTGATTTCTCTTTACTTTTTAAAAAAGCATAAATAGCTTTGGCAATCGACCTATGACCCCAAGGCATATGGTCAGTCATCACTAAAATTTTCTTTTTCTTCATGGGTTATTCTATAATATACCTCATCGCCTGAATAGCTCAGTTGGTAGAGCAAGTGTTTTGTAAACACTAGGTCGTCAGTTCAAGTCTGACTTCAGGCTCATTCCAAAAATCCTCTGATTATTTCTTCCTCCGCTTCCTTTTGACTTAGCCCCAAACTCATCAATTTGACTAATTGCTCTCCAGCAATTTTACCAATAGTTGCTTCATGTACCAATTGTGCGTCACTATGTTTAGCTTTAATTTTGGGAATCGCCGCCATTTTGCCATTATCTTTAATAATCGAATCACAGGCAACATGGGCAAAACACTTATTGCTACCCACTACATTAGATGTAAATTTTTGTTCTGAATTTTCTGTCGCCACTGCCCTGGAAGTCACCCTACAACTCGAATTTTCCCCTTTTAATTTTACTTCAAAATCAGTCGTTGCCTTTTGTTTCCCTTCAGTCATAATCTTTTCATTAATTATTAAACTCGAATTGTTTTTTAATATTGCTTTTGTAACTCGAAATGTATCATCAACCCCTTTTATTTGAGCGGTCTCAATTTCCATTTTGGCATTCTTTTCCAAAACTACTTCCGTAATCGGATTTATTTCTCTTTTTCCTTCCCCTTTTCCTTCTCCGTAGTGTTTTTCAATGTACTTAACTGATGAGTCCTCTCCCAATAAAAAGCGATGAATACCATGATGTAACGAGTCTTTTTGACCACAATTATTGATCCCACATCCAGCATAAATCATCACTTTCGCCCCCCTGCCAATAAAAAAATCGTTGTAAACTCTGTCTTTTAAACCACTTTCTGTCAACAATACCGGTATATCTACTAATGCAAATGGTGCCTCTGCTTTTACATAAATTTCAATTCCCATTCCATCCTTCCGGTCTTTTATAGTTACATATCTGGTATTTTTCCTCTTCCATAATTTGCCATTTTTACGAATATTTATCGCCCCCTCCATTTTCGAATCATTTATTTTTCGTAAAAGTTTTTTTTCAAGTTTATTCATCATGACAACCTCCCTGACAATCTTTTATAAATAACAGTGTCCTTATTTTATCCTTAGCAATTTTTTCTATTTTCCCCTTTTTTACCAATAAAACCTCATCAGCCATTTCTAAAATCTTTTCTTGATGGGAAATTACCAATATTGTCCCCTGATAAGTTTCTTGTAAATTTTTAAAAATTTCAGTCAAATTTTTAAAACTCCACAAATCTATCCCCGCCTCTGGTTCATCAAAAATGGCAAATTTGGGTTTCCTCAAAAGTACTGTAGCTATTTCAATTCTCTTTAACTCTCCTCCCGAAAGTGATCCATTTACTTCCCTTTCCCTATAGTCCTTTGGACATAAACCTACCTTTGCCAATATTCTATAATAGTTATTTTTCTTACTCTTTGAAGCTAATCCAAGCAATCTTTCCACTTTTATGCCTTTGAATTTAACCGGTTGTTGAAAAGCAAAACCTATTCCCAGATTCGCTCTCTCATTAACTGTCTTTTTATCTATTTTTTTACCCAAAAAAAATATTTCTCCTTCACTCGCTTTTTCTATTCCCATAATTACTTTTGCCAAAGTCGATTTCCCGCCACCATTAGGACCGGTCATCACATAAAATTTATTTTTCTCTAATTTCAGGTTAATCTTATCTAAGATTTTTACCCCTTCCTTTTGAAGAGAAACATTTTTTAACTCCAACATAAACTCCTAGTATTTTAGTAGGAGTTACCACTTAAATCAAGAGCCTGGAATGGAATTCGGATCCATGACCTTCCCCTTACCAAGGGGATGCTCTACCAACTGAGCTATCCAGGCATTTGTGAACTATATTTTACACTAGTTAGCGGAGGGTACAGGGGTCGAACCTGTTAGTCCTTACGGACACTAGTTTTCAAAACTAGCGCATTACCGTCCTGCCCACCCTCCTCAACTCATTCTGATTATAGCAATAAAATGCTATCCTAAATTACTATGAATATTCAAATCACAGGCGACAACTACGAGCTTTCTGAAAACACCAAAAAATTAGTTGATCAAAAGGTAGGCAAAAAACTTGATGTCTTACTTTCTACCTTTGCTCCGGAAATGAAAACAGCTTCTCTGCGAATAGAAAAAGATAAAAATAACAATATCAACCTTCGCTTCGACATGCTTTTGCCCGGAAAAAAACAAATTTTTTCCGAAACTTCACATAAATTTTTAAAATCAGCGTTGATTGATTTAGCAGATCAATTGGAAAAACAAATAAAAAAATACCGCTCACTCTAATGCCCCCAATTATCATCCCCCTCTATTATCAACTTCTTCAAGCCTATAAACCCAGTCTTTCGACTATTCCCCAACCTGTTCCAACCGCCTATATTCAATCCACCGATCCTTCCACTCCTTCTTCAAATGTCAAAATAGCCCTTCTGGGGGATTCTATGATTGATACCCTTGATTTAAATCTTTGCCAAAAATCTTTCAATCGCTATTTTCCCCACAAAAAAATTGAGTTTCTTAAATATGGTTATGGAGCTACCAATATCGACACTGCTCCCGAAAGACTTACTCAGAATACTACCTATCTAGATCAAAACAACCCCTCTATTCTCTCTTTAAATCCTGACATTATCGTTGTCGAATCCTTTGCTTATAACAATTTTGGTAATACTTCTACCGGCATTGATCGGCACACCGAAAAATTAAAAGAAATCGTCAAAATTATCCGAGAAAATAATCCCGAAACTCAAATACTTCTCTCTGCCACTATTGCCCCTAATTCCCTAGTTTATGCTCAGGGAATAAAAAATTTAAAATTAACTTCCCTGGATCGTATTGAACGCACTTCTACCATCAAACTATACTTGGAAAATACCATTAATTTTGCTCAAAAAAATAATTTACCCCTCGCCGATACTTACCATCAAAGCTTAATGAATAACAATGGTATTTTGGAGCTTATTGACCCTAGTAGTTATATTCACCCGTCACCTTTAGGAATTGAATTATATTGTGATTCTCTGGCAAAAAGTACTTTCGACAATCAACTTATCAAATAATTGCTAAAAACGATAGTTTAATCTAAAATAACCCCATGGCTAAAGCAAAAAAAACACCTCGCATTTTAATTGCCCTCAACTGCACTGTCTGTGGTGCTCAAAATTATTTGACGGAAAAAAATAAGATGAATACTCCAGACAAGTTGAAATTCAACAAATATTGTCGTTGGTGCAAAAAAAATACCGAACACAAAGAAAGTACCAAATTGAAATAAATTTTCAATGAATTTTTCAAAAAAAATAATTTCCTCTTTGGAAAATATTTATATCTCCCCTCTCGAATTATGCAATCTCAATTGCAAATATTGCTACACCAAGAAAACAAAAAATATCCTTACAAACCAGCAAATATTGAGATTCATTAAGAAATATAATGCATTTTTAAAAAGTCGAAATCATGATAAGGCTTTTTCACTTAAATCCATCATTTTTTGTGGTGGTGAAGTATTTACTCTCAAAAATTTTCCCCGACTTGTCAACAATTTAATCTCAAAAAATATTTTCATTACTATTATCACCAATGGCACCATCGACAACCTAAATAAAATAAAAGACCCTAAAAATTGCCAACTCATTGTTTCCTTTGACGGCCCCAAAACTATTCACGACTTCAATCGGGGTCAGGGTAATTTTGCCAAATCTAAAAAATTTGTCCAACATGCTCTAAAATTAGGTTTTCCTGTCGAAATATTTTATTTAATCACCAAAGAATCTTATCCTTACCGTGACAAACTAGACATTCTTGGTCTCCCAAAAACCTATCTTGTCGACCGCCTCGGCTCTCTGACCCCTTTTCAGATCAAAGATATCCGTAAAAATTACCCTGTTTACCCACCCAAAAAATTCGGCTGTGCCATGCTCTCACTTCAATCAGATGCTAAATTTTATCCCTGCTGTGAATCCCAAAAATCAATTGGTTCCCTTTCCGATTCTATTTCTAAAATACTGCTAAACTACTTATCTGCTTATCAAAACTCTCCCCTCTGCTCTGATCCTAATTATTTCTGCAATTTAAAAAATGACTAAAGAAAATTTATTAAAACAAATCCGCCAATATTTTTGGAAAAACAACTTCACCGAAATCGATATCACCTATCTCAACTCAGCTCTCCCTCTGGAAACAAATCTTTACGCTTTTGAAACCACCTGGGTTCACCAAAATAAAAAATTTTATCTTCCCTGTTCACCAGAAACGGCACTTAAAGAATATTTAGCCAAAAACAGGCAAAAATGCTTTGCCATCTCTCATTGTTTTCGTGATTTAGAGGACTCTGGTCCACAACATTCCCCCGAATTCTTGATGCTCGAATGGTACGAACCCGATAAAAATTTGACCCAACTAATCGATTCCACAAAAAAATTTATAAACCATTTTATGAAAATAGATTTCACCACCTACCGATTACCTTCAAATTTACCTCAAAACGAAGCCGATTTTAATCAATATTTTCTAAATAAAATTGAACCTACATTACCCAAAAATAAAGCTGTTTTTGTCACTGGCTATCCAGCTTATCTCTCTCCTTTGGCAAAAAGCAACCAAAAGATTGCCCAACGTTTTGAACTCTATATCAATGGTATCGAAATAGCCAATGCCTGTATTGAAAATACTAATTCTAATTTTATTAAAACCTCTTTTAAAAAAGAAGCCGAATATCGGCAAAAAAACCATCTTCCCTCTCATCCCATCAATCCCGATTTTGCTCAAAATTGCTCCACTCTTGGTCTTTGCTCCGGAATCGGTCTAGGCTTGGACCGTTTTTTACATTTGCTCTAAATTTGTTAAAATTAATTATATTATGGCCAAAGACGATACTCAAAAAATTCCAAAAGCCCCAAAGATTGCCAAACCTTTTGAAAATCGGCCCTCTTTCAACAACCCCGTATTTCAAAATCGACCCAATTTGCCAAAGTTCAACAACAGTCGTCTCAATTCTTCTTTCAGAACTCAAAGTCGTGGTTCCGGCGGTAAATAATCTTTCCCTCTTCTTTACCTTTTTCGGTCAAAACAAAACCCAGTTTTTCGTATAATTTACGACCAGATATATTACCCTCACTGCATTCTAACCACCATGTTTTAATTGAAGATTCTATATATGAGTCTGTTTTAATCAGTTTTTCTATTGAATTTTTCAAAAAATCATAACTCCAACCTTTACCCCTCGCCCTTCCATACAGTCTTATTGCCAAAGTCCACCCACCATCTTTTACCCCAAACCAAGTTATCCCGGCCAAATTTCCCTTTTGATTTACTAAAGTATAGATTATCCTTCCCTTTTTCCTCCATTTTTCAAATTTTTTTCTACTACTAAACCTCTCCCCATCTCCAGTATAAAGCCTAATTTGATCATCATTTCTACTGTAAATTAACAATTTTTCTATGTTTTTTTCACTAATTTCTGCCTCTATTCTATATTTAGCTTCAAAATAGGTCATAAATTAACTTTATATATAAAAAACTACTTTTGATTTTGGTACTCCTGAACCTCATCGTATTTATAACTTAATTCTATCCCCGCCTTTTTAAACATCTCTTCACTTTCATTTCCTGCATGATATTTCTTCTCGCAATAGATTCTTTTTATGCCACAGTTTATCAACAACATGGCACAAGTTCGGCAAGGAGTCATCCCCACATAGACCGTCGCCCCTTCAATTGCCACCCCTTTTTTTGCAGCCTGACAAATCGCATTTTGCTCAGCATGAACCGTTCGCATACAATGATTACTTTGACTTCCATCTTCATTAATCACCGTTTTCATCAAATGTCCCACCTCATCACAATGTGGTAAACCTGACGGTGCCCCTGCATAACCGGTTGCCAATATCTGCCGATCTTTTACTATCAATGAGGCTGTTCTCCCCCGGTCACAAGTAGAACGTCTTCCCACTGTGCGCATAATTTCTAAAAAATAATCATCCCAACTGGGTCGGACATATTTATTTTTATCCATTGTTTTCAATAATTTTTAATATTTCTTCAATTTTTTGGTGTAATTCCTCCACACTTCCATTATTTTCAACAATATAATCTGCCTCTTGTCTACAAATGACCAAATTTTGTTTATTTGAATCAACCGATTGACTTTCTTTTTCCTCAAAATCCAAAAATTGTTCAAAACTAATACCATCCTTATTGCTTCCTCTTTTCTCATTTCTTTCATACCTCAATTTCTGATCAGCATCTACAGCAAGCAATATTCCCCCATCTTCTTTTATTTTTTTTACTTCAGCCAATGTTCTAATACTTTCAATTATGATATTTCCTCTCTCGCCCATTGCCCTCCCCATCAATCTCTCTACAATCACATCCGCCCCATATTTTTCTCTTAACTCATTGCCAACCACTATCATATTTTCCCTATTTACAGGTAAACCCATTCTTTCTATTTCTTCACTAATCAAACCGCTAGCACTAAAATGTTTAAAATTTTTTTGCTTAACTAAGTACTCCACTACCGTTCCCTTCCCTGCACCATTTGTGCCCGTAATTCCTAAGATGATTTTATTGTTTTTCATTTTTTGCAGGCCCATGAGGATTCGAACCTCAAATAAAGGTTTTGGAGACCTTGGTGATGCCATTTCACTATGGGCCTTTATGGCAAAAAGATAAGTGGATTTATCCACCGTAGCTTTAGCGAAAGTGGACCCAAGGGGACTCGAACCCCTGACCTTCCCCATGCCATGGGGACGCGCTACCAACTACGCTATGGGCCCAGTATCCGTTATTTTAACAAAAATTTTATCTGCTATCATAAGTTATGACCAAAAAACCCCTTGTCACCAAAGCCGTTATTGCTGCTGCCGGTCGTGGCACCCGTTTTCTTCCTACCGTCAAAGCTTATGCCAAAGAACTAGTTCCTGTTTTAAACAAGCCCAATATTCAGTATTTAGTTGAAGAAGCTATTGCCGCTGGCATTACCGAAATTTGTATTGTCCATCGTCATGGTGAAAAAACTGTTCGTAGTTATTTCCAACCTAGTGAAGATTGGGAAACATATCTCAAATCAGTCAACAAACTTGACGCCCTCGATTCTCTTAAACAAATTAACAAAAGATTAAAAACTCTAAAATTGATACCCCAATCTCCCCGACTTCCCTATGG
>MTKZ01000940.1_pt1 | contig 18889 bp, 24 predicted proteins | sample 1042781 | NCBI WGS metagenome assembly MTKZ01 (sample SAMN06212207, study PRJNA360539) | anaerobic digester metagenome | biome: Wastewater treatment plant; material: sludge; isolation source: anaerobic digester fed with sludge from wastewater treatment plant | place: Denmark: WWTP Viborg ... | reverse complement strand
GCCACAAACTCGGTAGTGCAGACCGGGGTGAAGTCAGCGGGATGGCTGAAAAGGACCAGCCACTTGCCCCGGTAGTCGCCGGGCAGATTGATCATGCCCTGGGTGGTCTTTACCTGTATGGAGGGAAGCTTATCACCTATCAGCGGGAAGCTACTCTGGCCGCAGCACTCCATGTGGCGCTCCATATGATGCTCTCCATGGTGTTCCATGTGATGCTCTCCGTGATGCATATGGTCATGCCCCAATCCGCTCAGGGGTCCCTTCTTCTCTGTCATGCACATACAATTCGCCTCGTCTTTTTTATTAATATTAGACTGCTCTTCCTACAGCTGGCAGAGCTTGCAGCTATGATGCCAGGTAGGCTGTACTATGATTTGAATTTGATTATCGCAGGTGTACTTTCCAGAATTCATCTGTTGCACGAAGTTACGTACCTTCTCCGCAGATAAGGCGCGCGGCTCGATTCTCCCTACCTCTCTGCCATAAACCTCGTGGTGACCCCCTGTATTTTCAATGGCCACCGCCACATATTCCGGCGGATCCTCGCTATTGCCATCATTGATATAGAGCAATTTTCCGAATAAGAAGCTGTAGCAAAGAGGCCATTTGTGCTCGGTCATGGCTTTTACCAGGTCGTCTTCGCTGCCGATCTCTTTAAAGGAAAAACTTCTGTCGTTATGATTCATCTCTTTCACCCAATTATTATCCTATTAACTGATTCTTGCCTTTTAACTGCAGGCACCATAACCTGGAGACTCCCCTACCCATTCCGTCTCTCTAAGCTTAGACTGCATAGGCTTATTTAAGAGTAATTATTAGATAAGAATCGATATGATCAGCTCAGATAATTTGGAATCATCCATAATCAAGACCTTCCGCAACAGCGGCTATCGAGCCACTCCCCAGAGAATAGCCATAAGCAAGTATGTCCTTGCCAGCCGCCAGCATCCTACGGCGCAGAAGGCCTACCTTGAGGTCAAGAAGGAGCATCCTACAGTCAGCCTGGCCACAATTTACACCACCATTAAAATCTTAAGAGAGTCTGGCCTGATCCAGGAATTGAATATGCCCAAAGGTCAGACCAGATTCGATCCAAATATAGAGCCGCATGCCCACCTTCTCTGCATGAAATGCGGCAGCATAAGAGATTGGATGGATCCGATTATGCCTGAATTGATAGCCAAAGTTTCTGACGAAGCCAATTTCACCATAATCGGCTCCAGCCTGGACTTAAAGGGCATATGCGACAGATGCGAAAAAAGGAGCGAGAGCCAGGTCAAAGGCGTGAGCCAGGCATCAAGAGCCGCGGCCAGCCAATGATTTCAGCATGGCGTGAATAAGATGGCTCTGGCCCGGGATACTAAGGCAAGAGGATAATCGACAGCCTGAGCCTGGAGGAGAAGAGATATATGGCTTTTTGGGGCCCAATGGAGCAGGCAAAAGCACAGCTATCATGCAGATGAATATAGCATCTCACCCCTGGCAGGCTTCGCTGGGATTATAGCTGATCAGGATCTCTTTTTCAGTTCATCCTGGCCATTCTTCTTTCCCAGGCCCTTGAAGAAGGTGTAGCAGAAGACGCCGTCATCCTCCGCCGCCCGGTACAGGTCACTCACTCCTTGATTAAAGTCGCCCCTCTCAATTAATCCCGCTTTTACTGCCGCAGGGCCCACTCCCTCAATCATGGCTGTGAATGTCTTTTTAGTGAATCCCTCTACCAGCTCTGGTCGGCTGGAGTCGACATAAACCATGCGGGGAGATACGGACACCTCAGAGAATCCTGCTGCTCGGAGGAGAGGATAGAGCTCTCTGCCGATCATGGCATTGCCGCCGGCGCTCTTCTGCAGCTGCACCTGGCAGTCTATGGCCCGCCTGGCGGCGGCGCTATCCGGATGGAAATAGGCTGAGCCGTGGTCTCCCTCGATCACAGTTATGCTGCCTCCCGGCTTGATAAACGGCATCAGCATCCGCAGGGCCTCGACCGGGCGGGGCAGATGCTCCAGGACGAAGCAGATGAAGAGGTGATCGAAGGCTTCCTTTCGGAAGGGCAGATGGAAAATGTCCGCCTGGAGGAGCCTGACATTGTCCAGGCCCGCCTCCTCCGCCCTGGCCCAGGCCTCTCTGGCGGAGGTGCGGGAGATATCCAATGCTACAATCATGGCCTGCGGGCTATTTTTTGCCAGAGGGACGGTCTGGGCTCCCACCCCACAGCCGGCCTCCAGAACCAGAGATCCGGGGGCAAAGCGGGTATCCCAGTGCAGCATCTCTTCCAGAGTGGATGCCTGATCCTGCAGCCGGGCGCTCTCCCGGGGAGCATAGCCATGAACATAAACATTGTCCATAGCTGGTCGATGGCGGACGGCGTATTTCAGCTTTTCTTGCCGGGATGGCAGTAGCAGGGCTTGTAACCATGAAACATGGCCGGTTGCTTCTCTTCAGAAGGGTTTGGCGGCTGCTTACATAGCCAGACATAAATACTCCATCCCAAAAACAGATTTTTATGAGAGAGTTCCCCCGGCCCCGGATCGTGGTCAGCAGATGCATCGAATTCGATCACTGCCGCTATGATGGCAGCATGATTGCCAGCGATTTGGTCAAGGCCCTCAAGCCCTATGTGGACTATATTCCCATCTGCCCGGAGATGGAGATGGGCCTTGGCGCTCCCAGAGAGACCATCCGCATAGTTGCCGCTGAGGGCTCGATCCGGCTGATTCAGCCGGCCACAGGCCTGGACCTGACAGAGAAGATGAGCCGCTTCACCCGGGGATTTCTGTCCTCCCTGCCACAGGTGGACGGATTCATACTCAAGTTCCGCTCTCCCTCCTGCGGCCTCAAGGATATCCGGGTCTACTCCGGAGCAGAAAGGCCCAGGCCAGTATCCAAGGCCCCCGGCTTTTTCGGTGGAGCGGTCATGCAGTCGTTCTCCCACCTTGCCGTAGAGGACGAGGGCCGCCTGAGAAACTTCAATATCCGGGAGCACTTTCTGACCAAGCTCTATGCTTTGGCCTCCTTCCGGCAGGCCAGAAGCGAGGGAGAGCTATCGCCTCTGATCCGCTTTCACGAGGCCAATAAGCTGCTGCTCTCATCGCACAGCCAGAAGGAGACCAGGATGCTGGGAAATATCCTGGCCAACCGCGACGGCCTGAGCTATAACGATCTTTCCGAACTATACCGGGAGCATCTGACCCTGGCCCTGGCCAGGCCGCCCCGATCATCATCCCGGGCCAATGTCTTCATGCACGCTCTGGGCTATTTCAAGGGCGATCTCAAGGCCAGGCAGAAGGAGCTGTTTTTGGAGAACATCCAGAGGTACAAGAGCAAGAAGCTTCCCTCCCGCGCCCTTCTGGCCATGCTTCAGTCCTGGGCGGAGGGATTCGGCCAGGAGTATCTCATCAATCAGAGCATCTTCCAGCCCTTCCCCGAGGAGCTGGTGCAGCTTTGCCAGGACTCGCAGTGCGAATGGGCGGTAGAGGAGCTTTTTTCAGGGCCATGAAGATAGGCTATCCCACCATCGCCCTGGGGCTGGGCTGCACCCCCAGCCACACCTTTCGCCTGGCCTCCTACTCCGAGGAGAAGCTGGAGAAGACGGTGGCGGAGAACCTGGACTGCCTGGAGAGGATCCTGGCCTATAATCGGGAGAATGATCTGCTGTTCTTTCGCATCAGCTCAGAGACTGTGCCCTTCGCCTCCCATCCCATATGCCGATTGGACTGGGAGAAGCGCTTTGCCCGGCGGCTGAGGCGGATTGGAGAGTATCTGGCCCGGCATCAGTTCCGGATATCCATGCATCCGGACCAGTTCATAGTGCTCAACTCCCCCCGCTCGGATGTGACGGAGAGAAGCATTGCCGAGATCGATTATCACTGCCGGCTGCTCGATGCCTTTTCACTCTCCCCGGAGGCCAAGGTTCAGATCCACGTGGGAGGAGCCTATGGGGACAAGAAGAAGGCAGCTGTGCGGTTTATGGAGAACTATGCGAGGCTTGATAGCTCCATCAGGCAGAGGCTGGTGATAGAAAACGATGACCGTCTCTTCAGCCTAAAGGACTGCCTGGATATAAGCCGGCAGATCCATATCCCGGTGGTCTTTGACAGCCTGCATCACCAGTGCCTCCATAACGGGGAGAGCTTCTCCGAGGCGCTGGCCGCAGCTGGCCAGACCTGGGAGCCTGGCCACGGCCTGCCCATGGTCGACTACAGCAATCAGGCCCCCGGCCAGAGGCAGGGAAAGCATGCCCCGTCCATAGATGAAGAAAGGTTCAAGGAATTCCTCCAAGAGACGGCCGGACTGGACTATGACCTGATGCTGGAGATAAAGGACAAGAACATCAGCGCTATGAAGGCCCAGCGAATCATCAGAGGCCAGCGCAGCATCTTATAAGAGAGGGCATAACCGGCTAATAGCCGATGGGGCAAATCAGCAGTTGAATTGGCCCTCAGTGCAAAAGGAGGTTCCTGAAAAATGGATAGCTATACCCTTTATCTCGCCCTCTATCTGGTGGGATTTGCCGCCCTGCACAGCCTTCTGGCCAGCCTGCCGGTAAAGAGCATAGCTCGCAAGCATTTTGGCTCCCGGGTGGACCCCTGGTATCCCCTATTCTTCTCCGCCACGGCAGCGGTCACCCTTCTTCCCCTGGCCGCCCTGCTGATCCATCGTCCGGGAGAGCTGATTTACATCCTGCCCAGCCCCTGGATCTGGATCTTCTTCGCCCTGCAGCTTTTGATTGGCCTATCATCCCTGAGGGCCTTTCTGGATGCGCCGCATCGCTTTCTGATCCGAGCCCAGCTGGCCGGGCCAGGCAGCCCACAGGGATTTGCTTTGGGGATAAAAGGGATCTACTGCCGGATCCGGGACCCATTTCTTTTCTCCGGATTTCTTCTCCTCTGGCTGACGCCATTTATGACCGAGAACATGCTGCCGGTCTACCTCCTGGCTACAGTCTACCTCTTCCTGGGCTCTTTTCACTGGGAGAGCAGGCTCGCCCACCAGTTCGGGGAGGAGTATTTGGCTTACAAGAAAGAGGTGCGACGGATGATTCCAGGCCGGAGATGGCGGGGCTGCCGGGGCAGTGGTGGTGGATCGGGATTGAAATAGCCTCGGACAGGATGCTATCTCTGGCCGGACTTAGAGTCTTTCTTGCCCGCGCTCTGCTCTTCCATCTTTTTCAGCAGCTCGATGAGGGCGGAGAAAACCGCCGCCTCCAGGGGGTCGTCCAGAGCATAAAAAGCCTCGCTGGAGTGCTTCTTGGCCATGGCCGCCAGCTCCCTTGCATAGCTCTGGTCCTCCTTTTTCATGGCCCGGCCGGCTCTGGCCCAGCGGGCGGAGACCTCTGCTGCCCCCATGCGCACGCTCTCAAAGCTGCGGCCCATCAGAAGGCCTCCAGGGTGCTCTGGCCGCACTGCGCCTGCGCTTTTCGGCAGCTCTTGGCAGAAGGCCTCGGCGCTGCTTCCGGCCCCCTTCCAAAGTAAAATACTCTATCCGCATATTCGGCCATCACCTGCAGAGAGGGGTCGGATGCCGGAGAGTAGAGAAGAACTGTGCTCCGCCCCGCCGCCGCCCTCATGGCCTGGGAGACGTACTCGGCCATACCCTCTGCATCCTGATAGAGCAGAGGATCGTGCTCTATTATCAGCAGGCTGTGGCAGCTATCCTCCAGCACAGTCATGAGCTGGAAGACGGTGAAGGCCCGGCGGACCTGCAGGGTGGTGAACCTGCGGTCCAGGCTGCTCAGGACCCGGGAGTAGTTGCCGCAGATATAGAGAACCTCGAATCTCTGCAGCTCAAGATGCCGGTTCAGGGCGGCGATGAGCAGGGGGAGAGGAGCCACCAGGATATGCCAGGCCCGGTCCTGGAGGGTGATGGAAGGATGCAGTTCGAGGTCCATGAAAGTATACTCCGCCCCGCTCAGGGTATAAGTTCGAGGAATGCGCGGGGCGAATGTGATTGGTGCATTTCCAGTGGAAAGGGCGATAGCAATGCCATCATAGCAATGCCATCAATAGCTAAAGAGGAAAAACTGCAGGGCACTATGGGGCTCTGCATGTCAATCGCGAATTCAATTCAGATAAAAAGATATAAGGTTTAATATCTTCTGGGGGCCCGGGCAGGTCTGTGCTTCTGGTAGCACTCGCTGCAGTAAACCGGCCTGGATCCATCAGGCTTGAAGGGGACCTGGGTCTGCTTGCCGCATTCGGAGCAGGTTACATCTGTCATTTCTCGGGGGCCGCTGTTGTAGCTATTTCTGAAGCTACTGCTGTTGTCGTACTTTCTCTCAAACATTTGATTCACTTACCTTGTTATCGATTCAAAGAACCGATCATGCTACAAAAAACATCTCAACAAATCTCTTTGAATCGACGCAAAATGTAACGAGGGCTAAGATCAGGTTCATTGCCTATATACCTGTTGGTCAAAGAATAGATGGTCAATAGTAGGCCAATATTTCCTGAGCGGGTACGAGAATGCCCCATGGATTTAGCTGATCGGGGAAGACAAGTGCATTTAAATCTGGCATCAATCCAGTATCAGTAACCAAGAAAAGATTAAAGAAGGGCCTGCGGCCCATTCTGCGCAAATAGCCGTTTACTGTTTCTCTACGTTGTCTGCCTTGGGGCCCTTCTCGCCTTCAATCACATCGAAGCTGACCTTGTCGCCCTCATCGATAGTGACATTAGGCTTGAGACCTGTTGCATGCACGAAATAGTCCTTTCCATCGTCGCCAGCTATAAAACCAAAGTTCTTGACTCTGTTAAAAAACTTCACTGTTCCGTTTACCATTTGTAATTTCTCCAATATATGCCAAGCGCAGCACTATACTAGTTAAAGCTGTTGGTGATGGATCTCCATCTCCCAGAAGGGAGATGGCGGTGACGGCTCGTCTTTAGCGGTCATGCTGCGCTCTTTAGCCTGCCAGCCGCCAAAAAGCTGCTTGCGGCTCATCGCTCCAATTAGGGAAAGGAGTGCCCTTGGGCTGCCCACAATGCGCCATCAGGTATGATGCCTTTGCGCATGGTTTTTAAATTGCTAAAATCTAAAATCCAAAATGAAATGAGAGGCTTGGGGCAGCGCGGCATTGCTGCCTGGCCGTGGCGGTCAGCTCAAAAGCTATAAATCTTGATAGGCGGATCTTCTATACCATAGGTTCCGGGCAAGGCGGGGTATTTTATGAAACTGTCATGGCCGATTATGGCTGGACTGATAATCTTTTTGCTGCTGATCATATGGACGCTTTATGGGGTGCTTGTTTCCATGTCGGTATCTCAAGCAGATTATGATGTAACGGATACTCTGGAGAATGGGGTGGAGATCAGGGCTTATCCCCAGGAGATCTGGGCTACCACAGTTGCCGATGACCAGAATCTTGCCTTCAGCCCCCTGTTCAGGTACATATCCGGGGACAATGAGAAGAGCGAAAAGATAGAGATGACTGCTCCAGTGGTTAAAGCAGCATCGCCGCCGTCCGGAAATGACTCGGCCAAGGGGGAGAAGATCGAGATGACGGCGCCGGTGGTGACCATGAATACAGAAGAGGGCATGTTCATGGCCTTTATAATGCCGGAGCGGTTCGATATGCAGAGCATTCCAAAGCCTGCATCAGGCCAGGTCAAGCTAAAGTTGGTCGAGCCGAGAAAGCTGGCCGTGATCAGATTTTCCGGATATATGAGCCAGGAAAGTTATGATAAGAATCTGAAGCTGCTGAGAGAGGCGCTGGAAGACAGGGGGATCTCTGCCGTGGGAGAGCCGCAGTTGATGCAGTATAACGATCCCTGGACTCCGCCTTTCTCTCGCAGAAATGAAATTGCATTGCAGGTGATCGACGACCGCCCGGCTGGAGCATAGAGGGCAGAAGTGCTTTTGAATGGGACGATGGGGAAGACGGCAGCATTTATGCCAAAGGCCCAGGGCCAGCCGGAACTACCGGACCTAAATTTTAACTAGTTTAAGGTCTTATGGTTGTGGAGGTGTTCTCATGAGTGTAGTTGGCCAATTTTTGTGCGTTGTGAAAGACGGGACGATTGTGATCCTGCTTCCTGAGTCGGAGGCCGGAAATGTAGTGAGACTGACTGAGATGCCCATGCAGAAAGCAGTTGCACCTGAAGTTCAGGAGATCTCGGTTAAGAAGCATGAGGGAAAGGCGATCATGGTTGAGGGCCGCTCAAGCGGCGGCTGGATTTATTCGGCAGAGCTGATCGAAACTGCGGGGCCGATCTTGAGCGCATTGGTGCAAAAGGTGTTCAGCCGATAGACTTGCGCATCCAGCACGCCGGTTTTATGTCTGTGGAGCCTGCCATCCTAATTTTATGAGAGTCTCTATGGCATACGCTCGGACACATGAATGATTGAGCGCCTGGATCAATGGCTCTACTGCTCTGGTATCATTGAGTTTGCCTAGTGCCTCCATAACGCTCACTCGGACAGATTTAAACTCGCCCTCATCCGTGAGCACACTAATCAATGGCTCTACTGCTCTGGTGTCACCAATTTTGCCGAGATAACATGCGGCAGAATTACGGACATCATTGTCTTCGTCCTTGTCTTTGAGTGCTTGGATCAATGGCTCTACTGCTCTGGTGTCATTGAGTTCCCCAAGAGCCTCCACAATGTCCTCTCGGACAAATCCTAAACTGGTTTCGTTCGTGAGCGCCTGGATCAATGGCTCTACAGCTCTGGCGTCACCAAGATCGCCAAGTGCTTTTGCAGCCTCCCCTCTATAGTAAACGTCTTTTTTTAAGGCATCTAATAAGGAATCGAAAGATTCTGCGTGTCCGAATTTTACCAAAGAGTAAGAAGCCCATACCACATCCGTTCCGTCTCCATTCTTAAGAACACTAGAGAGCGGATCAATTGCTCTGGTATCATTGAGTTGGCCAAGAGCTCTAGCGGCTTCGCTTCGAACTTCGGAATCCTTATCTTTTAGCGCCTGGATCAACGGCTCTACTGCTCTGGTGTCACCAAGTTTGCCGAGAGAACATGCGGCAGACTCTCGGACAGTTCCGAACTCTCCCTCATCCTCGAGCACCGCTTGGATTAGTGGATCTACTGCTCTGGTGTCACCAAGATCACCAAGTGCCTCTGCAGCACGATATCGGACCCCCGAATCGTCTTCATCCGTGAGAGTCTGAATCAGCGGTCCTGCTGCTCTGGTATCACCAAGATCGCCAAGTGCCTTTGCAGCAATCCCTCGGACTTCGGGATCCTGATCACTTAAGGCGTTGATAAGCGGCCCCACAGCACGGGTGTCATTCAGTGAACTAAGACATAATGCAGCCAACCATCGGACATGGCTTTTTTGGTCGCTCAAGGCCTGGATTAGTGGATCTACTGCTCTGGTGTCACCGAGAATGCCGAGAGATAATATAGCAGACTCTTGGACTTCCGGATCCTTATCTTTGAGCGCCTGGATGAGTGGCTCTACTGCCCTCGTGTCACCAAGATAGCCGAGAGAATATGCGGCAGCCCATTGGATACTATCGGGCCCATCGTTAAGCACCTGGATTAGTGGCTCTACAGCACTGTTGTCGTGAAGATTGCTGAGAGAAAGTGCGGCAGACTCTCGGACATCACTGTCCTCGTTCTTATCCTTAAGCACCTGAATCAATGGTTCTACGGCTCTGGTGTCACAAAGAAAACCAAGAGCATCTGTAGCATTCTTACGGACATCACTGTCCTCGTTCTTATCCGTAAGCACCTGAATCAATGGTTCTACGGCTCTGGGATCTTTGAGTTCCATTATGACCTTTAAAGCAACTTCTCGTACAGCTGGATTTGGATCATTGAAGTCCTGAATCCACTTATCCACGTCGTCGGCAAACACTGACATTGGGAATACAGTCAGCAATATAGTGATCAAAGCGGCTAACTTCATTGTCGTGACCATCTTCTTAGTGCACAATCAACTTAAATAAAGTGATGTTGGAAGGGCACATGAGCTCTGAGAGGTCGATTCGAAGATTGCTTTGTAGGTTATGCATACTCATGGGATGGATCAACCTGTGTACCTCTAGCTCCTTTGCGTACTAAGACATGCAAATTAATTATTAGGTGGCTCTGCCGGTCCGGTCGCTCCTATAGCGCTCATATGGACTTGTATTTGTGGGATATTCATTATCGATTTAATTTCTCTCTTTCTATCCTCTGTGATTTTAGTATTCTTATCATCCAAGAACTCTTCAATCTCTTTATTTAGCTCATCACGAATTCTTCCCATGAGCCAAGCCTTATCCTCAGTCATCACCCCGGTCTCCGTTAAATGCGCACCCATTTTATTAATCTTTCTTTTTATTTTTAGTAAAAAATCGTCTTTTTCCAGGATTTCTTCCAATTTTCACAATAATCTGACGCAAGAATGGTGTCATCCGTTTTTTGGTCGCTATGAAGGAATTCGATAAGTATCCTTGCATGAATGACAAAGGATTCTATAAATGCATTATATTCAGGTGAATTGGATTTATACATAGTTGTAAGTGTAGGCATCTTGTTTAGCATACAAACTACATACCACAAATTCCCAGTTGCCTTTTCTAATGCTTCTGGAGAAATAGGCTTTCTGGATTTTTTCTTCGTTTCGTAGCCACATTCAGGGCACTTCATAATCTCACCGTTTTCTATGTTTGCACAATTATTTAAAATTATTGTGGTTTGGTCGTGATCCTATAATAGGATAGGTCGGAATTTCTGAGATCAATTTATCGAGTGCGATCTATTAAATATGCTAAGATCGAGGGCATCCTGAGAAATCAGTATTCATTGGGGCCAAGCTTTGCCGTAGATCCAAATTACAGCATATAACTGAATCACCGTCTATGGTTTTGATACAGGGATATCATCCTCCTCACTAAGCAGATCTCTTGGTAGCTCCTAAAAATTGCAGCTTTTGCCGGAATTGAAGGCACAGGCTTTGATTGAAATCTTCTCTCAAGGACCTCTTAACTCCCTGCGATTTTTATTTTTGCTCCTTCTTTAGATACCCAACAGAAAATGACGCATAGCTATCGTTTCCATATCTTTTTGATAAGTATTTCTGATAATGGCTTTGAATTTAGATTCTTAGATGATTATACCATCTCGTAGCTCACCACGTAGACCTCCAGCTCCGGGTTCCAGCATCCATTTATCCAGGTCCACACCTCCTTGAATTCCTCCAGGGTATCATAGCCCTCCCGCTTCACATCCTCCAGGGTGATATCTCCCAGCTGCTCTCTCCGAAGGCCAGTTATTCTGATCAGGGCAAAATGATCCAGGGAGAAGAGCGCCGTCTTTGCTTTATGAACGGACCCCACCCTGGCCCTAGGCTTCTTCCAAACCCGGCGGGTCTGGGTCTTGCGGCCCGAAAGTATCAGGCCCACATGCTCAGGCTTAAAGAGCAATGGATAAACACCTCACCGGCCCTGGAATGACTGGTCACGAGAGAAAACGACTTCAAGAAAAAAGTGTTAGACTCTGGAGATTCGCTTCTCTACTCCACCGTCACCCTCTGTGCATTCACCACCACCAGCTTGGGAAGCCGCACCTCCAGTATGCCGTCCCTGAAGCTGGCCCGGACCTGCTCCGGCTTGATCTCCATGGGCAGCTTAATCTCCCGGTGGCGGGGCAGGGTGCCCATCTCCTGGCGCAGGTATTTGCCTTCCCGCGGCACAATCTTGGCATCAACAGTGAGGCTGTCCTCGGTGGCCCGCAGATCGATGTTCTCCTTGCTTGCTCCTGCCAGGGCCACCAGGGCGATCAGCTCCGCCTCTCCGTCGATGAGGTCCACGGGAACCAGGTCGTAGCTTTTGGTCTCGGAGATCTCGCTGGTCACATCGCCCAGGATCTTCTTGGCCGCCTGGCTGGCCTGGCTGGACATCCGGGCCGCCTCCACTGCTGCTTTGCCGATCATCCGCTCCAGATCGCTGCTGCCTGATAAATCTGATCTCATGCTTTTAGAGTAGGGCTCATTCTGATAAAACCTTTTGCTTTTCTCTTTTCAGAGGCCGGCCCAAAAAGCGGCCATAGCCCGGAGCGACCTGCAAGTCGCCATCCCAGACCACCCGACCGCGAACTAGGGTCATCCGGGGGAATATGGCCTGCTTTCCCTGATAAGGCGTCCACTCCGCCCGGCTGTGCAGCCGATCGGCATTGATTTCAGTGACCGCCTTGGAGTCGACTATGACCAGATCTGCGTCCATGCCCCTCTCGATTGCCCCCTTTCCCGCCAGGCCGAAGATCCTGGCCGGGCGGAGGGAGATGGCATCCACCAGCCTCTCCAGGCTGATGAGGTTCTTTTTCACCGCCATGAGCATCAAAGGCAGCATGGTCTCCACGCCCGGCACCCCAGGCGGAGCCTCCCAGATATCCTCCCGCTTCTCCTCCGGCAGATGGGGAGCATGATCCGAGGCCAGAATGTCGATCTTGCCAGAACGCAGGGCCTGCCAGAGAGAATCGTTGTCCGCCTTTCTCCGGAGCGGCGGATTCATCTTGAGAAAGCTGCCCTGCTTTTGGTAGTCCTTCTCATTAAGCAGCAGATGATGGGGCGCTACCTCCGCGGTTACCGCCCGCCCTGACCTCCTGCCCTCCTCCACCGCAGCCAGCCCCTGGGACGAGCTGAGGTGGCAGATGTGCAGGCGCTCTGAGATGCCGCAGGCCTTCTCGATTGCTGCGGCTTCGGCTTTCGCTGGCCTGGCTAAAGAATAGACCTCAGGATCATGCCTGCCCGATAGCTCCGCCGCCTTCTCTTTGATGATGGCTCCATCCTCGGCATGCAGGCTTGCCAGCATCCCTGCCCTTCCCACCTGGCCAAGGATCGCTGCCAGTTCTGCGTCGCTGTGCTCATAGGAGAATATCTCCCCTATGGCCTGGGCCCCCGCCTCTTTCAGCTCATCGGTCTTTCCAGGACCGCCATTGAGAGCGAAGTCCACACAGGAACGGTGCCGGGCTATCTCCAGCTTCTCCTCAAAGGATCGGGCGTCCACAGTGCGAGGCACGGTGTTGGGCTGGTCTATGACCGCCGTCACCCCACCTGCAGCAGCCGAGGCCGATCCGCTGGCCCAGTCCTCCTTATAATTGGGCCCCGGATCCCGAAAGTGCACATGGACGTCTATTGCGCCCGGGAGAACCAGCATTCCCCGGGCATCGATGCTCTCCTCGGCCCGGTGGGCTCCGCCCAGAGCCTCAATCCGACCATCCTTGATCCAGACCTCAGTGCTCATCTGGCCCTTGGCGGTGAAGACCCGCCCGTTCTTTACCACCAGATCAAAGTTTATATCCGAACCTCCTCAAGAGCTTGCGCCTTTCTGCCACATCAGTGGCACTCTCCGCCCCTTTGGGGGAAAAGCCGTCTATGACCCCCATGATCCCCCGTCCCAGCTCCGTCTCGGCTATCACAACCTGCAGGGGATTGGCCGTGGCGCAGAATATATTGCAGACCTCGGGCACGGCCTTGAGGCTGTTCAAAATATTGATGGGGAAGGCTCCTTTCATCAGCAATACAAAGGTATGCCCGCAGGCCAAGGCTAGGGAGCTGTCCCTGGCCGCCTGGATCAGTGCCTTATCATTTCCCTCCGTCCTGACCAGGCAGTCCCCGCTGGCCTCGGAGAAGGCCACAGCGAACTTGGCTCCGGGAACTCCTCCGGCCATGACCTCATAGATATCCTCTGCTGTCTTGATGAAATGGCTCTGCCCCAAAACCAGATTGGCTCCCTCAGGAATCTTCATATCAACTATCTTCAGCTCCATCTTCCGGTCCCTCAGAGCAGGGATAAGGCGGATGCAGACTTATAGTTTGGGGAAAAGAAAATTGGGAGTTGTGGCTTTGGCTGGAGAGGCCAGGAGAAAAGAGCATCCTCAGTTCTGGCAGAAGAGCCTTACTTATGCCGGAGCCCCTTCTTCGGTCCCAGGGATTGGCTGGCCATCTTCTTGGTCTTTCTGGTGATGATGAGCGATGTGAAATAGTAGACCACTATGAAGAGTATTGATGAATAAAGGGCCATGCCTATGGATTCCACAACGCTAAGCCGCAGCAGGAAATAGGAATAGGGTATGTAAACCAGCAGCACAATCACCCCGGCAATGGCCGCCTGCTGCATCAGGGTGTACTGCCGGAAGCGTATTACCAGCTCGGCATAACTGATATTGGGAAAATTCACCATGGGTCCTCCATTTCGTCCTGCTTCAGCATCCCCTTTCTGCTCATATAAAGCCTTGTCCACCAGAGGTTGGACAGCGGGGCCAGCACCAGAAGGCTGATCATTCCGGTAATGGCTGAAAGCGGCTGGCCCTGGCTGGGCTCGCCAGTAGAAATTGCTCCGCTCACCATCTGCAGGCCCAGGGATAGGGCTACCACCACCAGCCATAATACCGCCACATCGAACTTGTTGTAGCGGAAGAAGTCTATGGATGCCCTGAGAGCCCGCAGAGGCGAAAGATCCTCCAGGACCAGGGCATAGGGCATGGTGGACAGGATTATGGTCAGAGCCAGGGCATAGAATGTGGCCATGAGAGCCAGCGCCACCGCCATCATGCCCAGTCCTTCCAGCCCTGCCGTCAACAGAGGAAGCAGCAGAATCATGCCCATCAGTATTATGAGAGTCATGAGCAGCTCAGCCAAAAACAGGCCCAGGAAATGCCTCCTTCCACAAGACCACATGGCTGAGGTGCTCGACCTTCCCGTCTCCAGCGCCTGCCTGGCCATGCCCACGGCTCCCGCAGCAAAGAAGGCATCCACCAGAGCCACCAAGACAAAGACGGCCAGAGCGGCCAGAATGATGGGCAGGAGATCGCCGCTCTGCAATCCGGCCAGATACTCCTCCATCTGATGGGAGAGTATCTCTACATCCTGCGTATTTTGCATCTCCTGCAAAGCAGTCTCATTGAAGCCCTCCAGGGGCATGATCCCCGAGAATATAATCGCCATCATCCCGGCAAAAAGAGCCATCATGGAGAAGAAGAATCCCAGCAGATGGGGCAGGCAGAGGTTGAGGTTGTCCCGCCAGATGGAAAAGCCCCTGCCCAATAGTTCGTTGATGCTCTCCATTCTCTACTCCTCCAGCCCCTTCCAGATGGCGTCTCCCACGTGGTGCAGGGACTTGACCGCCTTTCCCTCTCCCTTCATCTCCGTCCCAGCCACCAGGGCCCGGCCTATGGCCAGGGGCTTGTTATGCCTCTCTTCCACAATCACCACCAGGTCGCCCACGGCTATCTCCGGATCGGCAGAGACTATCCCCGGCTTCATCACATCCGCCCCGTTGACCACAAAACGCACTGCTCCGGAGTCCACCACCACCAGCCTCTTATGAGGTGAGAGCTCAATGGCCCCCAGCACAGTGAAGAAGGGCTGATCCTCCACAATCATGAGCATTGGCCGGCTATCGATGAAGATGAGATCGACTCCTTCATCGCTTACGGCCATCTCCAGAGATGATTGGCGCAGAGAAGAGGGATCTTCCAGGAAGGGCTCTATCTTGGCTATGATCTTCCTGGCATCGCTCCCCTTGAGGTGGTGCCTGGATTTTATCTTCATGGGCAGAGGAATATCCCGATAGGTTTAAATATGCAACGAGCACGTCATGAGACCGAAGCCTTTTGCGGTTATCAATGCTGGAGAGAGGTTAATGGGTCAGAGACCGCTTGATATTCTGAATGAATCACTGAATGGGCCTGTAATCGTCAAGCTGAAGGACGGGAGGGTCTTTCGGGGAGAGCTGCAAGGCTATGACATCCACATGAACCTGGTGCTGGAAAAGACCGAAGAGGTAGCAGAAGGGGCGGTGGCACGCAATATCGGAACTGTGATCGTGCGTGGAGATAATGTTGTATATATATCACCCTGAGGTGTTTTAGATGAGTAAAGGTACTCCTTCTATGGGCAGGCGCCACAAGAGTTCTCACATCAGGTGCAGACGCTGTGGCAGCATATCGTTTAATTTCAAGAGAAAGGTTTGCGTTCAATGCGGGTTTGGCCACTCGGCCAAGATGAGAAGTGCCAAGTGGATGAGAAAAGCAGACTACTAGAGGCAAAAAGTTGCACGATGCCTGCGGCGTTGTCGGAATTTCCTTCAATGAGACGGGCAATAGTGTAGCTAAGTCCATTTATTATTCCCTCTATGCCCTGCAGCACCGGGGGCAGGAGGCAGCTGGCATATCGGTGCACGACGGCAAGGCCATACGCACCCATCGGGGCATGGGCCTTGTCTCCGAGGTTTTTGACGACGCCCAGATCGCCCTCTTGCGGGGCAAGGTGGGCATCGGCCATGTTCGGTATCCCACCAGCGGCCGGTCCAATATCGAGAACAGCCAGCCGGTCTTGATCAAATTCAAGGACGGGGCCATTGCCGTAGCCCATAACGGCAATCTGGTCAATGCCGGCCAGCTCCGGGAGCAGCTGGAGCAGGCGGGCGATATATTCTATTCTACATCGGATACCGAGGTCATAGCTCACCTCTTCGCCAAAGAGCTTTTACGCTACGATCTTCAGGAGGCGGTGCGGGCTCTGATGAAAAAGATCGTGGGCTCCTATTCCCTGGTATTTCTCTGGGGAGATACCGTCCTCGCTGTGCGCGATCCGCTGGGGATAAAGCCCTTGTGCATAGGCGAGATCGACTCCGGCTTCATGGTGGCCTCGGAGAGCGCTGCCGTGGACACCCTCAATGGAAAGCTCATCCGGGATGTCAAGCCCGGCGAGCTGGTGGTCATCAGACAAGGTGAGCTGAAATCATATCAGCTGGCCCGGCTGCCCAACTACTCTCACTGCATATTCGAGTACATTTATTTCGCCCGGCCGGACAGCATCATGGACGGGCGGCTGATATATGATGTGCGGGTTAACATCGGAGCCCATTTGGCCCAGGAGCATCCCGCCTGTGCCGACACAGTTACCCCTATCCCCGACTCGGGGATAACCCTGGCGGTGGGGTATCACCAGTGCTCAGGCATAAGCTACAGGGAGTGCCTGATGAAAAACCGCTACATCGGCCGGACATTCATCATGCCCGATCAGAGCATGAGGGAGACGGCAGTACGATTGAAGATGAACACCATCCGGCCCAATATCGAGGGCCACAGCCTGGTTTTGGTGGACGACTCCATTGTGAGGGGCACCACCAGCCGCAGGATAGTGGACATGGTGAGGCGAGCCGGAGCCAAAGAAGTGCATGTGCGCATAGGCAGCCCTCCCATCATGGCACCATGCTATCTGGGAATCGACATGGCCAGCCGAGATGAGCTTATCGCTGCCCACAAGACTGTGGCCGGGGTGGAAGCGGTGATCAATGCCGACTCCCTGGGATATGTGAGCCATGAGGGCCTGGTGGAAGCAGTGGGAATACCCAAGGAGAACCTGTGCATGGGATGCCTCACCGGGATTTATCCCGTGGAGATTCCCGGCGAGAGGTGCCTGGCGGCCCAGACCAAGCTCTCCGAGTATACTATGGAAGCGACGGAGCCAAACTAAGGCTAAGATCCTTGATTTGCCATTGAAAAAGAGTTTTTCTGGAGAATATAATCCATTTTCCTATGTATTTGTTATTCTACTGGCGGAGCTTGGCGTCAACTCTTTCAGCTTATCTCCACCTCCGCTCCCAGGCCCTTCATATCTGCGAAGAATCCGGGATAGGAGACGTCCACCGACTCCGCCGTATCGATCTCGGTCTCCCCGGCCACCATTCCCGCCACGGCCAGGGCCATGACTATTCTGTGATCGTGATGGCCGTGCACTTTGGCTCCATGGAGGTGGCCACCCTCTATCTCCAGGCCATCCGGCCTCTCCCGAATGTCCGCCCCCATCTTTGAGAGCTCCAGGGCCATGGCATGCAGCCGGTCCGTCTCCTTATGGCGGACGTGCTCGGCATTGAATACTGTGGTCTTACCTCTAGCCAGCGCTCCCAGAACGGCGATAGTGGGAACCAGATCCGGCGTCCGGCTGGCATCCACATCCACTCCTTTCAGCTCTCCGCCTTTGACCCTAAGGTCGCCCTTCTCCTTGTCCCAGGATACCTCTGCACCCATACGGCGCAGGATGTCGATGATCGCCGAGTCTCCCTGCCGAGAGGGCAGCATTCCCCGGACCGTCACCTCGCTACCGGTAACAGCAGCCGCGGCCATGGGATAAGAGGAAGAGGAGAAATCACCGGGAATGGTGTAGCCCTTCAGCTGGAAGCTCTGGCCTGCCGGCACAACAAACTCCTTGGCTTCAGCCTCTATCTTTATCCCTGCCTCGGCCAGCATGTCTATAGTCATCTCTGCATAGGGACGGGACTTGAGCTCGCCATCGATCACAATCCTGGTATCCTTCTCAGATAAAGGTAAGGCGATGAGCAGAGCGGATAGGAACTGGGAGCTCACTCCTCCGTTGAGATGGGCCGAGCCCCCCTTCAACTTTCCCCGCACCACCAGAGGAGCCTTTCCGTTATTGCGTATGGAGAAAGCCTGAGCCCCGAGATCAGAGAGGCAGCTTAAGAGCGGCTCATTGGGCCGGCTGCGTATGGAGGCATCACCAGTGAGAACCGCACCGTCGGTAAGTGCGGCTACGGCAGAGCAAAAGCGCAGGGTGGTTCCGGAGTTGAGGACATTGATCACATCCTCCGGGGTCCGTGGCCGGTCGGCCACGCCTCTGATCTTTATCTCCTGATCGACTTCAATTTCCGCCCCAAAGGCCTGGCTGGCGGAGATAGTGGCCCTGGTATCAGCAGAGAGGAGGGGACGCTTGATGCTCCCCCCCGGACCCAGAGAGGTTATGAGAATGGCGCGGTGGGTGTAGCTCTTGGACGGTGGGGCAAAGAGCGCTCCGGAGAGGCGAGAGCGCTGGACTCTGGCAATCATACTTCGAGGATGGCCGAGGAAGTATAAGAATTGTGTGCTATGATATGTCTTGACAAGGGCAGAAAATACCGTCACGCCATATGGATAAAATTAATATAAT
>MTKZ01018173.1_pt1 | contig 18891 bp, 17 predicted proteins | sample 1042781 | NCBI WGS metagenome assembly MTKZ01 (sample SAMN06212207, study PRJNA360539) | anaerobic digester metagenome | biome: Wastewater treatment plant; material: sludge; isolation source: anaerobic digester fed with sludge from wastewater treatment plant | place: Denmark: WWTP Viborg ... | reverse complement strand
ACTGATGGGCCGGCACACGGTGCTGATCGGCCGCGGCCTGGCCTAGCGCAGGGCATATTCGCCCGGCCGCCGGATGGCCTAGGGCCAGCCCACCTCCAGCGCATGGCATTGGCCGCGCGCCACCCAACCGGCATCCACGTCCGGCGCGGGGTTCAGCATCCTCAGCCGCACCGGCTCGACGCCCGGACCGTGGTAGTAAAGCACGTCCACGTAGACCGCCGGGAAGGTAATGTCGATGTCGTACAGCCAACCGCTGTCCTTCCAGCCATTGTCGGCTTCCCAAGTCGCCAGGACGTGGCCGCCGACTTCCTGGACGATGTACAGGCCGCGCCGGGCTTCCTGGCCACTAACATCGAAGTTGATGCGCAGGCAAGTCGGTAGCCGCGGCTCCTTCGTCGCCGTCGGCGTCGGCGTCGGCGTAGTTGTGGCGATATCGGGTTCGGCCGTGGGCAACATCGGCGTCGCTGTCGGCGTCGGTGTCATGGTCAGCGTGGGCGTCATCGTCGGCGTGGCCACCAGCGTGCTCGTCAGTGTCGCCGTGGGCGAGATCGTCATCGTCGGCGTCAATGTGGGCGTCGGCGTCAGGGTCGGCTCCAGCGTCTCCGTTGGCGTCAGGGTCATCGTCGGCGTCAGGGTGACCTTCTTTTCGCAGACGCTCAGGAACATGCCGATACTGTCGTTGGCCTCATAGCTAAGAACGCCGTCGCGCGGGACAAAGAACCGGCCGCGGGTGCTCATGCCCTGGCCCATCGTATAGATCACGCCGCCATCGAGCAGAAAGTAGTTGATGCGGTCGTCTTCGTCGTCGTCAACCGTGGCGAAGTCGATGACACAGCCCTTCTCGACTGGCCCGACAATCGTCGTCGTCTGATATTCGGCGCGCGGCGTTTCGAAATCACCTAGTACCGACCAGACCCGCTCGCCGTCGCGGGCGGTGTAGTCCGGGCCGGACATGGTCATAAAGTGAAATGGGTGCTTGGCCTTCACCAAGAAGCTGTAGCCTTCACCAATGCTATAGGTTCCACCCTCGCCCAGGAACGACAGCGCCGGTACGTTGTCGGCCGCTTGCACCTGGCCCACTTGCATTAGCGTCAGAACAGCCAGCCCTACCCCCCCTCCCAACATCGCGATCGTGATTACCCGTACTGCGTACTTCTTCATAATACTACCCTCGAACTTCATGACAGCTCCACCACACATCTTTAAGTCTAAGAGTCCGGAGGTGGGTTTATGAAGAATTAGTAACAGCTGCGGTGTAAACTGGTTTACACAAGCGTGAAGGACGGGCTAAATCAATGGGCAGATGTAATACAAATCGTAATGCGGGACGGCCGTCGTCTAGCACCTTGACGCCTGACTCACAGATAAGCCCAGATTACGCCATCGAACGAAATATGGACAAATCCTTGATATACTGAATGAATTGTGATATGCTTGCCGCCAGATTACATGTATAGGGCAAATGAAATGGCAAGTGATCGGACACCAACTTACAACTTAAAAGCCGTCGTGCAGGAGACCGGGCTAAAGCCAGACACGCTCCGCGCCTGGGAGCGCCGCTACGGCATTCCTGACCCGGAGCGCACCGGTGGTGGCCATCGGCTCTATTCGCAACACGATATCAATACCCTGAAATGGCTGCTGGCGCGTCAGGAGGAGGGGTTAAGCATTAGCCGCGCCGTGGCCCTGTGGCGCTCTTTGCAGGCGGAAGGGCGCGATCCGCTGGTTGTCTACACATTGTCGCCCAACCGCGAGACGGACGGCTACACGGTCGTTGCCCCCGGCAGCGCCATAGTCGAATTGCGGCGCGCCTGGATCGACGCCTGCCTGGCTTTCGACGAGCGCCGCGCCGAATCGACGCTCAATCAGGCCTTCGCCTACTACACGCCTGAAGACGTCTGCTTCGAACTGTTGCAGAAAGCGCTAGTGGAGATCGGTGATGGCTGGTATGAGGGGCGTGTCTCTGTGCAGCAGGAGCATTTCATGTCCGTGCTAACCATGCGCCGGCTGGATTCTCTGCTGGCGGCGACGCCCGCGCCGACGCGCGCCGGCCGCCTGCTCATCGGCTGCCCCCCCGGCGAAATGCATACTTTCACCGCGCTCATGCTCACCTACCTGTTGCGGCGGCGCGGCTGGGATGTGCTCTACCTGGGCGCCGACGTCCCCACTGATCGCCTGGTGGCAACCATCGAAAGCGCCCGCCCCGACCTGGTCATCTTTCCGGCCCAGTTGCTTGACAGCGCCGCCAGCCTGTTCGACGTTGCCAAATATCTCCAGGAGGCCGGCGTGGCTCTGGCCTACAGTGGCTACATCTTCGGCCTGGTGCCCGAATTGACGCATCGCATCCCTGGCCATTTCCTGGGCTATGAGCTGAAAAAGACGCCGGCTATCGTCGTAAACTTGCTGGCCCACCGCCCGCCCGTGCCGCCCACGGAGCCGGTGCCGGAGCGCTATGAACGCGCCTGGGCGCACTTCCGCGAGCGGTCGGGCCTGATCGAGTCCAGTGTCTGGCGGCCGCTCAACGGCCGCATGGCCCTCAACGGCACGGCCGAGGCCAGCCGCCACCTGACCAACAACATCCTCTCCGCCCTCAAGCTGGGCGATCTCGATTACATCGGCCCCAATCTGCAATGGCTGGAGGGCATGATGATCAACCACAACCTGCCCGCCGACGCCCTGTGCCACTTTCTGGTGGCCTACCACGCGGCCACGACGCAGTATCTCGACGCCGCACTCGGCGAGCCGGTCATTGCCTGGTTGGAAAAGGTGGTGGCCGAATGTGAAGCCTGGTCTAGCCCAACCGGAAAAGGGGTCGAAAAGGCCACAAGCGCGGCTACCAAGGAGAACAGTTGACCAAACGCACCATCATCACCGGTGGCTCCGGCGTCATCGGCCGTCGCCTCTCCGCCGAACTGATTGCCGCCGGGCATGAAGTCATCATCCTGAGCCGCAACCCGTCGGCGCACAAGCCCGTGCCGGGGGCGCAGGCCGTCGCCTGGAACGCGCGCACGGCCGCGGGCTGGGGTCATCTGGCCGATGGCGCGTTCGCCATCATGAACCTGGCCGGCGAATCCATCAGCGGCAGCAGCACGCTCCCCTTGCCGGGAACTTGGTCGGCCGAGCGCAAGAAGCGCATCAAGGAAAGCCGTCTTCACGCCGGACAGGCAGTCGTGGCCGCGGTCGAGGGGGCCATGGTCAAGCCGCAGGTCGTTGTGCAGATGTCGGGCATCGACTACTACCCTAACAGCGACCAGGTGATGACCGAGGAGTCACCGCGCGGCCGGCAGTTCCTGGCACTNNCCCGTGGCGACGCTGGGCGTGCGGCGCGTCATCACGCGCATGGCCCCCCTGATGAACCTGGAAACCGGCCCGCTGCCCGCGTCGCTGTTGCAGTTTAAGCTGTTTGCCGGCGGCCGGTTGGGCAGCGGCCGGCAGTGGCTGTCCTGGATCCACATCGAGGACACCGTGCGTGCCCTGCGCTTCCTGGCCGAGTGCGAAGAGGCGGCGGGCGTCTACAACCTGGCCGCGCCCAATCCGGTCACCAACGCCGAGTTCACCCGCGTGCTGGGCCGGATCATGCACCGCCCGACGCTGCTGCCCGTGCCCGAATTCGCCCTGAAGCTGGCCCTCGGCGAGCTGTCTGCGCTGGTGCTGGACGGGCGGCCGGTCGGCGTCGCCAAGCTCCAGGCGCTAGGCTTCACTTTCCACTTCCCAACTCTGGAAGCGGCCCTGCACGATATCTTGCAGAAGTGAGATCGGATGACGAGCGAGACAGCTCTATGGTGGCTGCGGCGGGACCTGCGACTGGCCGATAACGACGCCCTTAGGGCGGCACTGGCCGGTGGGCGGCGGGTTGTGCCCGTCTTCGTCCTCGATCCGGCCCTGCTCGATGGCCCGACGAGCAGCCCCACGCGCACGGGCTTTCTGCTGGGTGGCCTGCGCGCCCTCGACGCCGACCTGCGTGCGCGGGGCAGCCGGCTGGTGGTGCGGCGCGGCCGCCCCTTCGACGCGCTGGCTCGCCTGCTGGCCGAGACCGGCGCAGCGGACATCTATGCCGAGGACGACCACTCCCCCTACGCCGTTCGCCGCGACGGGGCAGTCAGCCGCCAGTTACCGGTGCATTTCGTCGGCAGCAGCGCTGTCCGCCCGCCAGGGACGGTGCTGAAGGCCGGCGGCACGCCCTACACCGTCTTCACGCCCTTCAGCCGCGCGTGGCTGGCCCAGCCGCTGCCCGGCGCAACCGACCTGTGGGCCGCGCCGGCGACGCTGCCCGACCCCGGCGACGTGGCCGGCGAGACGCTGCCCGACGCGCCGCGGCTGTCCCCGGCCGTGCCCTTCCCACCGGGCGAGGCCGAGGCCCAACGCCGCCTGCGTGTCTTCGCCAGCGGCCCCATCGACGCCTACGACGGCCTGCGCGACCGTGTCGATACGGACGGGACATCACGCCTGTCGCCCTATCTGCGCTTTGGCATGGTCGCGCCGCGCGCGGCCGTCGTCGCGGCGCTGGCAGCCCAGGCAGAGCAGCCAGGTGGCCGGGGCGCGGGCCGCTGGCTCAACGAGCTGATTTGGCGCGACTTCTACATCCACATCCTGGCCCACTTTCCCAACGTCGCCCGCGAGAGCTTCCGGCCGGCCGCCCGCGACATCCCCTGGCGCAACGACCCGTACGAGTTCGCCGCCTGGTGCGCCGGCGAAACGGGCTACCCCATCGTCGATGCGGCCATGCGCCAGCTGAGCGAGAGCGGCTGGATGCACAACCGCGCCCGGATGATCGTCGCCTCGTTCCTGGTCAAGGACTTGCTCATCGACTGGCGCTGGGGCGAGCGCTGGTTCATGCAGCAGTTGGTGGACGGTGACCCGGCGGCCAACAATGGCGGCTGGCAGTGGACGGCGGGAACCGGCACGGACGCCGCGCCTTACTTCCGCATCTTCAACCCGGTGACCCAGGGTCGCAAATTTGACCCCGACGGCCGCTACGTTCGCCGCTGGCTGCCCGCGCTGGCCGGCGTGCCCACGGCCGGCGTGCCCACGGCCCTTGTCCATGAACCGTGGCGGCTCAGCACCGCCGAGCAGCGCGCCGCCGGCTGCGTCATCGGCCGCGACTATCCGCCGCCAATCGTTGACCACGCTCTGGCGCGCGAGCGCACCCTGGCCGCCTACGCCCCTAACGTTATTGTCTGATCGCACAGGAGGTCTTCGCCATGACACGCCAACCCGACATCGAACTCATCGTCGATGACCGCACGACCCGCGGTTACCTGTCCCAACCCGCCAGCGATGGCCCCTGGCCGGGAGTGGTCGTCGTTCAGGAATGGTGGGGGCTGAACGACAACATTCGCGACACGGCCGACCGCCTGGCCGGCGAGGGCTTCGTCGCCCTGGCCCCCGACCTCTACTATGGCCAGACGGCGCACGAACCCGATGAAGCCCGCAAACTGTCCATGGCCCTGGAGTACCCCGCTGCGCTGCGTGTCCTCCAGGTGGCCATTGACTACCTCATCGGCCGGGACGACGTGGCCCCCAAACGCGTCGGCATTGTCGGCTTCTGCATGGGCGGTGGGCTGGCCTGGCACGGCGCAGCGCAGCTGAGGGGCCTGGGCGCGGCCGTGCCCTGTTACGGTGGCGGCCCGGAGATGACGCCGGCAGAGGCGGCCAACATCACCGTGCCTGTGTTGGCCATCTATGGCGCCCAGGATCGCGGCGTTTCGCCGGAGGTGGCCTGGCGGCGGGCGGCGCTGATGGATGCGGCCGGCGTGGCCAACGAGATGGTCATCTACCCCGGTGCGCAGCACGCCTTCATGAACGATCGCCGGCCGGTCTACGATGCCAAAGCGGCCGAGGACGCCTGGCAGCGCATTATCGCCCTGTTCCGCCAGACGCTGCGTTAAGCCGGGAAAGCCAACGGCCCCGACCGGAATGAACCAGGCGGGGCCGCCATAACCGCGAACAGCCGAAATTTAGACCCTACAAGGCCAATACCACCGCTTAGGCGCGGCGAGAAATCATGTTCCAGAGGAACAGCACGATGACCGCGCCAACCAGGGCAACCAGGAAGCTGCCGATGCTCCACTCGAAGCTAAAGCCGTTGCCGGTCAGCGCCCCGTAGAGAGCGCCGCCAACGAACGCGCCGACGATACCGGCGACGATGTTGCCCAACAGACCTTGCTGCGCGTTGCGGCCGGTGATCATGCTGGCCACCCAACCGACGATTGCGCCGCCGATAATCCAACCCAAAAGACCAAGAATTGTACCCATTTTTTCACACTCCTCTGTTTATGAATGGTTCGTGTCTAACTTGCAATAACCTGTTCACGGTGAATAACACTGGCATTGTAGGCAAAGAGAGTGGTTTGTTGAATATGCCCTAGATACAATTTTGACAGAGAAAAACCCGCGCGATCTCCGAATCGCGCGGGTCTTACAGGCAAAAGACGCCAATGGAGTAACGGGCCGGCCGCCAGGCCGATCGTTTTGACTAGGATCAGTCGGTGGCCAGCGACAACTCTTCGAGAGTCTTCTTCTTGCGCTTGCGCCCCGGGCGGCGGCGCTCTTGTTGCTGCAACGCACGTGTCTCTTCGACCAATCGCACCCGCTCTTCCTCAAGTCGGGCTAAGATCTCTGCGTTGCGCTTCCTCTGCTCCTCCGTCAGGACCACCTTCTTTTTAGACATCCTCAGTCAACTCCTTTTGTCGGGTATGAAAACATCGACAGGCCGATCGCCGCAGGGCAGACAGTGACGGACAACCGGCCCGTTGTGAGGGCTAGGTGTGATAGGGCCAGGATCGACGCCATGGACAGATAGGCAGCCCCAATGGGTAGCCGTTCATGCCGAGGCGAATGAGGCAAAAGAATGAGAGGGGCGGACCCTGTTGTGTTGCGCCGGGCAACACCAACGACATCATCAGTGAACAACGCTTTTCCAGGCGTATGCACAATGCTAACCACGAATCCTTCGCAACTCAATACCTGTGTCGTCGCCGAGCAAGACAACGGCAGCAGTTGTCTCGTCCAAACACATGGCATCCCCGGTCCATGAACAGGCGCATCTATTCTTACGGTATTCTATCACAATCTTATGGTATCTTCCAGTGGGATTTTTCGGGCGAACAACAACTATCGCCCGGCGAGCGCGACGCTGCATCCCATTGCCCACACCGATGGCGGTGCTTCTCAGCAGATTCACCGACAACCCGCNNCGCCGCTGTTCATCTGGCTCGGCTCGGGGCGGTCACGCCGCCGGCAAGTTGGCGCGCCGGCTTCGTTGCTCGACCGCGCCGCGCATGCCGGCCTGCCTGTGCCACCCGGCGCGGTCGTGCTGGATGAGTTCTATCGCTGCGCTATCGAACTGGGCTTGGCGACGGAGAGCGGCGGCCGAGTCGCCATACCCGACCCAGAGCTTTGGAGCAACACGCTACACCTCAGCGCCCACCTGCCCCGCTTCCGCCGGCCGGTCGCTATCTATCCCATTACAGCGGCCGACCCCGCCCCCGTCGCCCACGGCCTGGCCTTCGATGACGCCCACGCCGCGGCGCGCGCCTTCGCCACCGCCTGGTCGGGCGGGACAGGCCGGCGCGACACGCTCATCGTCGAAACAATCGCCGCCACCACCACCGGCCGCGCCACGACCACGGCCGGTGACGGTGCGCCCGACGACAGGGTGATACTCGACCGCGCTACGTCCTTCGCGCTGCCCCAATTGCGCGGCTGGCGCAGCCCGGACAAGGACCAGCCGCCCTATGCCCGCCGCTTGCAACAACTTCTGCGCGGCGTGCGGCGCACGTTTGGGCCGGGCGTCTGGCGCATCGATTGGGCCGACGACGGCCGCATTTGCTGGCTGGTGCTGGCTGCCGCAGTGGACGAACAGCCCCAGCCAACTACAGGCCTTGCCGTCTAGGGCGTGAGCGCGCCCACCCGATCATCCACCACACAACCGGCATCTACAGGAATCGACACATGAAACACGCCTCCTTGCTCTTGCTCATTGTCATCATCCTCGGCGGCGCTCTGGCCGCCTGCGATACCAACAACCCGCCGGTAGCCACGATGGCCGCCACGGCGGTCGTGCCCGAGCAAGCGGCCGGCGCCGCCATCACCACGACCGCGCCCGCCACCGCCGTGGCCGCGGCCGCCCGCGCCTCGGCCACGCCCGCGGCAACAGCGCTGCCCACGGCCACGGCCATAGTCGCGCCGACACCCACGCCCGAACCGTCGCCGACGCCTGCGCCGCCGCCGGTCTACACGTTCGAGATCCTCAATACCTATCCGCATGACCCCACGGCGTTCACCGAAGGCCTTGTCTTCCTCGACGGAAAACTATACGAAGGAACCGGTCGCTGGGGCGAGTCTGTCCTGCGCGAGGTCGCTCTGGAAACGGGTGCGGTCTTGCGCAACCTGCCGCTCGACACCCAGTACTTCGGCGAGGGCGTCACGGTCCTCAACGATCGCATCTACCAACTCACCTGGCAGGAAGGCACGGGCTTCGTCTATGACCGGGCCACGTTCGCGCCGCTGCAAACCTTCACCTACAGCCACGAGGGCTGGGGCATCACCCACGACGGCACGCAGCTCATCATGAGCGACGGCACGCCGGTGATCCGCTTCTGGAACCCGGAGACGCTGCAAGAGACGGGGCGCATCACCGTGCGCGATAACAACGGCCCCGTCAACCGGCTCAACGAGTTGGAGTACGTTGACGGCGAGATCTGGGCCAATATCTGGCTGACCGACCTTATCGCCCGCATCTCGCCGGAGACGGGCGAGGTGTTGGGCTACATCGACCTGACCGGGCTGCTGGACACGAGCGGCCTGACCCAGCCGGTCGATGTCCTCAATGGCATTGCCTATGACGCCGCGAGCGGCCGGTTGTTCGTCACCGGCAAGCTGTGGCCATCGCTGTTCGAAATTCGCGTTGTGCCACGGTCATAGAATGGAGTTGCCAACTCGCGGATGAGTTGGCAACTCACCCGACAAAATGGTAAAATACGAACTTTCGTTCTACCTCTTTCGGCGCTTATAGCCAGACTTCCGACGAGGTGAGGCATGTCCCAGTTTCAGCTAGTTTCCGACTTTGCGGCCACCGGCGACCAGCCGGCCGCGATCGCTGAGCTTGTCACCGGCATGAACCGCGGCGACAAGTTCCAGACGCTGCTCGGCGCGACGGGCACGGGCAAGACATTCACCATCGCCAACATCATTCAGCAGACGCAGCGGCCGACGCTCATCCTGGCCCACAACAAGACCCTGGCCGCCCAACTCTACTCCGAGTTCCGTGACTTCTTCCCCAACAACGCCGTCTCCTACTTTGTCAGCTACTACGACTATTACCAGCCGGAGGCCTACGTTCCGCGCCACGACCTTTTCATCGAGAAAGAGACGCAGATCAACGAGGAGATCAATCGCCTGCGCCTGCAAGCGATGGCCACACTGAAAAGCCGCAAGGACGTCATCATCGTCGCTTCGGTGTCATGCATCTACGGGATCGGCAACCCCGAAGCATGGGGGAATGTCATCATCGATCTAGAGCGCGGCGGCCAGTATCGCCGCAACACGCTGCTGCGCCATCTGGTCGATATCCACTATGACCGCAACGACATGGAACTGCGCCGCGGTACCTTCCGCGTGCGCGGCGACACACTGCAAGTCTATCCCGCCTACGCCGAGACGGCCTACCTGGTTGAGTTCTGGGGCGACACCGTCGAGCGCATCGCCGAGTTCGACCCGCTGACCGGTGAGGTGCTGCTGGAGCATACGCGCGTGTCCATCTACCCGGCGCGCGAGTTCATCACCGACGAGGAGAAGCTGTCCCACGCCATCACCGACATCGAGACGGAGCTGGCCGAGCGCATCGCCTACTTCAAGAACGAGAAACGCTTCCTGGAGGCGCAACGCATTGAGCAGCGGACGATGTATGACCTGGAGATGTTGCGCGAGGTCGGCTTCACGCCTGGCGTGGAGAACTACAGCCGCCATCTCGACCAGCGCCCGCCCGGCTCGCGCCCCTGGACATTGATCGATTACTTTCCGCCAGACTACCTGATGGTCATCGATGAGAGCCACATGACCATCCCACAGGTACGCGGCATGTGGGGCGGCGACCAGAGCCGCAAGAGCGTTCTGGTCGACTACGGCTTCCGCCTNNCCGCCTACCCAGCGCCATGGACAATCGGCCGCTCAACTTCCAGGAGTTCGAGAGTCTGCTCAACCAGGTCATCTTCACCACCGCCACGCCAAACGACTACGAGTTCAATCACTCGGCGCAGGTGGTGCAACAGATTATCCGGCCGACAGGCATCATCGACCCGGAGGTTGAGGTGCGGCCGGTGCGCGGCCAGGTGGACGACCTCATCGGCGAAATCAACCGGCGCATTGCTAACGGGCAGCGCGTTCTGGTGACGACGCTGACCAAGCGCATGTCTGAGGACCTGAGCGACTACCTGTTGGAGTTGGGCATCAAAGTCCACTACCTCCACTCAGAGGTGGCTACCCTGGAGCGCACGGAGATCCTGCGCGACCTGCGGCTCGGCGTCTATGATGTCGTCGTCGGCATCAACCTGCTGCGCGAGGGGCTTGACCTGCCGGAGGTGTCGCTAGTGGCCATTCTGGACGCTGACAAGGAGGGCTTCCTGCGCTCGGAGACGGCGCTGACGCAGACCATCGGCCGCGCCGCCCGCCACGTGGACGGCAAGGTGATCATGTCCGCCGACAAGATGACCGACTCCATGCAAGGGGCCATCAACACCACCAATGCCCGCCGCGCCGTCCAGCAGGCCTACAATGAGGAGCATGGCATCGAGCCGCGCAGCATCATTAAGGCCATCCACGTCCTGACCGACGAGCTGACCGCTCAACGCGAGTTAGCTCGCGGCGAGATGACGCCGGCCATCGCCGAGTCGAAGGGCGGCTACGTGACCGCGGCCGACCTGCCCAAGGCCGAGCTGGCCAAGATCATCGCCGAGCTGGAGAAGCAGATGAAGCAGGCGGCGCAACAACTGGAGTTCGAGCGTGCGGCTATTCTGCGCGACCAGGTGATGGAGATGCGCCAGATCATGGTCCTGAAGGATGTCGGCAACAAGGGCAGCATGCCCGAATGGGAGCGCATGCGGCTGCTAGATGAGGCGGGCGTCGAATACGAAGTGAAATAGCGATCGGCGATCGGTAGGCAAGTGGTCAGGGAGCAGGTGCATCCACTGACCACTTTTTTATCCCTCCACCAAATGCGCCACCGTCACGCCTGGCCCACCTTCGCCGTCCTTGCCCTCTTCCCAGGCGCGGACGTGGCGATTTTGCTTTAGCTCTTCGCGCACGGCCTCGCGCAAACGCCCAGTGCCCTTGCCGTGGATGATGCGCACGAAAGGCAGTCGCGCCAGAAAGGCGGAGTCCAGGTAGCGGCCCAACCGCTCGATGCCATCCTCCACGCGCACACCGCGGATGTCCAGTTCCATGCCCGGCGAGGGATGCATACTCAACACCGCTTCCGGCGTCTTTTGCTCATCCGGGCGGCTCTTGAACTCCAGATCGTCATAGCCGGCGCGCATTTGCAGGCGGCCGACGGCGACCATGACCTCGTTCTTGCCCAGCGACACCACTTCGCCGTTGATGTTGAGCGTGCGCACGCGCACCGTGTCGCCCACTTGTAGCGCGCGCCGCTTGTTGCGCGTCGTCTCGACCGGCTCGATGGCTTCCGAAGCCAGCGCCGTGTCCTTGGCCACATCCAGATCGGCGACCTGCTTGCTGAGGCGCTTGACCGCGTTGAGCGAGGCGGCGTCGCGCAGCTTCGAACGCGCCTGGCGCATCTCCCCCTGGAGCAACTCGATCTGGCGTGTCATCTCCTGGCGCGTCTCTTCCAGGATGCGCCGGCGCTCGACTTCGATGTCTTCGATCCGCTGTCGCAGCCGGTCGCGCTCGTTCTCCACCTGGCGCAGCGCCAGCCGCGTCTGGGCCTCCTCCGACTCCATCTTCTCGCGCAGGGTGTAGATCGAATCCAGGAGGTCTTCGGCCTGGTGGCTGTCGGCACTGACCTGGCGCATGGCGTCGTCGAGGATGGTGCTGTCGAGGCCCAGGCGGCGGGCGATGGCGAAGGCGTTGGAGCGGCCGGGCAAGCCGATGGTCATCTCGTAGGTCGGCGACAACGTCTCCATGTCGAACAGCAGCGAGGCGTTGGTCGCGCCCGGCGTCTGGCTGGCATAAACCTTTAGTTCTGGGAAGTGGGTGGCCACAAAGGTCGTTGCCCCCTTATCCCGCAGGAAGTTAACCACCGCCTGGGCCAGGGCCGCGCCNNTGAATCCCGCAGGAAGTTAACCACCGCCTGGGCCAGGGCCGCGCCTTCGGTCGGGTCGGTGCCGGAGCCGAGTTCATCGAGCAGAACCAGCGAGCGATCATCCACCTGCGCCAGGATGCGCACGATGTTGGTCATGTGGGCCGAGAACGTCGAAAGGCTCTGCTCAATCGACTGCTCATCGCCGATGTCGGCAAAGACATTCTCGAACACGGTCAGCCGCGCCTCGTTGGCCGGAACCTGTAACCCCGCCTGGGCCATCAGCGTCAGCAGCCCCATCGTCTTCAGACTGACCGTCTTGCCACCGGTGTTGGGGCCAGTGATGAGGACAATGAACACATTCTCATCCAGCGTCAGGTTGGTTGGCACGACGGTCTGCGGGTTGAGCAGCGGGTGGCGGGCGGCCTTGATCCAGATGTTCGAACCGGGATGCAGGTCGCGCGGCGGTGCCGTCCACTTGTCGCGCTCGTTGCCGTGGCGCGGTGGCCGGGCCTGCGGCGTGTCGCGCCATGGCACAAACATCGGTTCAACGGCGTTGATGGCCAGCGCATAGCCCGCCCGCGCGAAGATGAGATCAAGTTCAGCCAGACGATCGACGACGCGCTTGATGGCGTCGCCCTGCTCGGCCACCTTCTCCGATAGATCGCGCAAGATGCGCTGAATCTCCTCCTGCTCCTGCATCAGCAGGCTGCGATACTCGTTGTTGAGTTCGACTGTGCCCAGTGGCTCTACCCACAGCGTCGCGCCGCTGCCGCTCTGGTCGTGGACAATGCCCTTCAGCCGTCCCTTCGCGTCGGCGCGCAGGGGAATCACGTAGCGGCCGCCCCGCTGCGTGATGATGGCCTCCTGCAAGTACTGGGCCAGGCTGCTGTTGAGGATGCGTTGGAGCTTGTCCTGGATGCGGCCGTGGACGGCGCGCTGCTCCTGGCGGGTCTTGCCCAACCGTGGGCTGGCACTGTCCAGCACCTCGCCACGCTCGTCGATGGTGCTGGAGATGGCGCTGACCAGGCCGCGGCACTCCTCGATCAGCACGGCGATGGCGGCCAGGTTGGGCACGCGGTCTTCCAGCCGCAGCAGTTGCCGCCGCAGGTTGCGCCCGGCCACGATGGTCGCCTGGACGGCCATGAAGTCCTCGGCCGGCAGCGTGAAGCCGCGCAGGGCGTTGTCGGCGGCGCGGCGCACATCGCGCGCCCCGCCAATGGTCGCCCCGCTATCGCTCTCCAGCAGTGACACGGCCTCCCGCGTCTCCGCCTGCCACTCGCGCGCCTGCTCGATCTCTGTCGTCGGCTGCATGGCCAACGCCAGTTCGCCTACGCCGCTGAAGCCGGCATAGGCAGCCACTAGCTCGCGGATCTTGTCGAATTCTAGAATCGTGAGTGTTTTCTGATCCAACATGCTTTCCCGTTGCGGCGTTGGCAGACCGGTTGCCAAACGCGCCAACATGCTATACTATCCGCGCGCCTATGACTACGCAAAGCCAACCGGCGATTCGGTTGCAGAAGGTCAGCAAACGCTTTGCGTTTACGCCGGATACCCCTCAATCGGTGCTGGAATCTCTTATCTCGGTCGTGTCGCGTCGTCGCGCCAAGGCCCAGGATCTCTGGGCGGTGCGCGATGTTTCCTTCGAGGTGCAGCCGGGACAATGCGTCGGCATCATCGGCCGTAATGGCAGCGGCAAGAGCAGCCTGCTCAAGCTGATCGCCCGCATCATCCAGCCCACGGGCGGCCAGATCGAGGTGCGCGGCCGCGTCAGCGCCCTGCTCGAACTGGGTGCCGGCTTTCACCAGGACCTGACCGGCCGCGAGAACATCTACCTCAACGCCTCGGTGCTAGGTCTCAGCCGGCAGGAAACGGCGGCGCTGTTCGACGACATCGTCGCCTTCTCCGAACTGGGCCGTTTCATCGACATGCCCGTCAAACACTACTCCTCAGGAATGTACATGCGCCTCGGCTTCAGCGTGGCCATCCACGTACGACCGGACATCCTCATCGTCGATGAAATCCTGGCGGTGGGCGACCAGTCCTTTCAGACCAAGTGCATCGACCGGATCGTGGATATGAAGCGCGAGGGGGTAACGATCCTGTTCATCAGCCACGATCTGTCAACCATCGGCAACCTGTGCAGCGATGTGGTCTGGCTGGAAAGCGGGCACGTCCACCAGATCGGCCCGACCGATCATGTTCTGGCGGAGTACCGCGACCATCTCTTTCAGCGCGTGGGGCAACAGCTCAACATCGAGAACGAGGCCGGCGGCTACCGGCGCTGGGGCACACGGCAGATCGAGATCACCGGCGTGCGCCTGTTGAATGTGGCCGGCGAAGAGACGACCATCTTCCACACGGGCGATAGCCTGCGCGTCGATGTTGCCTACACGGCCCACGAGCCAATCGTCGAGCCGGAATTCGGCCTGGCCCTCTACCGGCATGACGGGCTGCACCTGAATGGCCCCAATACGCGCACTGGCGGGCTGGAAATGGGCATCGTCGAGGGCAGCGGCGTGGTCAGCTACACCATCGAGCGCCTGCCGTTTCTGCCCGGCCGCTACCAGTTGACGGCCGCCGTCCACGATAGCGAGCGCCCATTGGCCTATGATTTCCACGAGGAAGCTTACGCCTTCCGCGTTGTCGAGGGCGGCACGCGCGAGAAGGATGGGCTGTTGGCGTTGGCCGCCAAGTGGGAATGGTACTCTCTACCCGTAGACGAAACGGCCGAGATCGCTTATTCTGCAACGGGTTTAGCCGATCACTAACGGTGATCGTTTCATCAAGGCGGGGAGACCGCCACCCGCGGCTTTCACGCGCCCATCCCCTGGGCCGCCGCGAGATTACATAAACACGAGGTAGTAACTACAAGATGAAACACAGCAACGTGAGATACCTGTTCGCCGGGCTTGTTGTCGTATCGGCCATGCTTATGCTGGCCTTCCACGCGCTGGCGGCCGGGCTGGAAACCAATGACCGGGCGCGACTCGCCGCCGCGGATGTAGCTCAGCAGAGCGATGCGCCCCAGGCCGCGGAGGATGTCATCGAGGCGACGAACTGTCGCTATGGCGTCGGCTATGTGCCCAGCCTGCCTCACTCGTTGAATTGGATTCCAACTCTGGATGCGGGCTGGTATATCAACTTCAGCGCCGGTACCTGGGGCCAGAACGTCCACAGCGCCGACTTCGCGCCGGTCATTCGCGTCCGGCAAGAGCAGATTAACGGCACGCGAACGGACAACTACAATGTCATGCCCCCGCTGACCTTCACCTACCGCGACGCTCAGGGCAACTTGAAGAACGGTCTGGGCCGGTTGGTCAGTAGCAATCCCGGCAACTTCTGGCTGATCGGCAACGAGGTGGATGTCAACAACTACGTCCAGGATAACACGATGCCGCAGGTCTACGCGCGGGCCTATCACGACATCTACCAGTACATCAAACGAGTTGACCCAACGGCTAAGGTGGCCATCGCCGGCCTGTCGATGATGACCCCCGGCCGCCTGCAATACCTGTCGATCGTCTGGGACACCTACCGCAGTCTCTACGGCGAGACCATGCCGGTCGATATCTGGAACATGCACCTCTACATCCTGGAGGAGCGCAATCTGGCCGATCCCTTGCAGTATGGCGACGGCAAGATCGCCCTGGGCACCGACCCGGCGCTGGCCAAGTTGACCTCGGCGGGCTTTGCCGACCGCTGCCCGGTGCTCGGCGCGGCCGACATCCCCGCCAACGACCCGCGCCCAGACGTCTACTGCCGGTCGGAACATGACAGCGTGCGCATCTTCCGCGACCAGGTCTATGCCATGCGCAACTGGATGAAGGAGCGCGGCCAGCAGAACAAACCACTAATCATCTCCGAGTTCGGTCTGCTCTATCCCTATGTTCTGGACAACAATGGCCAGTACTTCCTGAAGGATGAGCACGGCCAGCCCTTTGACCCAACGCGCGTGACCAAGTATCTGCGCGACACCATCACCTTCCTGGAGACGGCCAAGGACCCCAACCTGGGCTACCCGGCCGACGGCAATCGGCTGGTGCAGCAGTGGCTGTGGTATAGCATCGTCACCGGGCCGGAAACCTCCGGCGGTTCCAGCAACCTGATCAGTTGGGACACGTTCCAGAGCCTGCCCGGCGGCGATCCGGCCGCGCTGACGATGATGGGCCAGGCCTACCAGCAAGCAGCCAACGCCAGCGACAACTGGACGAACCTGATCGGCGGCGCGGCACAGAACGTCGTCACGCTGGCGCGGAGCAACAACCAGGGCGCGGCGCTGCTGACGGCCACCTTCCGCAATAGTGGCACGCTCAGCGTCATCTCACCCATCAAGGTGACCTTCTACAGGGACCAGGCCCTGACACAGGAGATCGGTTCGGCCGTTTATGACCCCAACACCCGTGGCGCGGTGTCCGGCTGTACCTGGGACGGCCGCAACAGCGAGCACGTCTCGATCATGTGGAACAACCTGCCCGTCGGCACGCACAGCTACTGGGCCAAGATCGACACGCTCAACGCCGTCACCGAGACGCAGGAGACGGATAACGTGACCGCCCGCGGCACGGTCACCGTCAAGCCCAACGGCACGTTTATCCCCTTGACCAGCCGCCAGTAGGCGGACGATAGAGCCAATCGAGCGACCCAGGCCGCTCAATTGGACGAAAGAGAAGGGGTCTGGCAGAATTGACTGCCGGACCCCTTTTTATGTGGACTGATGCACGACAAGCAACCGCCTGGGCCATCGTCTGGCTGCTCCTGGTAACAGCCGGCTTTGTGCTGCTGCGTCGCCCCGCGGCCGCGGGACGGCGCTGGCCGAATTGGCCCGTCATCCTGCTGCTGGCCGGCGTTGTCCGCCTGTTGCCGGCGCTATGGCTGCCGGTCGGCGCGGGCTATGACATCGATTCGTTCCACATGGTGACCGATGCGCTGTTGGGCGGCCGCGAGGTCTACGCCGCTTCCCTGGGCCGCCACCCCTATCTGCCCTTCCAGATGTACATCATGGGGGCCATGGCCATGCTGTCGGCGGCGACGGGCCTGCCCTTTGTCGTCGCCATCAAGCTGCCGGCCATCCTGGCCGACGTGGCCATCGCCGGGCTGATCTATCGCCTTGTGGCCGTGCGGCGCGGGCACGAATGGGCCGCGTACCTGGCCCTGCTCTACGCGCTCAACCCGGTCAGCCTGCTGGTGTCGGCCTACCACGGCCAGTTCGAGGCCGTCACGCTGCTGCTACTGGTCGTTGCCTGGGCGTTGTGGGAGCGGCGACAGGCCGGGGCGTCAGCCACGACGCTCGGCCTGGCCATCCTCAACAAGACGTGGCCGATCATCCTGCTGCCGGTCTTCTTCATCCGTCTGGATAACTGGCGGGCGCGTAGCCGCTATGCCCTCATCGCCCTGGGCATCCCCGCGCTGGTCGTAGTCGCCTACCTGCTGGCCTACAACGCCGACCCCATGACCATGCTTGGCCGCGCCCTGACCCACCGCGGCGTGGCCGGCTACTGGGGGCCGAGCGCGGTGCTCTTCCCGTGGGCGGCGGCCCGCCCCGCCCTGCAGCCGCTGGCCGACGCTCTACTGGCGCTGCGCAACCCGTTGCTATTCGTGGCCGTCCTGCTGGCCCTGGCGTGGACGCAACGCCAGCCGGCGCTGGACGCGCTCCTGACACTGCAACTGGCCGTCTTCGCCGTCACCGTCGGCTTCGGCATCCAATGGCTTGTCTGGCCAGTGCCTTTCGCGCTGCTGGCCGGGCAGTCTCGCTGGCTGCGGGTCTATTCGCTGGCCGCGGCGCTCATGCTGGCTGTCCACCTGTTTGGCCTGCACATGGTGCCCTGGCTACCGGAGCGGCTGCCGGCGTCGGCCGACTGGATCATCCGGCTGAGCGCGCTGCCCGCCTGGGGCGTCGTCGTCGCCTGGCTTGTGGCGCGGCTACGCAACGCCCGCGCGCTCGCTCCGGCCGCCGGGTCGCGCGATGGGTCGGGGACCGAGCCATGACCCCCGCCGCGCCGCCGTCCTTCACGGCCATCATCCTGAACTGGAACGGCCGCGCCTACCTGGAATCGTGCCTGACGGCGTTGTTGGCGCAGGAGTACCCGCTTGAGCGGCTGGTGGTCGTCGATAACGGCTCAACCGACGACTCGCTGACCTTTCTGCGGGAGCGTTTCCCGGCTGTACCCGTGCTGGCCAACGGCGGCAACGTCGGCTTTGCCGCGGGCAACAACCTGGCCCTGAGCGACTTGACGACCGACGCCGCCCTGCTGCTCAATCCCGACGTCATCCTCTCGCCCGGCTGCCTGGGCGCACTGGCAGAGGCGATGGCCACCGACCCGGCCGTGGCCATCGCCGGTTGCAAGCTATGGTATCCCGACGGGCAGACGCTGCAACACGGCGGCGGCTACATCACCCGTCCTCAGGCCATGCCCGGCCACTACGGCATCGGCGAAACCGACGCCGGCCAGCACGACGCCGCCCGCGACGTGGACTACGTCATCGGCGCGGCCGTGGCCATCCGGCGCACGGCGTTGGCGCAGATCGGCCTATTCGACGCGGGCTTCTTCCTGTACTACGAAGATGCCGACCTGTGCGCCCGGGCGCACGCGGCCGGCTATCGCGTCCTCTATGAGCCGCGGGCGACGGCCGTCCAC
>MTKZ01049067.1_pt1 | contig 18894 bp, 15 predicted proteins | sample 1042781 | NCBI WGS metagenome assembly MTKZ01 (sample SAMN06212207, study PRJNA360539) | anaerobic digester metagenome | biome: Wastewater treatment plant; material: sludge; isolation source: anaerobic digester fed with sludge from wastewater treatment plant | place: Denmark: WWTP Viborg ... | reverse complement strand
CATTCACCCCGGCGCATTGCAGGCTCTCGTCGCGTTTATGAATCAGCAGGCGCAGTGTGGCATGGCGGGTCCAAAACTAGTACATGCGGATGGGTCTTTACAGCCTTCGTGTCGCACGTTTCCCAATTTGGTCACAAGCTTTTTGGAATCTTCTGGCATATGGCGCGTTTTCCGCAATCGGCGTTGGGCTGTCGGTTTAGATGCGCTGTGCGACCCGCATGATTGCGCGCATCAGGTGGATTGGCTCACGGGTGCGTGTCTGATTGTGTGACGGGAAGCGATTGAACAAGCCGGTGCGTTTGATGCGAAGATGTTCCCAGGGATGTACGGCGAGGATATGGAATGGGCGTGGCGTATCAAAAAAGCAGGCTGGCAAATTTGGTTTACTCCAGATGCCCTCGTTACCCATTTAGAAAACCAAAGCCCTTTGGATGAACGCTCGCTTGTGATCTTAAAAAACTCGTGGGTTTTTTATCAAAAAAATCTAAGCCCAGCGAGACAATTGGGAGTGCGGGTAGGAANNTGGCTGGATTTTTGCCGCGATGGGTGCTGGCATCCTCTGCTAAAACGCGGCTCGTATATTCGCAGATTATTAGGTTTTATCTTTCAAAACATGCAGCGTAAAAAATTATATGGCGGCGAATTTCAGCCAAATAACCCCAATAACCCGAGAACCATTATTGCTGGATGGGTTGTGCCGCATTCCCGTGTTCTGGAAATTGGCCCCGGAGAAGGCGTGATTGGCAATTGGCTAAAAAACGAGAAAGGTTGTCATGTCGCTGGTGTGGAATTTGTCTCGGAGGCTGCGAGAGCCATCAGCCAGACATTTGATGCCGTCATTGAAGGCAGTATTGAAGATCCAAGTGTTCAATCGCAAATTGACGTTCTGCCCCGATTCGATGCAGTCATTTTTGCTGATGTGTTGGAGCATCTGGTAAACCCCTGGAATGTATTGCGCGTTACAAGACGATGGCTTTCACCGCAGGGTAGGGTCTTGATGTCGGTGCCGAATATAGCGCATTGGATTGCTCGGTTTAATCTTTTGCGCGGCAATTGGGATTACACGGATGGTTACCTAATGGATAAAACACATTTGCGCTGGTTTACCAGACGTACGGCACAAGAAATGGCTCATACATCCGGCTATGTTGTTGAGGAGTGCGCCGCTATTTTCAAACCGCGTTTTGCGCGTTTGTGGCCTAGTTTGATGGGGTATCAGACGGTAATGAAGATTGCGCCCGTAACAAAATATGATTGATCTTTCGGTTATCGTCCTCAGTTTTAACACACGCGATGTTTTGCGCAATTGCCTTCTTTCTTTGGACGAAGAACGAGCAATTTGTGCCTATACGTTGGAAATTATCGTAGTAGATAATTCCTCATCGGACGGCAGCGTTGAAATGGTCAGCGCTGAATTTCCCCAATGTATCTTAATTGCGAACACAGAAAATGTTGGTTTTTCAAAAGGCAATAATATTGGAATGGCATTGGCGCAAGGGCGCTATTTTCTTTGCCTGAATTCGGACACGCTGGTGTGTTCTGGTGCACTTGGCACGATGATCCAGTTTATGGAGGCCCATCCCAATGCGGGCGCCATCGGCCCAATGCTGGTTGGAGAAGATAAAAAATTACAACCTTCTGGCCGTGCGTTGCCAACCGCTTGGCGCATCTTTTTGGGTATGACAAAACTTTATCGGTTATGGACAACTGATATTTATTTAGAACGTGGGCGAGATTATGCTCAAGTTAAAGAAGTGGGCGAAATCTCTGGAGCGGCACTATGTGTGAGGGGAGAGGCGTATCAAAAACTTGGCGGCTTTGATGAAAATCTATGGGCATTTTATGAAGATGTGGACTGGTGTAATCGTATTGGACAGGCAGGATATAAGATTTATTACATGCCTCAGGCGAAAATAGTACATCTTTGGAAGCGTAGCAGTACCCGTGTGCCGGAACTGGTCTACCGTGTTGGGCAAAATAGCCTAAGATATTACTTTCGAAAACATCGAAGCGCGGTAGAGGTGGTTGCGGTGGATGCGATGCTGTTTTTAAAAGAAACCGCGGCAATTATTTTTGCGCTCCTGCGCTTAAACCCAGACCAAGTAAAGTTTCACCTTCGCATGGTTGCAAACCTTTTTAAACCTGTGCCAAAACCGGCTTGATTATGAAAGTGCGCATGTTTTCTTCCTGGCAGGTGCGATGTGGCATCGCCGATTATTCTGCTCGTTTTATGCAGGCGGTCAATGCGCTGCCGGATACGTCGGTTGAAATTGTGCCGTTTGATCGTCAGCCTCATACCCAGCAGGAATATCGAGCATGGGGGTCGCAACTAAATCAGGCAGATATTGCGCATATTCAATTTGATTACAGCTTTTTTGATTATCTTTTTCCATGGCGACAAAAATTTACATCGTTGACGCAAGGTATCAAAAAGCCATTGGTCGTCACACGCCATGTGAGCTTTGACGGCCCTTTGCAGGTGTATGAGAAAGGCGCGCAGGCAGCCATCCATCAGGCAAAGTGGCAAATCTATCAGCACCCGCTCAACCCATACGCCACATTTTTGAATAAAACAATTTTTGAACGCGCAGATCATATTATTGTGCTGACAGGGCGTCTTAAGGAGCATCTGCTAAAACGTGGTTTGCCAGAGGAAAAAATAAGTGTTATCCCTGCTGGTGTCAAGGCCATGCCTGTAATTTCTGCGGCTGATGGAATAAGCGTACGCCAAAAACTGGGCTGGCAGGATAAACGAATTATTGGACAATTTGGCTTCATTGCCCCACCCAAGGGCCACATGTTGATGTTGGATGCACTGGCGCAGTTGCCAGATGATTTCGTTTGGCTCATTGCTGGTGGTGTGCGTGTGCCATCTCATCAAGCTTATCTGGATGAATTAAATACACAGATGGCGCGGCGTGGATTGCAATCGCGTGTGCATGTCACCGGGTTTGTAGAAGAGTGCGATTTGCCGGCGTATATTGCCGCATGTGATGTAATGGTCTCACCAAACACGCACGCCGATTTTTCGCAATCCGTGGCAGATGCGCTGGCGTTTGCCTGGTGCCCAGTGATCGCCTCGGATATTTACGGTCATCGCGAGATTGCGGTATATTGCCCAGCTTTGCAATTGTTCAAAGCTGGTGATTCTTCGGATCTCGTTGAGGCCATTCAGAGTGCTGTTAGCACAAATAATTTGAATGACCTGCAGGCAACCATGCGCATCTATCGCGAAGACTATTCATGGCGAGCTATTGCTATTCGTACTCGGGAAGTATATGAAAAAATTTTGACCCAAACAGCGTGAGATTTTATGAATAATTCCTATCACTCCGTTCATCTCAAAGAAGATCAAAAACGCGCCGTGCTTTGGGGCGAATTAACTCGTTATCTCAATCGTTTTGTTCCAGAAAACGCTGCAGCCTTGGAGCTTGGCGCAGGATATTGTTACTGGATTAATCCTTTGAAAGCCCGTCGTAAGGTGGCTTTAGATATTTGGGATGAGCTGCCTCTACATACAGCCAGCGACGTTAAGCCCGTCATTTGCGATCTGCGCGCCGGACTTGGTTTTCTTGGTGACGAGAAGTTTGACATTGCGTTGGCGTCGAATCTCTTAGAGCATTTTGAACCGGATGTGACTGCCCAGATCGTATCGGACGTGTTTTCGGTCATGTCGCCTGGCGGTAAGTTTATTGTCATTCAGCCGAATTTCCACTATGCCTACAAACATTATTTTGATGATTACACCCATCGCAGCATTTTCACTGATGTTTCCCTCCCCAATCTTATGCGTGTAAACGGTTTTGTAGTGGATCATATAGAGCCTCGCTTCATGCCATATTCCTTGCGAGATGGTGCATTGCCTGTTGTCCCAGCCCTTATCCGCGCTTATCTGGCTTTGCCCATCAAGCCTTTCGCGGGTCAGATGTTAATCGTTGGTCGCAAGCCGTAAACCCGCAATTTAACAAAATGCAGAATATGAACCAATCGGATAAACCCTTGCGCCGCGCGTATGGCTTGGTTTGGGCTTTAACAGTCTTTGGCTATATTTTAATTTTTGCGCTTTCGCAAAACAAACTTATATATACCGACGAAATTGTTTTTGCTCAAGATTTCAATCGAGTGGCAAGTGGCTTGTGGAAAGAGATTATTATTCCGCATCCACCACTTTATATTTTTTGGGGTGGCTTCGTAGTTTCTCTTTTTGGTGATGGGTTTTTGGCACTGCGATTGATCGGCGCAATCAGCTTTTTGCTCACATTGGCGTTGATCCCAGCCGTGTGCCGCAAACTCTTTCCAGAAAATTGGCTTCGTGCGGCTGTCATCGCGCATCTTATTTGGATATTTCACCCGCTGGCGTTGCAAGGCAGTTTGTTGCTGGATATTGACAATACGATTTTTACGCCTGCGCTTTTGCTCTTCATTATTGCAGCTTCAACGCCGCGCAAAAGCATTGTTTTTATCGCCATATCCCTGGCATTGCTTTTGATGTGCAAATTGCTGCCCACGTCGCTGTTCATCGTTGCAGGGGTGCTTGCGGTCAGTTTTTTTCAGCGCAAGGAATGGGATAAGCTTGCACTGGGGTTTGCGCTGGGTTTCGCGTTGTTTTTAGGCGGTTTGATAACTTTCGCTCAAGTTACAGGTTTTCCGTTAGGGGTTCTCATCGCCACATTTGAACGTACCGGTAATATTGCCCAAGGGACAAGTAAGTTGGTGTCTCGTCTGGTGATGGGTGGCGGAATCACAGCGGTTTGGATAGGCATCCCATTTCTAGCGTTGTATGTGGTGGCGGTTGCTCGCAGATTAGCTGATTGGTGGAGATCAAAAAAAGTAATTTCATCTGATGTATTGATTTTGACGGCAATAGTGGGTTTTGCGCTAGTTACGGTAGGCAACGAATTGCCGATGGGTTTTCCGCGCTATCACTACCCGTTGTTTCTGCTCATGGTTCTCACGGCCAGCGGCTATCTGGCTACGTTGAAAATCACGCGAGACGCCGCGCTTGTTTTGTGTGCACTGGTCGTCATTGGTGCGACTTATTTCCTTTTGGTTCAACCCGACCCGTTGCTTCCTCAATACCAATTAACTTTTGAAACGAACAACATGATGGAACGTTTGAAATTCGGGTTAAATTCGCAGGTCAAAAGCTTTGTTATCCCATTTGCACTCATGCTGCTTGCGGCAATCTTTGTGCGAAAATGGCGCCCTTTTATTCTGGCATGTTTGGCGTTTTGTGTTGCTAGTTGGCTAATTACAGATATTGCACAGGCCCGCGCTGATTACGCCACCATCTACGAATACGGCCGGGCGGGTGGTGCAGCCACCAGCGACTGGGTTAAAGCCAACACCATCACTAATGCGCTCATCGTTGCTCCCCGCGAGGTGGAATGGCTAACCAAACGCAAAACCATGTTCATCGTGACGCAGGTTGGCCCAGATGCAACCGCCGCTGGCTGGCTGGCTTATTTTGCAGCCGAAAAGCCCTCCGCCTATGTGATGACCACCAAAGAGTTACAGCGCTATACACAGATAACTCAAAACCCTCAGGTCATTGCATATCTGCGAGCGTGTTATCGGCAGGATCCACCCATTGGCTCATATTACATGTGGCTCAGAACCTGCCCGTGAGTTTTGCGTGCTTTTGCGTATTACAATCGGGCAATTCCTAAGTAAAGACAAACGCAAATAATTTTTGAGAGGGGGCTTGCTTTGCAAAATATACTTGTGACTGGCGGTGCAGGTTTTATTGGTTCGCACATTGCCGAGGGTTTTGTGCAGCGAGGTCACAGCGTGACTGTGCTGGATGACTTGAGCGGAGGCTTTGCGGAGAACGTGCCGCAGGGCGCGAAGTTTGTGCGTGGCAGTGTTACTGATGTGTCCTTGATCCAATCTTTGTTCGAGACACAACGCTTTGATGCGGTTTATCACTTGGCCGCTTACGCCGCCGAGGGTCTTAGTCACTTCATCCGAAATTTCAATTACACCAACAACGTCATTGGCAGCATCAATCTGATCAATGCCAGCGTTAACAACGGCGTGAAATTGTTTGTGTTCACATCGTCCATCGCGGTATATGGCGCCAGTCCCAAACTGCCATTGCGCGAGGAAGATATCCCGCACCCAGAAGACCCATACGGCATTGCCAAGCTCTCGGTGGAACAAGATTTGTTGGCGTGTCATCGCATGTTTGGCATGGATTACGTGATCTTTCGCCCGCACAATGTATATGGCGAGCGTCAGAACATTGGCGACCGATATCGCAACGTGGTGGGCATTTTCATGAACCAGATTTTGCAGGATAAACCCATGACCATTTTTGGCGATGGAACTCAGACCCGCGCCTTCAGCTATATCGGCGATCTTGCGCTCATCATGCTAGATGCCTTGCACACCCCAGCGGCGCGCAACCAAATTTTTAACATTGGCGCAGATCAGCCATATTCGGTGAACGAATTGGCAGGGGCGGTAGCCCGTGCCCTGGATGCCGCGCCCGACATTGCCCATTTAGATGCACGTAACGAGGTGGCTCACGCTTATTCTGCTCATGACAAGCTGCAAGAGGTATTTGGCCCGCGCAAACAACACTCGCTGGATCAAGGTTTGCGCAAAATGGCAGATTGGGTAAAGGCGCATGGCGCGCGCAGCAGCTCCCGCTTCGACAACATCGAAATTCTTAAAAATCTTCCGCCATCCTGGCGTATATAAATCATGTTTGACGGAAAAACAGTCAGTGTCATCTTTCCCGCGTATAACGAAGAAAAATACATTCGCGCCGCGGTTGAAGATTTTTTCATCTCTGGCGTGGTAGATGAGGTTGTGGTTGTCAACAACAACTCCAAAGACAAAACAGCCGAAGAGGCGGGCAAAACCGCCGCGCGGGTAGTTTTGGAGACAAAACAAGGTTACGGGAACGCCCTCCAGCGCGGTCTGCGCGAAGCTGCAGGTGACATCATAATCATGGCAGAACCAGATGGCACGTTTGTGGGTAAAGACGTGCTAAAGCTGCTGGCCTATGCGGGTGACTTTGAGATGGTGTGTGGAACGCGCACCACTCGCGAAATGATTTGGAAAGAAGCCAACATGGGTTGGTTTTTGCGCCAAGGCAACTGGCTGGTAGCGAAAATGCTCATGGTGTTGTTTGATACCCCATCCATTAGCGATTGCGGATGTACCATGCGCCTTATTCATCGTGAACCCTTGCAGCGTTTTATCTCCAAGCTCACAGTTGGGGCATCGCACTTTTTGCCAGAGATGGTGGTCCTTGCTNNGGTCCTTGCTATTAAACACGATGTCAAAATGATTGAACTGCCGGTCAATTATCGCGGTCGCGTAGGTGAATCCAAAATTACCGGTAACCTCAAAGGCGTGTTTCGCACCGGCTTCCGTATGATTGAGCTGATCTGGCGTTACCGCTTCAAATACTGGTTTGGCAAATGTTCTATATAACATGGAAGTTTCCAATCTGGGGCAGGATGACATTCGATCGTCATTTGCATTCGCGATGTGTATGATAAGTCGTATATCGCCAAAGTTTGACCGCGTCCGCTGGATGATTGTTGCCTTGACGTTGCTGTGCTTTTTGCTTTCTGCAATCGCCATCAACCGGCCTTCGTTTTGGGTGGATGAAAAAATAAGCTTTGACATAGCCAGCCAGCCAACAGCCGCGCAAACGCTTAACGCCGTCATCGAGCAGGAACGTCGCCCACCAGCGTATCATTTGGGTTTATGGGCGCTCATGCAAATAGCAGGCCAAACCGAGCGCGTGGCGCGATTGTATTCCGTGTTTTGGGCCGTGTTGATGATTCCCGCTACGTTCCAGCTTGCTCTTGCGTTCACAGGCCGCAAGGCCGCGGTGTTTGCGGCGCTTTTGGCAGCCACATCTCCCATCTTGCTGGCTTTTGCCCAAACAGTGCGTTACTATGATATGGTCGCTGCGCTGTCCGCGCTGTCCTTTGCCGCTTTTTTTATGCTTCTTCGCTCAAAGCGCAAACCCTGGCTGGCCTATTTTGTCTTCACCTTGCTGCTCTTGCTAACAGATTACCCAGCATATGGTGTGCCCGCCGCCCAGTTGGCGATTGGCCTTGTGGTGTGGAGGCGCGCCTCGTTTGCGCCTCAGCATCCTCGATTCAAATGGCTGGCTGCGCAGGTTCTTTTGGCCCTGCCTGTGCTGGCGTGGATGCCAGTCATTCTCAATCAGGGCACGCGAGATTTTGGCGCGGCAGATTTAAGTGGCACGCTGGCAGGGACAACCCTCAAAGTTGCGTATCCCTTTTACGCCTGGCTTGTAGGCGAGACGATCTTTCCCTGGTCGCCAGTTGCTATTTTGTGCCTTGTTGTATTCGGTATTTTGCTGGTGGTTGGATGGCTCTCACTTAGATCAGGCTTTGCCGGAATAGTTTGGCTAATTGCCTTTGGCATCCCCTTTGCGCTGGCTCAGCTTTTATTGGGCACAGTTGCTGCCGACTCGCCATTTGTTAATGCGCCAGCGCGGTCAATGGCTTGTTTTGGCTTGCTGTTTGTGCCGATGGGAATTGGCCTGGCGCGTCTCTCGCGCAGAATTGCCTTAGTTGCCGTGGCAATTGTCTTTTTTGCGCATATCATCGCGCTGGTGAATTATTACCGCGGCGAGAATTTCATCAATACGGTTTACAACACACCGGCCCGCGAGGTTGCTCAATTCATCAACGTGCGCGCTCTTCCGGCGGATGCGGTTGTGACCGAGGCTGATAGCGTTGTGGCGTATTACCTCACAACATCGCACAACTTTGACCTTTCTGCGCAAGATGAACTAAAAAAGTATTTGGCGGCCAATCCATCTGCGCAGGTCTGGCAAGTGGAACTTGGCCGAGACCGCACCCGCAACGCCGCTGCCGTTGATCTTCGTGAGGCCTTGCATGCCCAGCGCTCCATCCAGCAAGTTACTGGTTTTGCCACACAAAACGAGACATACCGCGCGATAAAAACGCGTTTGTTTGGGCGCGAGGCCTACCTTAACCGCCTCACTGTTACACAATTTTCTTCTGCTCAATGAAAATTTGCACATGCCTCTCGCCCGTTGTGCACCGCAAGGCCGGGCTTGCCACCTATGCCCGCCAGATTGCTTTGCACATGATGGGGCAGGGCGGGGCACAATTGCAGGCCTTTCATTACGGGGCGCAGGTTGTTGCGCCGTTAGATGGCCCTCTGGCCGCGCTTCCGCAACGAGTCATCCCGCAATCTGCGCGGCCCTGGCGGTTGCGCGTGGCGGCGCACACGCTGGCTGGTTTGCCAATGGATGACGCATTTGGCGGCGCGTTGCGCGGCTTTGATATTTTTCACGCCACCGAGCATTTGCTGCCGCCGCTTAAACATGCCAAAAGCGTTTTTACCTTTCACGATGCAATTTACGCGCTGTTTCCAGAACACCATTTGCCCATGAACCGCGCGTTTTTGGGGTTGATGATGCCGCGTTTTTTGCGCCGCGCCAATGCCGTCATCGCCGTCTCGGAGTGCAGCAAGCGCGATGCCGCGCGTCTGTATGGCATAGACCCAGATCGCATTCAGGTGATTTACGAGGCGGCAGATGACGCGCTGGCGCCCGTTTTGAATGAGGCTGCGCTGGCCGCCGCCCGCCAAAAATATCATCTTCCGCCGCGTTATTTGCTCTGTCTCGGCACCATCGAGCCGCGCAAAAATTTGCCCGCGTTGTTTCAGGCTTTTCGTGATTTGATTGCCGAGCCGCAATTTGCCGATGTGCATTTGGCGTTGGTTGGTCGCAAAGGATGGATGTTTCAACCCACGCTGGATGCCATCGCCCAGCTAGGCTTGACCGAGCGCGTGACGCTGACCGATTATGTGGCGAGCGCAGACCTGCCCGCGTTGTTGAGCGGCGCGAGCGCGTTTGTGTTTCCTTCACTTTATGAGGGGTTTGGTTTGCCGCCGTTAGAGGCGATGGCTTGCGGCGCGCCAGTGATTTGCTCCAACGCCGCCTCGCTGCCAGAGGTGGTGGGCGACGCCGCCCTGCTGTTTGATCCGCGCGATGTCACCGCATTGCGGGCGGCCATCGCCCGCGTATTGAGCGACCCCGCGCTGGCCCGCGCATTGCGCGAGAAAGGGTTGGCGCAGGCGAAAAAATTTTCCTGGCAACGCGCCGCGCAAGAAACTTTTGATGTGTATCGGCGCGTTGCTCAGGGTTAGTTTTTTAACTTCTTACACCACAAACGTCTCAAACTGCCACATGTCTTCCTCGCTGGGGCGCGGCTTGCCCCAGTATTCAAATGGGTCATTGCGGTTTTTCAGCGGCGTCCAATCAGAGTGCAAAGATGGCGTTGGGCCAAGATACGGCTTTGCCACCGCCAAAATCTCGCGATGCGGCAAATCATCGGGCACACAAAAACCGCGGCGCGGGTTCTTCACCATCCACGAAATTGCCCCCAGAACAGATGCGGCCACCTGAACGGTTGTGGCGTTTTGGCCGGGCACCAGCTTGCGCGCGGCATCAATATCCAACTGCGAGCCAACCCACCACGCATCCAAATCGTGACCCATGAGCAGCACGCCCAGCTCGTCCATCCCGCTAATGATGTCATCGTTCATGATGCGCGTTTTGTCTTGCAGCTTATACGCGCTCATCTTCATCTCGTGCAAGCTGGCCATGGCCGCGTCGGTGGGCATGTAGGCGTAATGCACGGTTGGGCGGTAGATGGGAACGTCATCGTTCCAAACGGTGAGGTGGTCGCTCAGCGTAAACGCCTCGCCATGCCGCACGGCCATCCCAATAATTTCGCCGCTGGTGGGCACCCAGGAGCGCACGTAGGTGTTCACGCCCTCCTGGCTGAGGCAGATTTGATTGCCGGGGCCATACGCGTGTTTTTGTGCCCCAAATGGCAAACGCCGCTCGTGCGTTCCCCAGCCCATCTCCGCGGGNNGGCGCAATGCCCTCCTCATGAAATCCCGCCACCGACCACGTGTTGACAAATTCGCCCACCTCTTTGGGTCGGCTGCTAATTTGTGTGTCGCGTTCGCTGATGTGAATCACCTTGGTCTCGGTCATCATCGCCAGCCGCGCGTAATCCCCGTTTGCCAAATACTCTTCCAGAAAATCTTCGCGGTCGCGGGTGGTGCGCTTTTTTAGGATGGCTTTTGCAACATCCTCCAGACCAATCTTGGCCCAGTGGCTGACGAGGCCCGGATTGGCTCCGTGTTCCACGATGGCCGTTGGCCCGCGCTCACTCCATCGCGCCGCACGTTTGCGCAAGGCCATGTGCCGCACATATAACGCGCGGTCGGTGGGCGGTGTGTCTGCGGCGTTGGCGTATGGATCCCACAACTCCACCGAGGTGTTCACATACAACACGTTGTGATCGTGGCACCACTGAATGATCTCGCCGGTCTCAATATTCCACGCCAGATCAATCAGCATATCGCCGGGGCCAAGGAATCGCGAGAGAACTTCCACGTAATTGTGCGGTGTGATGTATTCCTGCACAAAATGTCCACCCGCCGCGACGACCGGCGCAGCCACATCCTGCATGTCCTCAAAATCCATCACAGTAAGCTTGCTAAAGTCCATGTCCATGTGCCTGAGCAAAAGTGGTTGCAGCGTGCGCCCAACTGCGCCGCAGCCCAGTTGAAGAATTCGGCCTGAGAAAGGAATTTTCATAAGCGAAATTATGGCATATCGCGCGTAAAAAATGCAAGGCGTTACAATCCATTCGTGATCACCGAATTTGACAGCCTGCATCGCTGGCGCAGCGACAGGCGCGGTCCCGTCCGCTGGATTTACTCTCACATCAAGCGCAACTGGTGGCTTTTTCTTGGCATTGTGCTTGGGGCGATGGGAAACGCGGCGGGCGCGGCGCTCATGCCCATTTATATTGGTCAGGCGTTCAACGCCATCTCCAAAACCCCGCCAGACACGGGAACGCTTTTGACAATGGCGATTTTGATCGCTGTCTCGCAGTTGGCGCGCGGCGTGTTGCAGCTCATGCGCAACTTCAGCGCGGAACTCATTGGCCAGCGGCTGGAGCGCGACACGCGCGATGAGCTTTACACCGACTTGTTGAGCAAGAGCATGACCTTTCACGACCGCCAGAGCGTGGGCGATGTAATGGCCCGCGCCACGAGCGATGTGCGCGAAATCAACCTGCTGGCCTCGCCCGGCTTGAACATCGTGTTGGGGTCGGCTTCGTTTATTCTGTTCCCACTCATTTTTGCGCCGCGCATTTACCCGCAGCTCATTCTTGCGCCTGCGTTGTTTGTGCCGCTTTATATTTTTTTGGTGCGCGGCTTTTTAAGCGAGCTTGCCCCCCGGACAGAGAAAGTGCGCCGCGAGTTTGGCGCGATGAACAGCGCATTGGAAGAATCTGTTGAAGGCGTGGAGACGGTGAAAGCCAACGCGCAGGAAGAGCGCGAGACAAACAAATTTAAGAATCTGCTTTTGAACTGGCGCAACGCTACGGTTGATCAAGCCAGGACGGAATCGCGATTCTTGCCGTTGCTTTTGTATGGCGCAACTCAGGCGTTGGGTCTGGCGCATAGCATGTGGTTGTGGAACGCGGGCCAAATCAACCTGGGCGATGTCATCGCATACAACGGGTTGCTCATGCTCTTTCAGTTTCCCACTTTCGCCTCGCAATTCGCGTATGTGCAGGTGTCATCTGGCATTGCCGGGGCGCGGCGGTTGCTTGGGTTGATGGGAGACGCGAGCGCGCCCATCCCCAACCCGTCTCAGCACGAAGAGGGCAAGCGGGTCATTGTTGGCGATGTGGCTTTTGACCATGTGACGTTTGGCTACGAATCTTCTCTCCTGGCGGGGGGAGCTGCAGGCGAACCCGCTTCTGCCACGCTGCGCGATGTCTCGTTTCATGCCCGCGCGGGGCAAACAGTTGCCATCGTTGGACAAACCGGCAGCGGAAAGAGCAGCATCACCAAACTCATCAACCGCATTTACGATGCCGATGAGGGTAGCGTGAAGATAGATGGCATTGACGTGCGTAATTGGGATTTGGCGAATTTGCGCTCGCAAATATCCATCATTGAGCAAGACCTGTTTCTCTTTTCGCGCTCCATCGCCGATAACATTGGTTATGGCAAGCCCGGCGCAACGCGCGACGAAATTGTGCAGGCTGCCCGTGCCGCGCAGGCGCACGATTTCATCACGTCTTTTAAGGATGGCTACGAGACGATTGTGGGCGAGCGCGGTGTGACGCTGAGCGGCGGCCAGCGCCAGCGCATCGCCATCGCCCGCGCGTTTCTCACCATNNCGCATTTTGATTTTGGATGACTCGACCAGCGCGATTGACAGTGCGACCGAGGACATGATTCAGCAGGCCATCCAGCATGTGGCCGAAGGGCGAACAACCTTTCTCATTACGCACCGCCTTTCGCAAATTCGCTGGAGTGACCTCATCATCGTAATGCGCAAAGGCCGCGTGGCCGCCATTGGCTCGCACGAGGAACTTATGCGCACCAGCGCGTCTTATCGCGAGATTTTTCCCTAAAACTTATAGCGCCCGGAGCGCTTCAAGCGCTCCGGGCGCTCATAAAAACTATGTTCGCAGGACTAAATTCAGAGGCATACGACCGGCAATACACCGATGCGCAATTGGTGCGGCGGCTTGCCAGCTATTTAACGCCGCACAAACGCGAGGCGCGCATCACGGTGGCGCTCATCCTCATCATCACCGTCATTGGGTTGGTTGACCCGCTCATCATCTCGGCCACGCTGGATGCGGTGGGGCGCAATTTGGGGACAACGTATGCCCGGCAAATCATCCTTGGGCTGATGGCGCTTAAGCTGACTTTCTCGTTTTTGATCTGGCTTGCCAACCTTGGGCGAAGGCGCTCCACCGCCCGCGTGGTGGCCGATGTCATCTCCAAAATGCGCGAGGACGCCTTCGCCCGCGTCATTCGGCATGACCTCTCGTTTTTTGACAAACATCAATCTGGCCGCATCATCAGCCGGATTAGCAATGACACGCAAGAGCTTTCGCAAACCGCCAACATTTTGGTGGACTTTGTTTCATCGTTTGCCACCATGATTGTCTTGCTGATTGCGCTGGCGTTTATTTCGTGGCAACTCACGCTGGTGATGATTGCCATGACGCCGTTTGTGGCTGGGGCAGGGGCGTTGTTTCGCAAGTTTGCGCGCAGCATGACACGGCGGGGGTTTCAGGCCATCGCCGAGGTCAACGCCGCAATTCAGGAATCGGTGGCGGGCATTCGCGTGGCAAAAAACTTTAGACAGGAATTGCGAATGTATGGCGAGTTCAAGCGCGTGAACGAGCAGGCGTATCACGCCAACGTGCGGCGCGGGTTTGTCCTCTCAAACGTGATCCCTGTACTCAATTCGATGGCGGGCATTGCCACTGGGATTTTGGTGTTCAGCGGCGGGCTTGTGGCCGCCGCGGGTTCCATCACCCTGGGCGCGTGGTATTTGTTTGTGAACAGCCTTGACCGCTTTTGGTGCCCGCTTACCAACCTTGCCAGCAACTGGAGCCAAATTCAAAGTGGGTTGAGCGCGTGCGAACGGTTGTTTGCGCTCATGGATGCGGAGTCGAATGTGAAGCAACTTGATGAGCGCTCCGGGCGGTTCAACCGCCCGGAGCGCTTGGATTTAACCGGCGAAATTGAGTTCAAAAATGTATCTTTCCGCTACACCGAGCAAACGCAAGTGCTGGATGATTTTTCATTGCGCATTCGCGCGGGCGAGAGCGTGGCGTTTGTGGGTCACACGGGCGCGGGCAAGAGCAGCATCGCCAAACTCATCGCGCGATTTTACGAATTTCAAGAAGGCCAAATTTTGATTGATGGCCGCGATATTCGCACGTTTGACTTGCAGGCGTATCGGCGCAGTTTGGGCATCGTCTCGCAATCGACGTTTTTGTTCAGCGGCACGGTGGCCGAAAATATTCGTTACGCCCGGCCCAATGCCAGCGATGCTGAGATTGAAGCCATCGCGCGGCGCATTGGCGGCGGGGAGTGGGTAGACGCGCTCCCGGCGGGCCTCATCACCCAAGTGGGCGAGCGGGGCGGCAAACTTTCAATGGGGCAAAGGCAGCTTGTGGCGCTCATGCGGGTGCTGGTTCAACATCCGCCCATCTTTATTTTGGATGAAGCCACGGCCAGCGTTGACCCGTTCACCGAGACGCAGATTCAGCAGGCGCTCAATCTCATCCTCAAATCCAGCACCTCCATTTTGATTGCGCACCGCTTGTCAACGGTTAAAGCCGTTGACCGCATCATTGTGCTTAAGAATGGCCGCATCATTGAGGAAGGCAACCACGATGCGCTGATGCGCGGCGGCGGGCATTACGCGGAGCTATACGAAACGTATTTCCGCCATCAGTTTGTGGCGGGATGATGGAAGACGGGGGACGGAAGACGGATACTCGGTTGTTTGCCCGTCTTCTGTCCTCCGTCTCCCGTCCTACTTACAACACATTCTCTTCCGTCTCGGCCACAAGCTGATCCACCACATCCAGCAAGCTGCCGGTGCGTTTGAAAGTGGCAAGCTGGCGGTCGGCGCTGGAGCCTTCGGCCATGATCTTGTAAGCGTATTCGATTTGCTTGCGGCCATCAAACTCGTCCTTCACATCGGCAATAAACCAGTCTATCAACTCGTGGATGAGTTCGGTGGCCGGGCGCTCTTCTTGTTTGCCCCAGTCCACCAGCTTGCCGCTCAGGCCGTAGCGCACGGCGCGCCACTTGTTTTCCTCGGCCAGCGCGGGCGGGTAAACGCGAAAGGTGATGTTGTCGCGGCGCATCTTCCACAACTTGAAGCAGATGGCCTGGAAGATGGCTGCGCAGCACACGGCTTCATCCACGCGTGTGCACACATCGCAAATGCGGAACTCCAGGGTGGGGTATTTGGGGTTGGGGCGCACATCCCACCAAATTTTTGTGCCATCTGGAATGCACCTTGTGCGCTGAAGCCAGTCCACATATCCCTTAAATTCCGCGCTGGAGTTGAACGTGGGCGGGATGCCCGTGCGCGGAAAATTGCGGAAGATCGCGCTGCGATACGACTTCGTGCCCGTCTCTTGCCCCATCCAAAATGGCGAGCTGGTGCTGAGGCACAACACATGCGGCACAAAATAGCGCACCACGTTCATGCAGTCAATCAAAAATTCAGGGTCTTCTATGCCAATGTGAACGTGTGTGCCGAAGATGAGCAATTGCTGGGCCAGCATCGCCATCTCGCCGCGCACGCCGTAATACCGCTCAAATGGGGTGATCTCCTGGTCAATCCACGAAGAAAATGGATGCGACCCCGCCGAGGCGATTTTGAGGCCGCTTTGCGCCGAAAGCTGCATCAACTCGCGGCGCAGCATGATCAGCTCATCGCGGGCTTCGCTGGCGGTGTCGCAAATTTTTGTGCCCACCTCCACCATGCTCTGATGCATTTCGGCCTTCACCTGCTCCATCAACAAAGTTTTACCTTTGCTTTGTTCCAAAATCTGGGTGATGTAGCTTTTTAGCTCGCGCGTTTTGGGGTCAACAATTTGATATTCTTCTTCAATTCCAATGGTAAAACTTGGTCGAATCATGGGTTACTCCTGATGTGTTGGGCCGAAATTAACACGACGAGAGACGGAGGACGGGAGACCGTTATGGCCGTCTTCCGTCTCCCGTCTTCGGTCGCTTTATCTTTTCTCAATCACCACCACTGGCACGGTGCTGCCGCCGCCCGCGGTGACATTTAGCAAGGCGACGGTGGACAGGCGCGAGAGGCAACTGGACATGTAATCCATTCCCCACAAATATGGCGCGGTGTCAAACATGCGGTCAAAAATTTTCATCTCGCCATCCACCATGCTGGGGTAGGGCTCGCTGGGGATGGGAACACGGTGCTGCACAATTGCTGGCTCGCGCAAATAGTTTTGCAAAGTCGCGTCCCACTCTTCCTGACCAACGGTCCAGCCCAGCACCACGCCCTTTCCGCCGTAATCGTCGTTGGGTTTCATCACCAGTTGGTCTTTGTTTTGGCTGATGAATTTCGGGAGGTCAACGGTTTTGCCGTTAAATTTTGTTTTGCGGTCAGCCACCACGCGCGTCCAGGGGATGAACTGCTTGATCGCCTTCAACTCGCTGCGCGAATACAAATGCGCAAACTGCTCATCGCTCAGCATGGCAAGGCTGGCCTTTTTGTGCATGAGTTTGCACTGGAATGGGTTGACCATGCACACGGCCTTATCGCGCAGCGCCCGCACCACCAGGTTGTTCACGCCCATCCGCTCAACCAGCTCGTGAATCAGCACACGCTTGTAAATCAAGTTGATGTGGACTTCATCGCCCGTGTCCAAATCTCGCGCCATCAGCTTGCCGCGTTTGTAGCTCAGCTCACGCGGGTCGCAAATAACCGCGGTGTATCCCTGTGAGCGAAAGTAATCGCGGAACAGCACAAACTCAGAGTAAGTTGGCACTTCCTTCCAGTCCAAAATGCCAATCACTGGTTTTTTGGATGGGTCTGCTGGTTTGCTGCCGCTCTTGCCGCCATTTTTGGCCCATTGCGAATAGCAGTTGTGCAGCGTGTGCATGGTTTTGTGCCGCGCTGGAATCGGGTAAACCTCGTATTCTTTCTCAAACTCGCGCATCACGGGCAGCCCAAGAAACATCTCGGTCAGCACTTCGTTATACGCGGGCGCGGCGGGCACCTCGGCATTGTATTCTGTCATGCTCAGCACGCCTTCATCCGCCAGATAAAACGTGTCCATGCGAGAGAGCGGCACCGGCCACTCGTAGCCGGGGTCAATCTTGAAAAGTTCCTCTTCCCAATCCGCGGGCATCAAAAAGGCGCGCGCCTGCGGGTCGGCCATCGCCGCGTTGTGCGCTTTGCTAAAGGCCGGCATGATGGCGCGGATTGAGCTGCGCAGGAAATTGTATTGCTCCAGCGTAATCATGCGCGGTCGCAATACGCTGGAAAGGGGGCGGTCGCCAAAATACAAATTTCGGCGCGTGTGCTGATCTACAAGTTGTCCACTCGTCTCGGCGGCCATCGCCGGGGTGAGCAGGTCATGGTAACGCCGGATGGCGGCGGTGAGTTGTGTTGTTTGCATGTAGGACGTTTTTTTGACGATGGACGATGGACGATGGACGATGCCTGATCGTCCATCGTCTAACGTCTATCGTCCGGTTTCAGTTGTCCAGCTCGCCATTTGCTTGCGCGGCTCTTTTGCCAATTTGATGCTCATGTCGGCCATGTGATTCACGCACCACCAATAAAACTCCTCGCCCAGCGAATAAATGTCCATGTCTGGGGCGGGGTTCATAAAGTCAATGGCGTAGGGCACGCCATCGCGCACGGCCCACTCGGCGGTGTTCATGTCGTAGCCCAGCGCCTTCACCAGCGTGAGCGAATCTTTATAAATGCGGTCATACATCTCTGGCGAGAGATCATGCTTGAGGTAGCGGCGGTTGATGGGGTCATACTTCATCACCAAAACTTCTTCCTGCCCAAGGCACATGCAGCGCACATAGTTATCCCACTTGATGTATTCCTGCAAGACCATCGTGAGCAAGCCGCTCTCGTTGTAACGCGCCCAGAGTTCCTCCATGCTGCGCACCACATATACGCTCTTCCATCCGCCGCCGTGCGCGTCTTTTAACACCAGCGGGAACCCGCCCAAATAATTCACATGCTCGTCCCAGGGGATGGGATACGAGAGGTTGCGCAAACTCTCGTTGTGCACAATGCCCGGCACGTAATCTTTGTTTGGCAGCACCACCGTTTTTGGCGATGCCACGCCCAACTTGGTCGCCAGCGAGGCCTCAAAAAATTTATCGTCCGCCGTCCACTGGAAGGGGTTGTTGACGACATGCGTGCCTTGCAGCATGGCGTTCTTTAAATAGCTGCGGTAATACGGCACTTCGTGCGAAATGCGATCCACGATCACGGCATACGGGCATGGTTCG
>MTKZ01002425.1_pt1 | contig 18929 bp, 17 predicted proteins | sample 1042781 | NCBI WGS metagenome assembly MTKZ01 (sample SAMN06212207, study PRJNA360539) | anaerobic digester metagenome | biome: Wastewater treatment plant; material: sludge; isolation source: anaerobic digester fed with sludge from wastewater treatment plant | place: Denmark: WWTP Viborg ... | reverse complement strand
GATGAAAATTATTTTTCATCATGATTTAAACTATCTTTTAAAAATAAAAACTAAGGAGAAAAATAAATGAAAGTTATAAAAAGAGATGGTAATACAGTAGACTACAATTTAACAAAAATTAAGAAAGCAATATCTAACGCAGTGATATCAAGTGTAAAAAATGTTGAAGAAGAAGTTGTAGATAAAATAGCTACAACAGTTGCACTAACAGTAGATTCGATGATATCCTTTAAAGATAGTGTGAGCGTAGAAGAAATACAAGATATTGTAGAAAATGCATTAATAAAATATGAATCAAGCATGTCTGATTCTTTTGATATGTCAAAAGAATATATAAGATACAGACATAAAAGAAATAATATCAGGGATAGAAAAAATGATATATTTGAAATATTACATGAGATTATTCATAAATCTTCAAGTGATAGTAATTTAAAAAGAGATAATGGTAATATAAACGGTGATGGTGCTATGGGTATAATGTTACAAATAGCAGCAAATATATCAAAATATTATTATTTAAGTATGGTGATAGATAAAGACATACGTGAATTATACAATAACGGTTACATACATATTCACGATTTGGATTTTTACTGTCTAACAGAAACATGTTGTCAAATAGATATAGGTAAATTGTTAAAAGACGGGTTTAGTACTGGTCATGGTTTTATAAGACCACCTAAAGATATAATGACAGCAACTGCTCTAGTAGCAATCATTATACAATCAAATCAAAACGACCAACATGGTGGTCAAAGCATACCTGCATTAGATTACGGATTAGCACCATACGTTTCAATGTCTTTCAAAAAGATATTTTTAAATAATTTATATTTATCAATAGCTTATAATTTAGATATGGATGAAGAATCAGAACAAATGCAGAGACTAAATGAAGTGATGGAATATATAAAGGAAAATATAGATATAAGTATGACATTGAGTGGTGGTTGGCTAAGAAAGATTGCAGAAAAAATAATGCCTATTCTTAATATCAAACCAGTTGACGAACATCTTATGTATGATAATGAAGTAAGAAAGGTAGAAATTAGATTACAGAACAAAGTATACATGTCAGCACTTAAAATGACAAACAGAACAGTCTATCAAGCTATGGAAGGGTTAATTCATAATTTGAATACACTACATTCTAGAAGTGGTGCACAAGTTCCATTCTCATCATTAAACTACGGTACATGTACTACTCTTGAAGGTAGAATGGTTATAGAAAATATCCTGCTAGCACAAGAGGCGGGTTTAGGTAATGGAGAAACGCCAATATTCCCTATATCTATATTTAAATTAAAATCTGGGGTTAGTTACAATAAAGAAGACCCGAATTATGATTTATTTAAATTAGCAGTTAGAGTTAGTGCTAAAAGACTATTTCCTAATTTCTCAAACCTAGATGCCCCATTTAACATACAATATTATAAAGAGAATAGACCTGAGACAGAAGTCGCATATATGGGTTGTAGAACTAGAGTAATAGGAAATGTACATAGTAAGGATAATGAGACGGTGTTTGGTAGAGGAAACTTATCATTTACTACTATAAATTTACCGTTAATAGCGTTAGATTTACAACAATCTGGTGTATGTTATGATAATCCATTAGAACAATTAAAATTAAATATTAAAGAATATATTGATGTTTGTGCTAAACAACTACTAGATAGATTAAAAATACAGGGTAAACGAAAAGTTAAAAATCATCCATTTTTAATGGGTCAAGGTCTTTGGATGGACTCTGATAAATTAACATATGATGATGAATTAGCGGAAGTATTGAAACATGGCTCATTATCAGTTGGTTTTTGTGGATTGGCAGAATGTATGGTAGCTATTTATGGTAAACACCATGGTGAAGATGATGATATTGCTAAAAAAGCTTATAGTGTTATTGAGTATATGAGAAGTTATTTAGATGAACTTGCTGAAATATATAAATTGAATTTCACATTATTAGCAACTCCCGCAGAAAGTGTTGCCGGTAGATTTGCTTTAATAAATAGAAAAAAATACGGTATTATAGAAGGGGTAACTGATAATGACTTTATAACTAATTCATTTCATGTTCCAGTATATCATGAAATAAGCATAACAAAAAAAATAGATATAGAGGCTCCGTACCACGCATTATGTAATGCAGGACATATATCTTATATAGAATTAGATGGAGACCCAACTACAAACCTACCAGCATTTGAAAAGATAATAAGATATATGCATGACAAAGAAATGGGATATATGAGTATAAACCATCCAGTAGATAGAGACCCAGTTTGTGGTTATACTGGTGTTATAAAAGACATTTGTCCTAGATGTGGTAGAACTGAATGTGACGACATAGATATGGATAAATTGTTTGAATTAGCAAAAATTTATCCTGAGGCAAGTGTATCATATAATAAGTTCTTAAAACAATTAACTAATAAACAATGTAAAGGAGAATAATTATGAAAATAGGTAAAAACATACCATTTGACAGAATAAGAAGAATAACAGGATACTTGACAGGTACATTGGCATCATTTAATAATGCCAAAGCAGCAGAAGAAAAACAAAGAGTTAAACATGGAGGTGCTAAAGATGACTTTAAAAAATAAGTTTATCATAGAACCTTTTATAGCAGCTATAGAAGAAAGCATAAGTGATATATCTGAGTCAGTTACTAAAATTCCTCTACATATAAATGATTACGTAGCTATATACAATGACAAATGCATATTTGAATCATATAGAGGAGATAAATTAGAATGTATAACCGAAGCAGACACTAATATATTTGCAAAAATAGGAAATAAAGTAAAAGCACTAATACAAAAATTTATAGCGTTTATACAAAAAATTTTTGGTGGTGTTGAAGAAAAGATAAATGATAATAATACAAACGTAGATAGGATAGAAGCAGCCATGGCTAAAAATCCTAAGATAAGAACTCAAATAGTAGAGGGTTTAGAAAGCGGAGCTTTGAAAGTTAAAGACCTAGAATATCTAAATAGTAATGGTAAAACAATTATAGAGGATTTTGTCAATGGTAAAACTGATGAAAAAACTCTATCTAGCAAAATAGAAGATTTGTGTGATACAGTAGATAAGAAAACAAAACCAATATCTAAAGTTATCGGTACTGTAACAACTGTAGTTGGATTGATTGGTGCAACTGTAGCTATAGGAACAACTATGTCAAAAATTAGTTCAGCGAATAAACAGAACGCGTCATATCTTGAACAGATATATACGGCATATGCTAAAACTAGAGCTACACCAAAACAAGTATTTGATAAAAATAAGACAAAAGAAGTAGAAAAAGAGATTACAGATTTTACTGGAAATATTAAAAAGATAAAAGAAAATGTACCAGACCCAGGATATAAAGATGCTGTTGATGATTCCGGTAAATTACAATATAATTCTAGATTAGCTGCCCTTGCAAATGCAATAGGTGCTATAATAGGAAAACAAACATCTATTTGTAAAGAACATGGGGTAATATTTAATAAAATATCTTCTATTGTGGATAAAGTAGCAGATAAGGTATCTAAAAGTTCACCTGATGAAGCAGCTAAAAAATATGCTGATAAATTACTACAAAAAGATGCACAGCGTAAACGAGAATCAGAAATTAATAAAAATTTAAAAATAAAAGAAGAAAATCATAAAGCTGATAAAACTGATAAGTTGTAATATAATAAGAAGTGTAAGTACATATGTACTTACACTCTTATTTCTTTTTATGGTAAAATATCGTCGTCTCTGTTACTTTCTAGAAACAAATATACGCGTTGGCTTGTATCAAATAGCACAAAATCGTTTTTATATTCATAAGCAATATCATTGTATACGAATGTAACTGGACATGGTATTGATGGTGCTATTAAACAGGATTCTGTAGTGGCGGTGTTGGTTAAATCCACAGATATTAATCTAGATACATCGTTATCTATAATATTTTTAACATATTTCCACCCAAATACACTGTCGTTGTTTTGGTTATATTCATCTCTCGATATAAATATACCGTGTGTTGTCATTTATTTTTCCCCCTTTTTTCTTGTTTCTTAATATATAATTCTCTGTTTTTCATAGAGATAGACTTCAACTTATTTTCAAACAATCCACCTTTTAATCTATCATCTAAAATTTCATATTTCAGATCGTCTATTGGTATTTTTTTTGAAAATGCCTTTGGATATGTTATATACGCTAACGGCATGTCAGATAAATGTATCAATAATATATTTACATGATTTGGTATTATCTTCTTTGTTAATTTAGCCATTTCTATACTAGTTATCCATTTTTTTGAGAATGTACTAATTACTCCATACTTAGAATCAGGATTCAATTTAGAGAATAAGTTGGAGTCAAAATACATACGGATCTCTCTACATCCTTGTCTTAATAAATGAGAGTCTACATTGATACCACTAACATTCATACCATTAACATTTATCAATGTATCATTTCTGATAAAATCATACCCATCTATGCTCTCGTTCACAGATACATCATCATTTGTTATTTTAATTAATTCATTTTTAGTCGCTAATGTTATGGAACCTTCTTCATACATTTCATTTATAGTGTTTATTATACCTTCTACTCTATCCATAGTGTTAACTCCTCATTTGTTTTAATAAAGATATAAAATCTTCATCATTAGATAATCTTTTCATCGATTCTATAATATATGTATTGTATCTAGGTAGCTTCTTTTTAATTGACAACCTTATGATATAATAACATATTTCAATTTTACCAGTTATATGTGTGTGACCGTCTTCATATTTTTTATCAGTATTGTGTATTATAAAACTATTACTATTTTTGTATCCGTAAATCTTATAGTTCTTAATACTAGCAATATGTCGCATCACAACCACTCCTTTATAAAATAGGGTTATTACTAATATTGTGTAATTTTATAGTTGGGTCATGGAATTTCTTCATACCTAATCCAGTCATGGCTGAACCAACCGTACTTCCTGTAAATCCTATATTTATTATTCCTTGTTCATATTTCATATCGCCACTACATACATTACATTTCTTATCAGCAGTACACATCATTATTGAACGTAATTGTACTGGTTTATTTATATAATTTTTGAAATTTTCATATGTTAATTTAACAATCTTACCATTATCAACCACATATCTGAAAATAAAATCTCCAATATCTGATTCATTTAGTGTTATCGTTATTGTATTTTTAGTACCACAATCTGAACCTCGTTTATCTAAAACTACCGTTTGTAATGCAGCATTTAATTGTTTGGACAAATATCCAGAAACAGCAGTACCTACTGCTTTAGGATAAGCAGCATTTAATTCTGACCTAGCCATAATGGGTAACTCTTTTTTAGAAATACCATCTATTAATGCTGATTTAACTATATCGTATTTACCAGTAGCATAATTTAAAACTGGACCTTTGAATAGATTGTTATTTTTATAGTTATTACCAAAGGAACCTCTTGCACCACTATCGAATAAGTCTAATCCCAAATCTCCTTCTAGTTCTTTATGAGCGATATCTATAAGTTCCTTTTCTACTAACGCGGCTGTATTAACATCACCGCTATCTAATTTATCTATATGCTTAGCAATTAGTTTTTCTCTATAGTCACGTACTTTTGGGGATGTCTTTACAACTCTCTCAGTATATGATACACATATAACATGATATAAATTTAGTAATAAGAAATCTCTCCTATCTATATAATCTATAAATGTAGAAGTATCTGACTTAGTAGAGAACATCTCAAATTTTTTTAATCCGCCTGCACCTAGTTGTTCGTTTATATACTTAATACCATTATCATATAATCCTAATTTTTCAACTATAAACCTATTAAATATTAACTTACCTATAGTTGTTTCGACATCTTCTTTTATATATGGATACATTTTTGGCGTTAATTTAATTTTATCATTTGTCATAAATTTAGGTGGTATTATCTTCGGTTTACCATTTTCAAATTCCAACGTTGTCGCAAATATCTTTTCAATCCACGCTTTTGTTATATCATTAGGGTCCATGGCCAATAATTCTTTAACAATATCATCTGGTACATACTTACTATCTTTAAACGGTGCCTTTGTTAATGTAAATAATGCTTGAACCGCTTCATTTTCTATAACTCTAGCATTAGTACCATTACTTTTAAATAGATATGATTTAGATTTTATTTTTTCAGCAGCTTCTATATTTGCATTCTGTTCCCATAGTATTTTAGCAGTTATCTGGTCACCATCAAAATCGGCACTCATTACTGCTAAGAAAGCATTGCTAAATACCATAGTATCAGCAAATTGATTTACTATGTAGTGTTTATCGATTTTTAAATCTATATCTGGATAAAATTTATATAATTTATTATTAACCATCATAGGTTTTGTTTTATTTGTTGATATAATTCTTATCTTGGAATAAAATAATCCAAAAATATCATTTACTGGATATCTTGTTACAACAACATGTTTATCTTTACATATATCTTCAAGTGCTATATAAAGTATATCGGTCCATGTCAATGGTCTATTTAAAGTTGTAGATTCGTCTGTCCCTTTTATATATTTATTAGCCATTAAAAAATATTTATCAGTTATTACTTTACCATCAGCACCCTCTATAGGTATCTCTATTTTATCAAATCGTGATGATGGATTACTTATGAATTTATTTATTCTCTTTTTGAAGTAATTGTCATTATAATATACATCAGGGTTATATAATTTTAATCGTTTTAATTCACCTTTTTCATCAGTATATTCAAAATTATGAGACTTATTTATGATTTCGTTATTAAAATTAGTCATTAAATAAGCTATTACAAACGGATAAACGCATACTAATGCTTGTGACATAGGTACCCCAGCATATTTAAATGTAACTTTCATATCGTCTATATGATTGGCATCAAACGATTGATTAGTTATGACCGATCTAACACCTAAGTCTACATTCTTTCCTAATAGATATTTTCTTATTAGACCATTCTTCTTTTCTAATTTAGATTTAAAATAATCGTATAGTGCTACTAAAGCTAATTGAATATTCATATTGGTGTTGTTATATGTAAAATCTAACATATAACCATTATCCGCCTGATTTAATCTTATTAGTGTGGTATATAATTTATTTAAATCATTATCATCTCCACCAGAAGATGTATCAAGTACATCTCTATAAAAAACAGGTATAACTACAAATTTATCTACAAATACGATATCTTTCTTATTATTTTTTAATAAAAAAATTCTTTCGTTGGTAGAACCACCTGTCTCTTTCCATTGTATCTTATCAAAATTCTTATATAGCCATTCTATACCAGTACTTCCGTTTAACTCATCTTTAAATAGATACCCATCCTTATCTATACTGTAGTAACCACTACCGTTTATTATAGTATCTATATTTCTAAATATTCTTTTTATTGCTTTATATGCATGTGGGTGCAAGAACTTGCCTTTTAAAGATATATATGCAAATGTATTTTTTCTATCATTGGTTGTATTACCAAATATAACATTTGATAATAATCCATTCTCATGTGCAACACCACCTTTTTCAAATAACATCGGAGACGTTATTTTATCTAATGAATTCAATTTAACAAACTCATCTATATGCAATAATTTTACTTTCATATCTATATATCACTCCTTTGTATTTATAATATGGTTAAAAGTATGTTTTATATAAAAAATAAATACTGTATGCATATGCATACAGTATTTATTTTATTGAAATATATATATATATCTATATTATGGAGGGCTTTTTATAATACGTAGTCTGACTTATTTGATAAGGTTACGTATGATTGGAATCCCTGTAATGCAATTGGTTTTACACGAGTAGAAGCTGTAACTACAGAGTAAGCTCCACCAGGTAATTTATTGTTCAAGTATCCTGCTTCTTTTGGAGAATTTAGGATATATGAATCGTATTTTAGCATTTCCCAAGTTAGGATTGATGGGTCCATGCTGATTGGTAATAATCTTAACTTATCACCATATGTATTATGGATATCTATTTTACGAGATGATACAACTTGAATTCTAATATCACCTGAGTTCATTATACCATATGAGTATGTCATTCTTACGCCACCGTATGTATCTCCAGCTTGAACAACCCATTTGATTTGGTCTTTTAGTAAGTGCATGTATCTACTATTACCAAACATTACAAATGATAATTTTTCTAGTTTACATGAGTCTGCTGTAGCCAATACTAATCTGTCTATTCTTGCTTTAAGTTCTTTTTCTACATATTCTGATGGTAGAGCAGTTGTAACCATTGCTGCAGGCTTACAATCAAATGTAGTTTTTGTAACGAATGGTGAGTAATCTAACATATCTTCTGCACTAACAGTAATACTATCATATCTGGTTAGCATAGCATCTAAGAATTGAATACCAGTATTGTCTTCAATATCAGCCAATCCTAATTGAATTAAATCATAAGTCTCTTTCCAAAGGTCAATACCAGACAATGCTTTACTGTCTCTAACTGATTCGATGAAGAAACTTCTTTGTAATCTAGGACCATCTTCGATTGACCACTGTAGATAACGTTGGTCTGACTCAACACTTATAGTTCTACTATTGTTTTCATTTGATAGATAACCTTCAAATACTACAGATGCAATTACGTCATTGGTAGCTTGAATTGTAACAGTATGTTTGATTGGATTCAAAGAACCACTGATTTTTGATGTGATAGTGATTACATCATTCAATACTATAGGATCACTTGGATTTGCAGTATTATATGCTGCAACTTCAGCAGCATTAGCTTTGTATGATGCTGTGAATATTTTTTCTATAGAAGGTTCGTCCAATGCATGGGTTTGTGGATTAAACCATGATGTATAAATATGTTCATGTCCATATACGTCTACAAGCTTTGATACAGCAAAGTTTAATGAAATATATTCATTATCTGGTACAACTGCATCAGTTAGGTTTGTAATAACATCGTATTCGTGTATATAGCCATTTGTTAATGCAACAGGAGTATCTTTGATTTTTAATCCCTTAGCTTGTTCAATCAAAGCATTGTATCTTGCATTATCAAATAATACTTGTGGATACTTTGTTCTCTGTCTAGTTGTACCGTATCCAGTTACTAAGTAATCTTGTTTGATTTTTTTAGTATATATAGGTTTATCAACTGTTTTTGATTGCATGATATCGTTAACATATGCAGTTATATGCTGTTTACTTATAATTGCACCAGTTGTTGCTACGATTGGTTGATACATTGCTGGGTTTACAACGGACTCGTCATAAATTTGAGATACGTGATTTTTAATCATTCTACTGATAGTTGCGGCTGTTGCATTAGTTGCATAAATACCACCATCTGCACCTAAATCTTTGAATTCCTCGGATGCTTCTATGAATGGATTAATCAGTGCATCTGTTAATGTTTCTAGAGCACTACCTTCTTTATAGGTAATACCTGTTTCTTTACTAACAACAACACCGTCTCTAATAACATCACCATATTTATGAATAGGGTCTAGAGCACCGTTTGCTTTTTGTAACTCTTTATAAGTTTTAGATATAGTAGCATCATATGAAGCTTTTTCTTCTATTGAAGAACCAAAACCACCATATGTGTTTGATACTGCTATATCAGTTCCTGAAGCTGACAATTCTGTAGATTCTCCGAAAGAATCGTAAGATGTATAGTCTTCTTTTGATAAATAATAATTCATTTTTTATTACACTCCTTTAGTTTTATAATTACTAATATGTTTTTAGTAATTATCTATTTTTTTGCATTATTTTTTAATTCTGTCTTCTCTGATTTCTTTATTAAACCAAAAATGGTTTTAATAAAGATAACTATTTTTTTATAAACGATGTTATTGGATATATAACCGTCATTTACAAATTTATATACCATATATTCATACATATCATTATATAAATTATTCAATTTATTTATACAATATGTAAGTATAGCATCGTCATATTTATGATATTGTTGAGTAAGCTTTTCGACAAATTCATTTATTTTTTCTCTCGTGTTTATAAATTTGTTATAAAGCATAACTCTAGCCTCTTTTTCCGGGCTATCTATTGCATTTGATACATTGCTTCCACTGTTATTTGATTGATTATCTTGTTGTTGGTTATTATCTTCTTCACCATTATCTGTATAATCTTCATCTTCATCCTCTATAGGTGGAGCTTCTTCTGTGTCAGGTGGAAGTTCTTCATCATCCGCACTATCATTGGCATAATCGGTGGGTTCTATTTCGGGACTATCTTCTTCAGAAACTTCATCATCCGTATAATCAGACTGCTCATCCACATCTGGAGCATCGTTGTCAGTTTCATCTTCTGTATAATCTGACGAGATTTCTTCTAGTGATGGAGCTGTCTTATTTCCCGACGGAGCTTCTACTATCAGTAAATTATTTAACTTTTGTTCTACTATCATATTTATCACCCCTTAATGATGATTATTATTATGTTTTATGTAATAAATTATCAAATTAGATTATTAAATTTTTTCAGAGTTAAATTTAACTCTTAACAATTGTTGTTGTAATCTTTTTCTAACCCTCATCAATTTATATTTATCTGATTTATTAGACTCCATAGATGCGTCTTCTATTTTCTTTTCACATATTTCTATTTCAGCTTCTAGTTCATTTATAAATTCGGTTCTTATTCTTTCATCTTTTTTATTTGATATTTTTGTAGCTATGATTGTAATTATATTTAAAATTGGATTTATTGCAAAGAATAATCCATGTGTTATAGCAAGACGAAGTACTTTCCAGTATTTTTTTCTAAATCCTGGCTTAAGCATATAATCTTTACGTTTATTATCGTCCATATTGTCTAACTCATTTATAGCAGATTTTACTGTGTTTAAAACACCAGCAGGTATTTTAGTTCCCGCTTTAGCTACATTTGCAACATCATCTTTTATTTTCTTACCTGATGCTTTTGCTTTTTGGTACTTAACATCAGCATCTATTGCTTTATTCGACATCTTATTTAATCTATTACCTGAAGATTTTTTAACTGGTTTATTATCAGATGTATCAGTATCCTTATCATCTTTTTTAGAACCGTCTGTATTAGATACTGAAATACTTTTATTTAATATCATATTTTCTTCAAATGTATCAGTACTCTCATCTAATAATTTATCAATATCTTCTTCGGATACTGTACCTTTTGGAGAAGATTTCTTATTTTTGATTTTATCTTTCAGTTCTTCTTTCTCCACCTCTAATTTTAATCTATCCTCTTCTTTTTTCAATTTTTGTACGGCCTTTACATCATCATCTTCTTCACCATATTTAGCAATAGCACCTAATGAATGTGCAAGCACCTTATTTATTCTACCATCGTATCCTTCCATTATTTTATCTTCAACGATAGTAATTTCACTTATTATATTTTCTATATCCTCATCGTTGTATGATTCTGTGATAATTCTTGATGTAATCATTGATTCGAATATATTTTTTGTATTATTTAAATTACTGGTACGTACATCCATCTTTGATTCCATCTGCATGAAATCGAATTCTAAATTCCTATCAAATCTATGCACCATGTCATATGGGGTTGCTATATTCATATCTGATTCGGTTATTATCTTTGTATTCTCAGCAACTATATTATTTTCATAATCACCTGTACATAACGATGTGATTATTGTTCTAATTCTGAAATTAGGTATATTTTTTATTATATTCCTTATAACCTCATCCTTATATAAATCTTTTAAAGTGCTACTCAACACGATTATAAAATCATCATCCGATGATTCAAATAAATCTACGATTTCATATGGTACATGTAGTAATGCGATATATAAATACTTATATAATGCCGAGACTGACGTGGTTGATTCGGATTTAATGTAATCATATAAAGAATTTAAATCTTTAATTACATCTCCATCTACAAATAGAATATTCATATTACAATAATCAGTATAGATATCATTTTTGTATTTATCCAAAAAAGTTTTTAATCCTGACACTTTAGTGGCTACAAATGAAGTTAATTTATCTGTAATATCTCTTTGTTCTGGTGTCATTTTATTTTCTATTTTTTGTATCTCTAGCTGATTATCTAAAAGTCTTCTATAGAATATAGGATTTATTTTATCTTCACAACGCTCAAGTAATTTTAATATATATGCCGTACCATAATATGTTTCAAATGATAAATTCGATAATAGTCTTATACTACTGAGTATTATTTTATCATATTCGCCGTTTCCATAATATTCGTGTAATTTAAGAGCACTTACTTTATTATATTCACAAGATTGGAATAATCCATTAATCTTAGTTTCCAATGTGGTTATATCCGCACTTCTCGCTTCTAATATGATTTTATCCATATATAACTTCCTTTCTATTAGGTTATTTACACCAATGTTGATGATAAAAAATAATCAAATATTTAACAATCTATTATAAAACGTAAGTTTGGAGTGATAATATGAATAGAATAGGTGCTATTATTGCAGATATACATATAGGTGTAATAGACGATGATATCATGATACGTGAACTAGATGAAATTTTTTTTAACAAAATCAACGAATATAAATTGGATTTTGTAATAATAGCTGGAGATTTATTCGATAAGCAAATAAAGGTAAATGGTAAAGGATTTAAATCCTTATCAGTATTTATTGTTAAATTGGTAGAATACTGTTGTAATAATAATACGAAACTAAGAATAATACAGGGTACATATTCACACGATTTAGACCAGTTGAAATATGTTGATGCCTTATTATCCGTATACTTTAATAACCACAATTTAGATTATAAATTAATATATAGTGTTACTAGTGAAGAATTATTCGATAATTTGAAGATACTATATATACCTGAAGAATATATAGAGGATAAAAAAGAATATTATAAAGATTATCTGTATAATGATAACAAATATGATATTGTGGTTGGACATGGTGTAATAGAAGAATCCATGTCTGTAGCGGTAAGAAATATGAATAAAGATGTAAATAAAAGGCTTAAAGCCCCTATATTTAAAAGTAAAGAATTAGATAATGTATGTTCCTGTGTATTTTTTGGTCACTATCACGTACATGATGAATATTATATAGGCTCGTTTACTAGATGGGTCCATAATGAAGAAGAAGAAAAAGGATTTATATTGTTATCTGTTGATGAAAATATATCAGATATATTTATAACAAATCACTTAGCTAAAACATTCAAAACTATAAATATTGATTTTGATGAGAATGTATATGTAAATATAAAAGATACTATAAATGAAGATAAATATGATAATCTTAGAATTAATATAGTATCTAATAATATTATTGATTCTGATAATAGAAAGCAATTAGAATCAATAATTAAAATAATGGATAAAGGTGTAAAACTAAAGATAAATGATAATAAAAAAGATATCAAAGATGATATTGAAATAGATGAGGATTTGTTATATATACTAGATGAGAATATTAATGATATCGATAAGATTCATAGGTTTATACATGATAAATTAATAAATGATGAAGATGTAGAAATATCTAAAAGTTTTATAGATGATGCTATAAATTAATTATATATTATAAATATATAATAATAATAAGGAGTTGTTTTATATGGCAATAAGTAAACATGATATGAAAAAGGCAGGGGACTCATTAGAAAAATTTGTGTCTCTTATATCATTAGTAGATATCGATGAACCATCATATAAAAAGGATATAAAGACGGTTAAAAAATTATGTAATAAACTTAGGAAAGGAGACATGTCGGTATTTAAAGGAGAAAGAGAAGATGACGATGAAGAATAAGTACTACGGTGTCTTTTATAAAAAGACATTAATAGGAGTCAGTAAATATAAATCTGAATGTAAAAGATTTATAAATAATCCACTACATACCAATGTAATATTAAAGATAAAGAAGATAAGCATGTCATTGTTTAACGATAACGGTAACTTAAATATAATATCTACATATATGTGTTCAAAGGGTGTGGATTATACAGTTATAACAACGCTTGAACTAGATAGTATGCTCAGCAAATCGTTCGATGATATTGTTGATTTAACAGAACGTATAAAATTTAATTTTGGAGATTACATAGAAGACATTAGGAATTTAGCAATTTTAGATGCATTAGGGTTATATGAAGATATTAAATATTTAAATGATAAATTTAAAAAAGTAATTAAATCATCCTCATATAATAGTATGCTACACTATATCAGTATGTTTGAAGGAATGATAGAGAGTATAGAGATTGATGAATATAGTAAGCATCACTCATACGGTCAAGAACTTATTGATAAAGACACAATATTTGAAAGATAATATGGAGGAGAAAATGATTATACAAAAAATCGATGATGATGTATTATATGGGATATTATTAGATAGTATCCCTGAATGTTATATTATATCAGATTTTCTATCAGGAGATAGAAAAGATGTATTAAATGAAATATCAAAATTAAATGAATTAATAAAGAGAGTTTTTACCGTAGAAAAATGCAGACATCATGAGATTAAATTTAAATTTAATCTCATGGATGACGTTGTACATAAATTACAGTTGAATGAATTCTATTTCAATTTAATAATATGGTCACCATTTATAGGTTTAGATATAGAATTAGATGATAGATACATAATACACGACTTAAACGATTTAACTGATTATATAAATAATATAATAATTCCTATACTAAACCTCAAATATATATCCGTAAAGAAAATAAACAAATATATTGCAGAGGTAAATTATTTGATAACTCAAATAAATGTAGATTATAGTAAATACATGCTTACTAATTTATCACTATTTAATTATATCGATTTGTATAATATGAATGATAAATTTAAAGAGCACATGGAATTTAAACTAGACCCAAATAATCAACCATCTGAAATGGAGATTGAACTTGACCTCCAAATGAAACAATGTATAGAAGATATTAAGCAAATTCCAATTAAAGATAATCCACTATCATTAATACTCAATACTAGAGGTAGTGGTATGAAGGATAAACAATTACAAGAATACATGTCTAATGGTGGTCTGAAACCGGATTTAAATGGTAACACTATACCAATACCATTGAATGAGAGTTTAATAATGAACGGTAATAATACTCCCACTATGCAATATATTGATGCTAGTGGTGCTATTAAGTCGTTAATAACTAATCATAGTGTAATGGGTAAAGCAGGATACTTTGCAAAAAATGCAGTAATGTTGGCAGGAACACTTGAATTAGATTTATCTGTATTTGATTGTGGTACTACACATCTAGTAAAACAATTTATACGCGATAAAAAACAATTAAAATATTATGCTAAATCATTCTTCTCAAAATACCCTTATGGTCATTATCTATATTCTTTATCAGAATTAGATGAAAACGATAAATCTGTAATAGGTACTGAAATATACCTAAGGATGCCACAAACATGCTGTTGTAGAGATAAAGATAAAATATGCCTAACTTGTTTAGGTAAATTAGCTACATTGGTTAGTGACATACCGCATGGGTTAGGAGTATATGGAACTGAAGCATATACACAACAATTAGAGCAATTGATATTATCGATTAAACACATTCTAAGAACATTAACATCTAAAATAGATTTCGGAGANNGATAGAGATGACTATTTAGATGGAGATTATGAATTTAACACATACTTGAAAGAGAATGTATTAAAGATAATGGATAATGTCTCTGGTGAAATAATAGAAATATCGTGTCAATCGGATTCAGTAGATAAGTTATTTGTCAGTGATTATCTAATAGAATTATTAAAGAGTACTAAATATAATCCTATAAAATTATCTGATATAGATGCTGATGCTGTAATATTCATGATAGATATATCGTCTGCAGAAGTAACCAAACCATTATATACATTGATGCATATAATAGGTAAAAAGGATTATAATCTAGGCAGAACAATTGATGATGTAACACAGGAATTTGTAGAAGCATTATATGCTTCTGGTATAGATACACCTGCCGCATTTGCAGGATTGATAATAAATAGATTAATCAAAGATGCAAAGAATACATCTAAGCGTCCTAATTTCAATAAAGTGGATGTTGATTATGTTATCGTTCCTATGCGTAATGCTCTATTGGAATGTGAGAAACCATTAGTGGCATTATGTAGTGACTATATGCGAAGTACGATAATGAGTAATTCATTCTATGAAACAACCGGAAAGAGTTATTTTGACGCTGCATTTAGCGAATATGCATATAGTAGATAATATAAAGAGAACGGTGAATATTCACCGTTCTCTTTTTACAGAGATGATATATTTACAAAATTAAAGTAAATGAAAGTGAGGTCTAAATATGAATATTAGTAACAATTTATCAAGAGCAGGTTGGGTTCTAATCGTGAGACGCCCAGAACTGTCTTTCGAAACATATGAATTAAAGGTCAAGGAAGTAATATTCCTTGACCCGTCAGTTATGGTAACTGATATGGAAAGCATTATAAAAAACATAAAAGAAAAGGATGAAGGTGGAATAAAAATGGAATTCCAGCTTATGCCTTTAGTACAAGCTACGTCAGAGGAGATTGGTGAACACCTTAATAAACTTGTGTCCGTGTATAATGAAACAAATCAGATATACGCAAAAGAATTTACAGTTACAGCGGGTGAAATAATCCCGTTGTAACGGTTTAAAAGTGATTGGGTTTAAACCCAATCACTTTTTTTATTTAATCAAATATTTTTCTATATATCTTCTATGTTCTCCAGAAACTTTGCTAGCTACGATACCCTCTTTTGCTTTGAAATTCGCACAACCTGTATTAGGATTATAGTTAACAAAATCAGTTAATGATAAATCAAATGATTCCATTATAAAATTTGTATTAACATCACTTCTGGCTACTTTAGCAAACATTTCATGTATTGGTAATATAACACAAGATTCTATTTGTATATCATTTGTAGATATATTCGATGTCATTTCAGCATTTCTATCAGATTGAAATAATACCCAATCTATACATGTGAAGAAGTTTACCATAACATATGGTGTACCATTTACATTTTGTATACTTCCCATAGTTCTAGTTGAACCGTTAGGAATTAAACCTTGAATCATAGCCTTGTATAAATGCATACCTACAGGTGTACCTGAGTCTGTTTGAACCTTAGATACCAAACGATTACCTTCTACATGTGGATTTAAGAACTTCCAAGCAGTTCTATCCATATCTATATTTTTTAATCTTTGAGGTGTGTATTTTAGATTTTCATAGAATTGAATTGGATGGTCACCTTCTCCAAACCAACCTCCTTTAGCTAGATAATGCTTTATACGCTCTGTATTTAAATTTTGTACAATATTCTGCATATTGTATCTTCTACCATTTCTATTCGTTGTGTCAAATGTCATTATATCCATATCGAATTCAGCATAACTTATACCATGTCTAGATATAAAACGACATTTATCTATAGAAGTATTGTTAGATGACTCCATTATAAAACAATATCCTGCATCTTCTTTGAATTTACTCATCTGTAACATCCTTTCTTTATTGTATTTTTTATAAAAATGTTCCATGTAGAACAATTCAATAATACGACATATTCAATAAGTAAAATTGTTATTTAATAGAAATGGGGTAATATTATGGATAAATTAGGAATAGACGTAAGTGTACACAATGGTAATAATATTGACTGGGACAAAGTTAAAGCTGCTGGAGTTGAATATGCTATACTCAGAGCAGGATATGGTAAACTTATGAGTCAAAAGGACTCAACATTCGAAAGAAATTATGCAGAATGTAAACGTGTAGGTATAAAGGTAGGTGCATACTGGTACTCATATGCTATGAATATCGAAGAAGCAAAACAAGAAGCTGATTGTTTTTTAAAAGCATTAGGTAATAAACAATTTGAATATAAAGTTTTTTTTGATATTGAAGATGACTCCGTTAGGAATATAGGTAGGAATCTATTGACCGATATAACTTTAACGTTTATAAATATAATGAAAACTAATAAATGGGATTGTGGCTTATATATAAATCCCAATTGGTATGAAAATGTACTATTAAAAGATAAATTAGTTGGTCTAGATATATGGTTGGCACATTACGGTGTTGCAGAACCTAGATATGGAAGAGACAAAACCATAGCATGGCAATACAGTAGCAGTGGCTCAATAGATGGTATAAATGGAAGAGTAGATTTAAACAAGATTTACTATGATTTTACGGATAGTATTAAAGCTAATGGTTTAAATAATACATCTAATGAACAGGCAACTGGTACTACTAATATCGAAACAACAGATGACACTTATCTTATAAACAAACTACCTATGCAGGTGCATACCTTATCGTTAAAGGAAATGGGTGATAGATTTATATCTCCACATTTCCAAGTTAAAGAATTTGCTTCAATCGGTTGGGTTGCAGGAAAACAAGTTCTATATAGTGATAAAATCATAGTAGATTTTAATCTAGTTGCATTACTAGAAAAAGCAATGAGTATTTTAAAAGCTAGTAAATGTGTATTAACATCTGGATATAGAACTCAAACACATGAAAGAGACATCAATGGTTCATCTGGTATATCACAACATAATTTAGGAAAAGCTGCTGATTTTGTAATGTATGATAATACAGGTAAGACAATACATGCTAGTAGATTATGCTGTTTATTTGAAGATTTAGGTATAAACGGTATAGGATATATAGGTCCATACACAACCCATGTAGATACTAGAGTTCCCGGGAATGGAGTATATAAATGGTGGGGTGATGAGACAGTCTCAGGATTCCCATCAATATGGCAAGTTAATTCTAAATTTAAATCTTATTATGATTATTTTAGAGAAAGGTATAATGTGGTTGTTGAT
>MTKZ01010185.1_pt2 | contig 18930 bp, 13 predicted proteins | sample 1042781 | NCBI WGS metagenome assembly MTKZ01 (sample SAMN06212207, study PRJNA360539) | anaerobic digester metagenome | biome: Wastewater treatment plant; material: sludge; isolation source: anaerobic digester fed with sludge from wastewater treatment plant | place: Denmark: WWTP Viborg ... | reverse complement strand
CGCCCCCCATGACAAGCGCCAGACAGACAAGCGCTATTGTGATACGCCACATAGGGAACCTCCGTGTCGTCTCGCCTTGATTGCACACATCAGGTCAAACCGGCGCTCCGGAAGTCAGGAAGAGCCAGGCCATAGCCCGCGCAGACGCGCAGACTGCCATCCACACGACCAGAATGTGGAGCCTCCCGACTCGCGCACTTATCCAGATAGGGCGAGGCGTGGGTCAACGATACCACTGCCTCCGCCGCCTGTCAATCACTTTTTTGCGACGCAGTCCCACTTTTTCACAACCAGACGCTGGCACTGCGCCGAAGGCAGCCTCGTGGTATGATACTTACCGGGAGGAACGATGAGATGATGAGATACCTGCTTGCCCTCATGCTGCTTGCTCTGCCCGCGCCTTCGGGCGCTGTCTATTTCGTCCGCATCGGCGACATGGCCGCGCCTCCCGCGAAAGCCAACCCGGTAAAGACGTTCGGCTGGATTTCGAAGCTCAGCCCGCAGGTGAAGCTCTCGGACGGCAGCACGGAGATCACGGTCAAGAACGTCACGGGGCAGCTCGGGCAGTTTCTGATTGTTCAGGGCAACTGGGACGGGTCGGCGCTGACGGTTTCGTCGTCCACGCTCCAGCGGCGAACCTACCCCACCGTGCTTTTCATCGGCGACAGCATCACGTTCAGCGCGCCGGGATCGTGGAACGGCAACACCCAGCCGGGGTGGGGAATGAACGCGTCGGCAGTGGACAAGGACTACGTCCCGCGGGTTGTCGCCGCGATGCGCGCGGCCGATGCGGCCAACGCCGTCACGGTGTATCGCAGCACGAATCTCGGGCAGACAGGCGGGAGAGTGCAGGACGTCATCAACATCCTTCCGGCGTTGCGCAATGTTCACCCGGACCTGATCACCATCCAGCTCGGCGAGAACGACAAGGCGTTCACGCCCGAGCAGTATCAGGCGAAGTATCAGGAACTGCTCGACGGGCTGCTCCAGATTTCGCCAGAGCCGCGCATCTTCTGCTTCGGGGTGTGGGAGGCCGACCCGCGCGTGCACACATGGGACAAGCCCTACAAGTTCGATGAGGCCGTGAAGGCTCTCTGCGACGCCCGCCGCATCCCCTTCAAGCCGATTCTGCCCGCTTCACAGGACCCGGAGACCCACGGCGACTACACGAACCCTCTGCTCTGGCACCCGAACGACCTCGGGATGCTGATCTACGTGAACCAGTTCTGGGCAGCGATGGGCCCCGAGCTGCAGGGAAGCTGACGCGCAGGCTATGGAGTGCGGAAGCGCAGCTTCCGCTTTTTGATGCTCTGCCTCTATCCTGCGGGAATGGCAAGAACCACTTGCCTGTCGAATCCGCACAGGCTCAATTCCCGCCGTCTGCCCTCCGGAGCGCCGGTAGCGGATGACTAACCAGCGCTTTCGCAACACCTTCCTCGACGGCAGTGCACACTTCGTCACCGCCAGCGTCGCCAGCTTCCTGCCGATCCTCAGCGACGATGAAGCCCGCCGCACGATCTTGCGGAGTTGGCTCTACGGCCAGAGCCGGTTCGACGTGGAGATACTGGGCTTTGTCGTGATGCCGGAGCACGTTCACGTTCTGGTCCAGGGGTCGGCGCAGGGGGCGCGGAAGTTCCTTCAGTACAGCCTGCAGCGCTCGGCGCGGCACCTCAGGGAGATGTACGAGGCGAGGAGCCGCAAGGGGGATGGGCGTGCCTCGGAACTCCTGGCGAATCTGCAGGCCACGGGCAAGATGTGGAAGGAGCGGGCGCGTTGCGTAGCGGTGAGTGAGCAGCGTGACGTCCGGAGATGGCCACATAGCTGCCGATGGCTGCGGGAATTGATGCCGGTGGGACGAGAAAGCTTGCAACGACTTGCCATTCCCGCAGCATACGTTCCCGCAGCATACAGGGGCAAAAAGAAGGCCCGAAGGACGCCTCATGTACAAGAAGTGCCTCCAGTTGACGACAACTGGAGGCATAGTTTCCGGCGAACAGAGAATATGCGGAAGACCTGCGGCGGTCCCTCAGCACTCTGCGGTGTTCAGTTGCTGGTCCTCGCCAGGCGGCGGCGAATGAGCAGGCCGGCCAGCGAGCCACCCACGAGCAACATCGAAGCCGGCTCGGGGACCGGAGCCGGGCCGCCAGGGTCGCCAGGGACACGGAAGTACTGATTGCCCGCGAAGTTGTTCAGGTCGATCTGCGAGACAGTGCCGTTGAAACCGCCCGCGCCGTCGCCGCCGAGATTGCCCTGACCGGCCGGCAATCCGCCCAGGAACTGATTCGACAGATAGTCGTGGTTGCTCCCGTTGATCATCGCGCTGACCTTGAACGCGCCGACGGGGTTGCCGAGCGCGGCGAGCGGTATGGCCAGCTCGATGCCTGTGGCGACAGCCTGAGCCGCTGTCTGGTCGGCGGCGCCGATTCCTCCGGTCACGCCGGCAGCGTTGCTGTTGTCGAAGGCCACGCCGATGCCGTTAGCCAGCGCGGACGCGTTCGATCCGGTTAGCGAGCCGCCGAAGACGTCAACACCGGTCAGGAAGTTGCCAAGCCCGCCGCCAATGACGGCATAGTCTATGTCGAAACGGTTACCGCCGAAGTTACCGTTGCGCAGTGACAGCATGTAGTCGGCTTCGAAGCCTGTGTCGAAGGTGAAACCGGCGTGTTTTGCAGCCCATCCGCCGTTCTCGGGATTGCTGCCGCCGTTGTTGGCGGCGTTCTGAAGGACGTTCTGCCCGCCGGCCTGGGAGTCGAAGAAGATGTTCAGGTTGTTGAAGTTGCTCTCGAGGTTGCCGGTCAGCATCAGGAAGAGCGTTCCACCCTCCACCTTGCCATACCCGGCGTTGAGTTCGCTGTCGTTGTCGCCGAACTGGGTCTGGACCGACTGCACCGCGAGAGCGGCGCCGTACGACGCATCGCGAGTGCCATCAAGTCCAGCAGCCCCGCTCGCCATCGAAGTGAGCGCGCAGAACAGTGTCGCGCATACCAGTATTCTAAGCATTGTTTTCCCTCCTCACGAGTATTGGTGCCAATCGCCTGCCTGACGGCCGGCTCTCAACCACGTTCCCGAACGTAATCATCTACAGGATAGCATACCCAGTATTGCGACGCATTACCAGTAGTGCGGGGACCTTTTCTCTCCTGGCTACGATTATGGGGAGGGATCGCTGGGCCGGCAGAGCGTCAGGTGGCGATGGTCCATCGGCGCGAGAAAAAGCCCCGAAGGACCCGCCCGGCAGCGAATAAGCTCACGCGCAGGCTATGGAGTGCGGAAGCGCAGCTTCCGCTTTCTGATGCTCTGATGCTTCGGTCCGGAGTTCGCTGGAACGACGGGCCGAAGCTGACCACGCGGCAGGGGGCGTATCGTGGGGAGGCGTCGGAGCCAAGCGGCGAGTCGGCCGTAAGCGAAGGCTCAGTCCGGCGGCGCTTCGGGGCGTTCGTTCCACTGCCGCCCTCGAAGCACCTGATAGGAGGCATGAAGTGACCCGAAGGACAGGAAAGGCCTGACGCGGGCGCGCTTACGGCGCGGCGTGTTCGATGTCTGCCGCGCTCCTCGGGAGCAACTGCCGCACTGTCTTCCCGCCGACCAGCGTCACGCTCGATACTCCTGTAACCTTGACGAACGTGCCAAGAGGCGGCCGGTAGCCGAACGCAGCCGAGTCGACAAGCAGCCAGGCATTGCCCGGCCACGAGTCGTAGACCCCTGTTCCGTCCCAGAGGTAGAAGGTACTGCCCGCGCCGTGCTCCACCACCTTCCCCATCGTCCTCACCAGCAGCCCCTCGTTGTAAGCGCCATACGGACGCCCCATCGGGATCTCCGGCGTTCCGCTGTAGGGCGACGCGCCCCCCAGGCTGTCGTTGCGCATAATAAGCGGGCGCAGCGGCAGGGTTCCGTACGTGTCCAGCAGCAATGGCGTCAGGCGCCGTTCGCCGTTTGAGGCGGTAGACAGCGTCCCCGCGAACCTGACGCGGGAGCCCACTGGCGGCCCGGGAGCGTACTGCACGCACATCCCAGCCGCCCGCCACTGGTCCTGCACGTAGAACCGGTCTGAAAAGACCGCGCTTACGACCTTGTCCACAGTTCCGACCCACGAGCCGTCATTGTTGTTGCGCGCCTCAGCCACTCCCGGATAGATGCTCGCGACGATGATCCGGAACGTGTCCTCGTCCCACAGCCCGCCCGGGTCGGTCGCCCTGAGCGTTATGTCCGTGTAACCTGTCCAGCCCTCTGCCGGCTTGATGTCCACCCAGCCGTCCGATCCCAGAGTGACGCCGGCCTTTGGCTCCAGGCTGGTCAGTTGATAAGCAAGCTCGTCCGGGTCCGACTCCGGATCTACGGCATACGTCCCGGCGTAGAACAAATTGTCCACGGACTGGCCCTTCTGAGACATCAGGTCGGGGACGCTCACCACCGGCGGGTCGTTGCTCCCGGTCACGGTCACTCGGAAGACGTCGGTGTCTGTCAGCCCGCCGGCGTCCCTTACCCGTATCGTCACGTCGCTGTACCCGTCCCAGTCGTCCGCCGGGTTGATGTCGATGTACCGCCCGCCGTCGATCGTCACGCCGCAGCGCTCATCCGTGTTGCCGATTATCGCATAGATGAAGTTGGCGGGCGCATCGTCAATGTCGGTGGTGTAAGCGCGCAGGTCGATCGTGTTATCGAGAGAACCGTCCTCCGCAAGGCTTCTGTTCGGGATCCCCGCCAGTACGGGCGCGTCATTCACAGCCTTGATGGTCAGGTTGAACGTATCAAAGGCTGTCAGCCCGGCCGGGTCCTGCACTTTGATCATCACCGTGCTGATCCCGTTCCAGTTTGCCGTGGGGAATACGTCCAGGTAGCGCCCGGAGTCCAGAGACAATCCGCAGTTCGGTTCGCTGTTGCTGAATATGCTGAAGGTCAGCTCGGAGTCCGGATTGTCTACGTCATTGCCGTAGTTCCAGAGATCGATCTTGCGGTCGTTAGTGGAGTCTTCATTCACGGATGTGTCCGGGATGGGAGAGATCGTCGGTCCGTCGTTGACGCAGGTGGACGTAAGCGTGAACGTGTCGTACTTCGTCCTGATTCCATCCGAGCAGGCGATCGTTACGTTCGCGTTCCCGCACCAGTTCTGATCCGGAACGATGTCCACTTTGCCGGTAGCGTCAATGCTCACGCCGCATTCTGCGGGGGCATTGTAGACCTCGAACAACAACTCGGAATCCGCGGATTCCGGATCGGAAGCGTAGCTGTACAGGTTTATCGCGTCTGGCAGCGTGCCTCCCTCGGTCATGGACTTATCAGGCAGCCCCCCAAACGTCGGAGCTGTGTTGTAGTCGATCGTGTTCTGATACAGAGCCTTCACCGCAAGATGCGTGGGTTTGCCGGCAGCCTTCCAGGCCGCCCAGAACTCGGCCATGGTGTGCGGATGCGCGTCATTTACCACGTCCTTGATATCTGTTGGGGTGAAGTCGGCGTGGTCGTGCCCATCTGTGCGGGCGTCTTCCAGGTCGATAAGCGCGCCGGCTACTCTGGCCGGAACGGTGTCCCCGTAAGGGTGGCCGTCGCCCCAGGTGGGGGCCTCGAGGTCCGTCAAGACACCGCTCGGTGAGCGTATGCCGCCAAGACCGTTTGCGAAGGCTGCCGTCCAATCAGCCAGCGCTTCCATGAACGCGCATTCAGCAGTGGACGCCGCAAACAGGTCGCTGGTGTCGCAGCCGACAAGCGGCATACTTCCGTACTTGTTCTCGAACGCGGAAAGCGCCGCGAGCCGCATTACCGTGTCGGCGTTGTCCAGGGGGTCGTTTGCCGAGATGTGTATGTACCCATCCGGCCCGAATACCGAGGGAGTATGGTCGGTGCTCAGCCACTCGACGTCGTACGACTGCAGGTCATCGTCTAAGTCTGTCCAGAACCAGATCGCGGAGCTCGCGTCGCCGAGGAGCCAGAAGGGCACTATCATGGGGTCTGTTTGACGGATACGGATCGGCCACCCCCACTCACCTTCAGTCTCATAAAAGGTGGCAGTCTCGTGCCAATAGGCGTACTCGCCTCCCGACGGGAGCACGCGGACTCGCAAGACGGAGCTCCAGCGCTTCGCATAGACCCTGAAGTAGTAGCCTGAGCCATCCGGGGTGTAGTCGAAAGTCAGCGAGTAGCCGTCAGGGCCGATGTCGACGGATCGGAGATACTCCTCGTTGCCGGTATACAGCGCCATATCTCCTGACGACAGTGATTCGATAGACCCGTCGCGGTACTCGTAGTCCACGGTTCCTGACAGCTTCAGCAAGCCAGCAAGAGCAACCGGACAAGCCAGACAGATCAGGGCGACAGTTAGCACAGATCGGCGCGCGCACGACATAGCAAGCCTCCCTGCGGCTGGGTGGCAGGAGCGAAGATATGGTGTGGCGTTTCGGCTTCGATCCACAGGCAGCCGCTACAATCAGTTTACCACATATGTTGTTATGCTTCGGCAATGGCGCCCACTACCCGCCCCCCGGTCGCTGCCTGCCTGAAATGCCGAAGCCCCGCCGGGTGCTGGACGGCTTCGTGAATCGAGGCTGATGCCGATCGACCGGCAGATGCTCTGCCGGTTGGCGTGCCCGATCGACCGGCAGATGCTCTGCCGGTTGGCGTGCGGGGACATCTGTCCCCTTGACCGATGCCGTCGCGCTTCGGTCTGTTCGTTCCAGAGAACTCCGAATCCGAAGCACCCACATCTGCTCCTATGGAGTGCGGAAGCGCAGCTTCCGCTTTTACCATCTCCCCATGTGTCCTCACCTGGCTCCGGGAAGCGTTCGATCATCTGCCATCCCTCTGTATTGTGCTGAGACTCTGGAGCATGTCCGCCTCCGGGTTGGGGCCAAGCTCCGGGTAACCCCGCGCGCTCGACCGTTGCCACGCCTCCGGGGTCTGACACAGCCCTCGCCGAACGGGTTTGCCGTGGATGTAAGCGATCTTGTCCAGCCGGCCATATCCAGCGCAAGCTCTCGACTCGGTCTGGCTTCGGGGCGAGAAGAAGCCCCGACGCACAGCAAATCGCGATGCGAAGCCTCTACGGGCTCGACGGCCGCCTCGCGGCGGCGTGCTTGCTGGCCAGGTTCTCCCGCATCACCTCCACCGCCTTCTGAAGCTGAGGGTCGTTCTTCAGCCGGTCGGTGTCGTCTTCGTCGGCTTCCACGGGATCTTCTGGCGCCTTCACCTCAATGTCGGGAACGATGCCCACCTTGTGGATGTCCGTCCCCTTCGGCGTCAGATACTTGGCGGTCGTAATGCGCACAGCGGCGTCGCCCGGAAGCGGGACAATCGTCTGCACGCGGCCCTTGCCGTAGGTCTTGGTGCCGACCAGCGTGCCGGCCTTCGTGTCCTTAATCGCCCCCGCGACGATCTCCGAAGCGCTCGCCGACATCTCGTCCACCAGCACAACCAGCGGATACGCCCTGTGGTCGTGCTTGCCCGGCTGCACGTTGAGCTGGCTCGTCTGTCCGCCGCGCTCCTTGATGATCACCACCGGGCCGCTGTCGATGAACCGGCTGCCGATGTCCACCGCCGACTCCAGCAGCCCGCCCGGGTTCCCGCGCAGGTCCAGAATCAGCCCGCGCATCTTCTGCTGCTCGAGGCTGGTGAGCGCAACGTCCATCTGCTCGTCCGCCTTGCTGTTGAACTGCCGCAGCAGCAGAAAGCCGATGCCGCTGTCCCTGTCCAGCATCTCGCTCTCGACCATCCGGTATTCCACGACCTTGCGGCCGATGGTGAGCCGCACCTGCTTCGCTTCCTTGCCCCTTGAGAGCGTCAGCGTCACTTTCGTGTGCTCGGGGCCCCGGATCATCTTGACGACCTCGTCAATCTCCTTGCCGACGACCGACTTGTCGTCCACCTTCAGGATGATGTCGCCCTTCCGCACGCCCGCCTTGATGGCCGGGCAGTCCGGCAGCGGCTCGCGCACATAAACCTGTCCCTGCTTGTTCGTCCTCAGTTCCGCGCCGATTCCGACGAAGTTGCCGTCGTTCTCCTCGCGCATCTGCTTGTAGTCCGTCGGGTCAAGCAGCCCCGTGAACGGATCGTCCAGCGCCGCCAGAATGCCCCTGATCGCCATGTAAGTAAGCTGCTGGCTGTCCAGCGACGGCTTCTGCTGCACCACCGCCCCCTTCACCGCGTTGGCGGGAGTCTTGACGACGGTGGTCTTGGTGGTGGACGCCTCCGGGTAGAAGCGCTCCAGAATCGTGTTCAGCGCCGTCTGATACGCCGTGCGCACGGGCAGCGCGCCATCCGCGCCCCGCGGCGGGTTCAGCAGCATCTCCATCCGGTCCGGGATGGCAAGAAGCGCGGTGTGAACGCCGCCGGCATCGCCCGCCGAGCTGACGCTGCGGTAGCTGAAACCGGCCGTGAAGAAGAACCCCGCGATCAGAACGATCGGGGCGATGAGTCTGAGCGTGCCGCGCAATGCGCCTCCTGAGGTATTCATGCCGCCGGCCTCCTCGCCACCGAAAGCGCCCGGCTGAGCTGTCCGTCGTCGGCCGTCCCGATCTTCGCGGGAGTCATCGGCAAAATGGCGTCGGGCTTGATGCCCTTGCCCTGATAATCCGCGCCCTTTGCCGGAAGATACTTGCCCGTCGTCAGCGTATAGCCCGACCCGTCCGCCAGCCGGAACGCCGTGGACTCCATCGCGTTGCCCCAGGTCGTGTTTCCGATCAGCTTTGCCCCCGCCGCGTCGCGCAGCCCGGCAGCAAGAACCTCGCTCGCGCCTTCGGTGCCTTCGTTAACCAGCACAACCACCGTCATGCGCGCCGCTTTGGGATCTCGGGTAGCCCACAGGTTCTCCCTGGCCCCCTTGCTGCGAACGACAGCCCCCAGCTTCGCTCCGGGAACAAGGCTGCCCGCGATCTGCTGCGCGGCCTTAATGGAGCCTCCGGGCGAGTTCCGCAAGTCCAGCACCAGCCGCGACACGCCATCGCCGCGCATCTGGCCGAGCGCCTTCTGGAAGTCCTCGCCGGCCTTCGGAGTCAGTATGCCCATTCGGATGTGCGCGACGTTGCCTTCGAGCACGCGGGATGTCACAGCAGGCGGGCTCACCCTGGCACGTCCCAGCTTCACAGTGAGGGGCTTGCCTCGGCGCAGCACCTTGAGCGCCAGTTCGCCCTCGCCCGCCGTGCTGAGCGTGTCGAACGCGGCCTCCAGGGTCATGGAGTTCTTATTGAGAGCTTCAGCGTCTTTGTAGGCTTTCTTACGGTCGGCAATGCTGGCCTTGAAGTCTTTGGCCAGTTTGATCGCCTGCACGTACGGGTCGTGGCTCTTCACCCACTTCCCGTCCACCGTGTCAATGACATCTCCCGGAAGCAGCCCGGCTTTCTGCGCCGGCGATCCCTCGAGCGGAGCGACAACGGTGAGCTGCTGGTCGGTGTAATCTTCCTTCTTGACCTCGCGGATCTTGAGCGCCGCTCCGATGCCGTTCGAAGTGCCTTCCGCAAGCTCGGCAAGCGCCTTTGCCTGTTTGGCGTCCATGAACCGCGACCCCGAATCTCCGAGGCTGGCCACCATATACTTGACCGCGTTGTGGGCCATCTTCTGGTTATCGAACGGCTCCACGGGGTCCACGTAGTTATCCTTGACGATTCTGAGGACCTTGGTCACGAGCTCGAACGGGCGCAGGTCCGCGCTGAGGCCCACGTTGCCGTCCGCGGCAGCGGTATAAGACGAAAACTGAGATGCTTGGGCCGATGTGTGCACGCGGGAGAGGCTGGCTCGCAGCGAGTTGTCCGCGGACCGGCCCGCAATGGCGGCGACGGCCGCTACCAGCAGCCAGACGGCCCACACGGCTCTCTTGTTGTGGATCATAGACTGAGTCTTCTTAGCATGCGCCTGTCGCGTCCTGTGGCGCCATGCGCGCGTACAATAGCCAGTCAGGGCTGGCGTTTCCTCTGAGGCTGCCCGGGGTCACCCCCTGATGAACCTGGCCGCCGCTGGTCCGGACGAGTCCGCCCCGCGGCGCCGTGCGCGCCCGCCGCGTATATTCCCGTCAGGCGTCCCGGACGAGAGGATTATAACATGCGGCCTGCGTAAACTCTCCTGCGGCCGCAGCGGGCTGGCCTCACTCCTTGAGACGCTCGGCGCACCCGGTCAGTTCCGCTCCCGGATGTGCGCCAGACCGCCGCAAGAGAGCATAATGGCAAGCGGCGCCGCGCGCGGGCATCCGCCCTGGCACGCGCAAGCTCCTGAAGGAACCACACAAGTGACACGAACAAAACCGTCGGCAGGTCTCCTGCCGTTCTATATCGAGTTGTACGACAGAGCGGCGCCCGAGAAGCGGGCGCTTGTCGAGCAGTTTCTCGGCGAGATCGTCTCGGCCCTGGCGTCGCGCGGGGTGGAGGCCGTTCCCGCGCCCGTCTGCCGCATCAGGGAGGAGTTCGAACAGGCCGTGCGGTCGTTCGAGAAGAGCGGGGTGGATGCGATTGTGACCCTGCATCTCGCCTATTCGCCTTCGCTCGAGTCCGCCGAAGTGCTTCTGGCGACGCGCCTGCCGCTGATCGTCCTCGACACGACGCCGGATTTCGGTTTCGGCCCTGATCAGGACCCGGAGGCGGTGTTCCTCAACCACGGCATCCACGGCGTGCAGGACATGTGCAGCCTGCTCGTCCGGCACGGCAGGCCGTTCGAGATAGAGGCGGGGCACTGGCAGCGTTCGGACGTGCTCGACCGCGTCGCGGCGTCCGTGCGCGCCGCGTCGGCCGCCGCCCGCATGCGCTCGGCGCGGGTCGGGCGCATCGGCGAGGCGTTCGCGGGGATGGGCGACTTCGCGGTGGCTCCGGACGTGCTGCGCAGCACGATCGGCATCGAGACCGTCGTCTGCCAGCCCGAACTGATCCGCTCGCTTCTGCCCGGCGCCGCGAGCCAGGAGGTGCGCCGCGAGATGGACCTCGACAAAGAGCGCTTCACGCTGCGCAGCGTCGGCCGACAGGCTCATGTGGAGACGAGCCGAACCTGCCTTGCCGTGCGACGCTGGATCGAGGAGGAGCGGCTTTCCGCCTTCACTGTCAACTTCCTCGAGGTCACGCAGGCGTCGGGGCTGCCGGCCGTGCCGTTTCTGGAAGCGAGCAAGGCGATGGCCCGCGGCATCGGCTACGCCGGGGAGGGCGATGTCCTGACCGCCGCGCTCGTGGGGGCGTTGGGGGCGGCCTACCCCGCGACGTTTACCGAGATGTTCTGCCCGGACTGGGAGCACAACGGCGTTTTTCTGAGCCACATGGGCGAAATGAACCTTGACCTCGCCGCCGGAAAGCCGCGGCTGGTCGTGAAGCCCTTCCCTTGGACCGACGCCGCCGATCCGGTGGTTGCGCTGGCGCGCTTCCGGGGAGGAAAGGCGGTGCTCGCCAACCTTGCGCCGGGGCCGGACGATTCCTACTCGTTCGTTCTGGCGCCGGTCACAATGCTCGATGTCACGGGCGAGGACCGGATGACCGACGAGATCCACGGCTGGTTCCAGCCGCCCATGGCCGTGGCGGATTTCCTGGCCGCGTACAGCCGCGCGGGAGGAACCCATCACAGCGCGCTCGTGTACGGCGATGTGTGCGATGAACTGGCGAGGTTCGGGCGCATCATGGGCTGGCGGGTGACCGAACTGGCGTAGCCGCGCGGAGGACTTCCTGCCGCCGGCGGCGGATATTGCCGCGGGAGTAACACAAAAACAATGCCTGAAAAGATAAGAGTTGGCGTCTTCGGGGGCGGCCGCGGCCAGACCATGGTACGCGTGCTCGCCGCTCATCCCGACGCCGAAGTGACCGCAATCTGCGACCAGTACCGTCCGACGCTCGAAAAGTGCAGACGCGTCGCCGCCGAAGCGGGCGCGGCCGTCACCTGCTACGAGGACTTCGACTCCTTCCTGAACCACGACATGGACGCCGTCGTGCTGGCGAACTACTGCACCGACCACGCGCCCTACGCAGTCCGGCTGCTCGACTCGGGCAGGCATGTCGTGAGCGAGGTGGTCGCCTGCCAGACCATGGGCGAGGCCGTGGCGCTTGTAGAAGCCGTGGAGCGAAGCGGGCGGGTTTACGCGTACGCCGAGAACTACTCGTACTTCCGGGGGACACTCGAAATGCAGCGCCTCTACCGCGAAGGAGCCCTCGGCGAGTTTCTGCACGGCGAGGGCGAGTACATTCACGACTGCGAGAGCGCCTGGACCCCCCTCACGTGCGGGCAGCGCGATCACTGGCGCAACTGGACGCCGTCCACATTTTACATCACGCACTCGCTGGGGCCGATCGTGACGATTACCGGCACCCGCCCCGTGCGCCTCACCGCCTACGAGTCGCCCAACACGAACAAGCGGCGCTACGGGGCGCGCAGTGGCGAGGCCGCGGTCGTGGTGCTGCAGATGAGCAACGGCGCAACCGCCAAAGTGCTGCCGTGGGCCCCGTTCAAGAGGCATCCCGGCGGTGTGTGGTACTCTATCTACGGGACCAAGGGCATGGCGGAGACCGACCGCTGGGCGGACAGCGTCAACAAGCTCTATGTGTATCTCGAAGAGAAGGGCGAGATGGAGGCGTACGAACCCGCGTTCCCCTTCGAGACCGAGCTCTCGCAAAAGGTGGCCGGTCACGGGGGCTCGGACTTCTACACCATGCATTTCTTCCTGGACGCCATTCTGGACCGACCGGGCAAGGAGCACAGTATAGACGTGTATCAGGCGCTCGACATGAGCCTTCCCGCGATTCTGGGATACCGGTCTATCTGGGAAGGCAATCAGGCGCTGAGTGTCCCCGATTTCCGAAGCCCGGCCGAACGCGAGGCGTACCGCAACGACAACTGGACGCCCGACCCGCGGGCGGCCGGACCCGGGCAGCCCGATTGCTCGTCACGCGGGCCGGTGCCCGTGGACGATTCGGTGTACGAAGCCCAGGCGCGCGAGTTCGAAAGCATGATGCCCGAACAAACCTGAGGCTTTCTCCGCAACAGATAAGGATCAATCAATGATGCAAAGGTTAATCGCAGTGACCCTGCTCCTCGCGGCGGCTCTGCCCGCGGCGAGCGCGATGTTCACGCCCGCCGAACGCGCGGAGCTTGTCAGCTACTGGAACGCGCCCGGGCGCTACGCCGCCGGTCCCTCCGCTGGCGCGGCCACCGAGGGCCCGTGGGGCCCCCGCCTCACGACCACCGGGTCGAAATGGCTCTGGGACTATCAGAAGGCGCTGAACATCCAGAAGGGCCCGCCCTCGCAGAACCCGGCCCCCCAGTCTCCCGAGCAGGCCGAATGGGACCGCTGGATTCAGGCGAAGGTTGACCACGACCAGTGGCTGGCCGCCGCCGGGGCTGCTCGCGCGAACGCGCCGCATGTTTCGGCTCCGGCCGACATCGGCCCCGAGCCGCCCGCGCCCGGACCCGTGCCCGAAAAGCTGGCCGCGCTCGTCGGAAACCCGCCGCCGTTCGCTTCGGTGGTGGGACTGCTCGAGTACACGGTCACCTTCGACGACGGCGAGGCGTACCCGTACCGCGACAATGTCAGGATGCGGCCGCGTTTCGCTTACTATCGCTTCTCGCAAGGGACGCAGTCGTTCGGGCCCGCGCTTCGCACCCTGCCCGAAGAAGAGCTGGGCAAGATCTTCGCCTCGTCCGGGATGACGCCCTCCGAGCAGCGCGTTGTCGGCGCGGTGTCGCGGCTCGAAGGCGGGTTCGAGTCCATCAACACCTACGACACGGGCTTCGTGTCGGTGGGGTTCATTCAGTTCTGCACGCTCGCGGACGGGCGCCATTCGCTCTGCGACGTGCTCGCGCGCGAGAAGGCCGACAATCCCGACGATTTCGCGCGGGACTTCCAGCGATACGGCATAGACGTGACCCCGGAGCACGTGCTGGTGGTGGTCGACCCCGCCACGGGAACCGAGCTGTCGGGCGGCGAAGCCGTGCTGAAGGTTGTGGACGACAAGCGCCTGCCCGCCGTGTTCCAGCGCGCCGGGCGGCACAGCATCGCCTTCAGAGCGGCCCAGATCAAGGTCGCCAAGTCCAACTACTGGGCGGGCGACGACCGGGTCGTCATTCAACTGGACGGCCGCAAGATCGAATGCAAGGTCTCCGATGTCGTAAAGTCCGAGGCGGCTCTGGCGACGCTGTTCGACCGGAAGGTCAACCGGGGCAGCATCTCGCCCTTCGCCGACGTCGTCGCAAACATAATGCGCGAACACGGGCTGAAGGACGTCAAGGATGTTGCGCCGTACGAAGCCGAGATCGTGAAGGCGACGAAGTACCGCGTGGACTTCCTGCAGGAGGCGAGCCTGAGCCAGCCTCCCGAGCCGCCGAAGTAAACGCTGTTATGAATGATCCCCGGCATGCGTCTGATGAGGTGAAGGCCTTCAGACTATTTCGAGGAGGACGACCGAGTTGAGGAAACCGTACATTCTGGCCCTTGCGGCTGTTCCCGTGCTGCTGCTGCCGTTTCTGGCGCAGCCGTCCGGTGCCCAACAGGCCAAACGAGGGGCGCCCGGCATCGCGGCCGCCCGGCGCGCCATGCCCTGCATCCTGCGAGCGCTCGACGCCGCGGGCGTCACTGCCGAGCAGAAGGCGCAAATGAAAGCCATCCGCGAGAGATACGCGCCCGAGTTCAAGGCGATTCGCGAGTCGGACTTGCCGCCCGCCGAAAAGCGCGCGAAGGCGGTGGAGGTGGCGAAGCGGGCGCGGGCAGAAGCCATGTCCGTGCTGACCGCCGAACAACAGGCGGCGGTGCGGGAATTCATGAAGAAGAACTGCTGGCGGCGGCCCGCTCCGGGTCCCGGCCAGCATCCTGCTCTCAAGGGGTGTCTGCTGAAGGCGCTCGACGCGGCAGGGGTCACCGCCGAACAGAAGGCGCAGATGAAAGCCATCCGCGAGAAGTATGCGCCGCAGTTCAGGGCGATTCGTGAGTCGGATATGACACCCGCCGAAAAGCGGGCGAAGGCCGCAGAGTTGGCGAAGCAGGCGCGGACAGAAGCGATGTCCGTGCTGAGCGCCGACCAGCAGGCGGCGGTTCGGGATTACGTCCGGAAGAACTGCGCGCCCGGCGCGGCCCGGCGTCCGTTCGCGCCGCCCGCGCGTTAGAGCGTTTCGCAAAGCCGATTCGGAAGGCCCCGTTTCGATGATGCGGACGGGGCCGTTTCTACTGCTGCCGCTTTGCCCCCTTCGCCGCCGCGTACATCGCCAGCGCCGCCAGCCGCTCTTCGGCGTGATCCACAATCGGGGCAGGGTAATCCACGCCGATGCGGCAGCCGCAGGAGCCCTGCTCTTCGGGGGTCATCAGGTGCGGCCGGTGGATGTGCTTCGCGGGGACGCCCTGCAGCTCGGGCAGCCACCTGCGGATGTACGCGCCCTCGGGGTCGTAGCGCTCGCTCTGGAGCCACGGGTTGAAAATGCGCAGCGGGCGCGGGTCCACGCCGGTTGATGCCGCCCACTGCCAGCCGCCGTTGTTCGGGGCCAGGTCGCCGTCCACGAGCGTGAGCATGAAATGCCGCTCGCCCAGCCGCCAGTCCAGATGCAGGTCTTTCGTCAGGAAGCTCGCCGTCACCATGCGCACGCGGTTGTGCATCCAGCCCTCGCCCGCAAGCTGACGCATTCCGGCATCCACCAGCGGATATCCCGTCCGCCCCTGCTTCCACGCGTCCAGTAGAGCTTCGCTGCTGTCCCACTCCATGCCCCGCATCGCGCTCTGCCATTCCTTTTCCGCAACCTCGGGCCAGTGCCACAGCACGTGGAAGTAGAACTCGCGCCAGGCCAGCTCCTGAACGAACTTCGCGTTTTCGCGGCACTTCTCGAGCACGGTGCGGGGAGAGATGCACCCGAACTTCAGGTACGGCGACAGGCGCGACGTGCCGTCGATCGCGGGACGGTCGCGGCCCTCGGCGTAATCCCCCAGCCCATCGTCCGAAAACGACTCCAGACGCTCGTTCGCCGCGGATTCGCCGGGAACCCATGCGGCCTCGTCGAACCCCGCTGGCAGGCTGATTTCGGGCGGATCAGCGTCCGGGCGCTGGCGTACGGCTGCGCCGCCGAAGTCCTCGACAGCAGGCAGAGGGCTCACTCTGGGAGCGACGTCCCATGCCCTGTAGAAGGGCGTGAACACCGAAAACGGCGCTCCCGCCTGTGTCGCGACCGCATCCGGCTCCACGAGAAGCAGATCCGCGGCCGGCCGCGCAGCGATGCCTTTCTCGCTGAGCGCTTCGGCGACCCTCGCGTCGCGTTCCCGCGCGTACGGCTCGTAGTCGCTGTTCCAGAAGACCGCTTCGGCCCCGAGCGTCTTCGCAAGCGCGGGAATCTCCGTCTCGGGACGTCCCCGGACGACGATCAGCCGCCCGTTGCGCTGCTCGACAGACTGCCCCAGTTCCGCGAGGCTCTCCGCCAGAAACCAGACGCGCGGGGCGCCCACGTCGGGGCGTGACAGGATGGCGTCGTCCCAGCAGAAGACCGGCACGACCCTTTCGGCCTGCGCCCGAGCATTCCACAGAGCAGTATTGTCCGCGAGCCTCAGATCGCGCCGGAACCAGTGCAGTGCAACCTTCAACGGCAGAGTCCTTTCGTGCGCCGCCCCGTGTGCGAGGGACGGCTGAAACCTGCTTCCGCGAATCCACGCGAACTCCTGCCCGCCGTCGTGAGGAGGAAAGGCAACGCGCGTCGAAACAAGGGGCATGCGTCTATCGGGAATTGATATCGCCGTCTTTGCGCTCTACATCGCCGCGGTGCTGGCGGTCGGCCTTATCGCCGCCCGCCGCGCCACCGGAGGCAAGCGCGACTACTTCCTCGCCGGGGACAAACTGCCGTGGTGGATGGTCGGCGGCAGCATCGTCGCCGCGAACATCTCCAGCCACCACTTCATCGGCGTCATCGGCACCGCGTACAGCCGCGGATTCGCCGCGATGGTCATCGAGTGGGGCGCGGTGCTGATCGGGTTCAATGCGCTGCTGTGGGTGTTCCTGCCGTTCTATCTGCGCAACGGCTTCTACACGATGCCCGAGTTCCTGCAGAAACGCTTCGGCGAGGCCGCGCGCTCAACATACGCCGCGCTCATCCTCGTCATCTACGTGTTCGTCGAGATAGCCGCCGTGCTCTACTTCGGGGCAATCGCGCTGGAGCAGCTCTTCGGCATTGATACGATGACATCGGTGGCGGTTCTGGCGGTTCTGACGGGCCTGTACACCATCACCGGCGGCCTGCGCGCTGTCGTCTGGACGGAGATGCTGCAGCTCGCCGTGCTGCTGGGCGGCGGCATCGCCCTCTCCGTTGCCACCCTGATGGCCGTCGGCGGATGGGGGTGGGTCGTCGAGTCGTCCCGGACGTGGGACCTGATTCTTCCCGCCAGCGATCCCGATTTCCCGTGGACCATGTATCTCGGCGGCATCACCTGCATCAGCGTCTTCTACTGCGCCGCCAACCAGTTCATTGTGCAGCGCACTCTCGCCGCCCGGGACGAATGGCACGCGCGCATGGGCGTCGTGTTCGCCGACTACCTGAAGTTCCTGCTCCCTCTCATCATCGTCGTGCCCGGGCTGGCGGCGCGGCAGCTCTTCCCGAACCTCGAGAAACCTGATGCGGCTTTTCCCATGCTTGTGCGCGAGCTGCTTCCGACGGGCCTCGTGGGGCTGGTGATGGCCGGACTGATCGCGGCGATGATGGGCCACCTCTCCGGGGCCATCAACTCCTGCACCACAATCGCCGCCATGGACTTCTACGTTCCCTACATCAACAAGCGCGCCACGGATGCTCAGGCGGTGCGCTTCGGGAAGCTCGCGGGCATCGCCATCATCGTCATCGGCGTCATCTGCGCGGGCCTGCTGTCTAAACACTCGGACAAGCCCGTGTTCCTGATTCTGCTCAGCGCGTACGGCTACGTTACGCCGGGAATCGCCACGATGTTCCTGCTCGGCATCTTGTGGCGGCGAACAACGCATGCGGGAGCGCTGGCCGCCGGGCTTCTGACGATGCCGCTCTCATACGGGCTCGAGAAGCTGGCGCCGGGTATCTCCTTCTTCAACCGCACGGGCATAACGTTCTGGGCCTGCCTCGCAATCTGCGCTCTGGTCAGCCTCGCAACCCGCCCGAAGCCGGCGCAGGAGCTTGAGGGGCTCATCTGGAACCGCGACAGCCTGTCGCTTCCGCCGGACCAGAGGCACCTGATGAAGGGGCTGCGCAACCCTGCCCTGTGGTGGGCCATCGTCACGCTGGCCATTCTCGCCTTCTTCATCGCCTTCCACTGAGCCGCCTCGGCTACTTGCCGATGCAGAACGACGAGAAGATCGTGTCGAGCAGCGACTCGGTGACGCTGTCGCCGGTGATCTCGGCCAACCGCGCTCGCGCAGCCTGCATATGCACCGCCGACAGGTCGAGCGCAAGGGGCTCGAGCGCGGTTTCCGCCGCCGCGCCCGCCGCCTCCAGCGCCTGCCTGAGCGCCATCACCTGACGCTCACTCGCCGCCAGAGCTTCCTCGAAGAAGCCCGCTCCCGCGCCCAGGCGCTGCAGAACCGCCTGCTCCAGATCGCCCAGCCCGTCTCCCGTCATCGCCGAAATTCGCACCCGGGGCGTCCCTTCCAGTTCGGCGGCACTGTCGCCCGCCGGGGCGGCGCCGTCCAGCAGATCCATCTTGTTCCAGACCGCCACCACCCGCCCGCGCGCGCTCTCGAGCGCCTCGCAGTCTGCATCGGACACGCACTCCCGCGCGTCCATCACCAGCACAACGACGTCCGCCTGCCGCAGGGTGTCCATCGCCCGCCGCGTCCCCTCGCGCTCGACCGGGTCCTGCGTGTCGCGAAGCCCGGCCGTGTCAATCGCCACAACCGGCAGGCCGCCCATCTCGATCGTCTCCTCCAGAAAGTCGCGCGTTGTGCCGGGAATCTCGCTCACAATGGCGCGGGCGCGGTTGGCGAGCAGGTTCAACAGCGACGACTTCCCCACGTTCGGGCGTCCCACGATCGCCACCCGCACGCCCTCCGACAGCAGCCTCCC
>MTKZ01000935.1_pt1 | contig 18930 bp, 13 predicted proteins | sample 1042781 | NCBI WGS metagenome assembly MTKZ01 (sample SAMN06212207, study PRJNA360539) | anaerobic digester metagenome | biome: Wastewater treatment plant; material: sludge; isolation source: anaerobic digester fed with sludge from wastewater treatment plant | place: Denmark: WWTP Viborg ... | reverse complement strand
GCCAGACCGACTCCAACAAGCGCCATGGACATAGGCTCCGGAACAGGACCAGGTCCGGGGACCTTGGTCTGGGCAACGGTGCCGTCCTGCAGCGTCAGGTTGAGGTCAACAGCGGGCGCCGTCGAGCGAACCCAAAGGTAGATGCTCTCATTGGCTGTGAGCGTGTTGAAGAGACCACCCTGGGTGGACCAGCGAATGGCTGTGTCGCTAGCAGAGACCGGGTCGGCTCCCCAAGACTGGCCCGCCAGGTTGGGCGGAACGACTTCGTAAGAACCGAACTGATAGACCCCCGCGAGCTGCTGAACGTAGGACGGATCGATGTCCACCGTTGACGACTTCAGCGGCTGGGTTGGCGGAGACAGGGGGCCGGCTCCGGTGTGGTCAACTTTGTACCAGTATGTATAGAGCCCGGCGCTCGGGTTTGTGATAGCCCAAGACACTGAGGCGCTCCACTTCTCGGGAGTGGGGAACACCGCAGCTGCGGCCGTCCACGCACCCGGCAGGGCCTCGCCTGACGGCAGGCCATTCGGGACAATCTGCGCGAAGGACGGAACGGCAACGGCCAGTGCCGCCAGGCAGATCATTCCTTTGACTATGGTCTTCATTTTCATTGGTTACCTCTCCTACTCATTAGGGTGTTGCTTGATCCGATTCAGCGTTGCCGGCTCAACCAGCCTGCGCTGAAAGCCTTGCCGGGATTTTTATCCCGGTTCAGGGCTCACTCCGGGGCAGGCTCTCCCCGGGACATCAGCCGGTTGGCCCGCCTTTCCCAATTATCCTGGCTGCTACAAGGCTCACCCACTGAACCAAGACAGTCCGTCTGTCACAAGTGCCGGTAGGTTCCGCGCGATGAGGCTCACGTGGCTGGCCCTCGTCCATTCGGATCGGGGCCCCTGCCAAATCTGGAAAGTCCCACGCCGACTCATCCACTGCTACCACCTGTAGTTTACCAGCGAACAAGGCAAGTCCGCAAGAGTTTTTTCGCAAAACTGGTAAATATCCTAGTACCCGTTGCGGACGGGTGGGGTCTTCCGTGCGCACGCCCTGGCTCGCACGCGTATGTCACCCAACGTAATTATACCATAACCGGGGGGCTATTCATAGGTTTCAATCAGTATTTTTTTGTCCGCGACGCCGAGATTGCGCAAGTAATCCGAGGTGCTCGCGCACATGCGCGGCGGGCCGCACACGTAGTAGAGGGTTTCCGGGGCAGCGCCGGAAGGGAGACAGGCTTTGAGCATGCCTTCCGTGATGCGCCCGCAGAAGCCGTGCCACTCCCGGCCGTTGACGCGGCTGAGCGTGTGGATGATCCTGAGTCCGGGGACCTGCTCGCTCAGCGCCGACAGCTCGTCACGGTAGATGACGTGCTCCCACGTCCTCGAACTGTAGATGAGCGTCAGATCAAGCGGAAGATGGCGGTCCTGGGCGTAGCGCAGAATGCACATGAGGGGGACGACGCCGCTGCCCGCGCCGATAAGGACGATGCTGGCGCCCATCTCCTCGCGGAACACGAACTCGCCGTAAGGCCCCATCATTTTGAGCGGCGTCCCAACCCGGCCGGTATCGAACAGGAAGCGGGAGAGGCGTCCGTCCTCGATCCGCCGCATGGTGATGTCCACGTATCCGGGGCGGGTAGGGGGGTTGGCGATCGAGTAGGCTCTTCGTATCTTCCGGCCGTCGGGCAGCGTGCATCCAATGGTCACAAACTGCCCCGGATCGTAGGCGAACGTCTCCGGAACCGGCCCCAGGCGGAACGTCCTGACCTCCGGAGTCTCATCAACGATGTCCGTGATTGTGACGTCGTATGTCTCTGGCATTAGACTGCTTACCCTGTTCCCGATGAGCACTCAGACACTATGCGACGAAATAGTGACCGTCGGGATGGTGGAATACCAGCGCCGAAACGGACGACTCTGGCTGCATCATGCACCCGTCCGTCAGAGCAACTCCGATCCTGGCCTGCGGCCGCAGAATCGCGAAGATGTCCTTCTGGTATTCAATGACAGGGCTCGCCGGGTAGCCGAAGCTCAGCCTGATTCCGCGGTATCTGGTCTTGAAGAGGTCCTGATATCCGAACTCGGGAGGATCCGGGAACCCCCAGTCCGCGCGCATCTTCCTGTGCAGCCACTCTGCCGTTGCTTCGGCGACTTCGATCGCGACAGAACTAAGAATGTGCGAATCGAGCAGCCGCCCCTCTTCCCGCAGCTCAGACGCCCACTCCGCCGGGTCCAGCCCCGCGGTTGTCACGAACAGGCCGAGATAGTCGTCCCCGCCGCTGCCGGCCGGTCGAATCCAGTCCGCCGCGCAGGTGAACGGCTCCTTCGACCTTCGAGGGAACGCCCAGCTTGCCCACGGGCCGCCTGTCTCAGGCTCATACAGCGTAATAGTCTGGCCGGATGATGATGCGCGCACCCAGCGCCAGACCGCGCGCGGAGCAAGCACCCCTCGCGCAGCCGCCTCCTGCGTGACGCGCTCCACCTGCGCCTTCAATTCCTGCGCCTGACTGTCGGAGAGATCGTCCAGGCGCTTCTGCGGCATCCGGAGACCGAGGTACTTCCCGAATAGCATAACCCGGTTGACAAGGGGAAGCACTTCATCGAGGGGAATGCCATACTGTATATGCTCGTCTAAGTCGGGAGGCTCACAGACCTTGACAGGATTCCATCCTCCCCCAGTGGCAGCAGCGGGCGCGGGCGTCTGTGCATCACCGGTCTGCCCGTCTTCCAGTGTCTCACGGAAGGCGGCGCTCTCCCGCACGATATCGGCTCTTCCGGCCGGGTCCATCAGCCGGTTGGCGAGCTGCAGGCCCTCCATGGCCTCGCCCGCGTAAACGACCGGACCGCCGTACGCCCCCGCAATGCGCGTCATCGTAAACTTCTTTGTAAGCGCGGCGCCCCCCGCCATAAGCGGCACATCAATCCCTGCGGCGGCGAGGTCGCCTGCCGTGACAACCATCTGCTGAGCGGAACGTACAAGCAGGCCCGACAGGCCGATGATGTCCGGCTTGTGTTCGCGCACTGCCTCGATCAACGTCTCCGGAGGCACCTTTATGCCAAGGTTGACGATCTCATAGCCGTTGTTCGAGAAGATCATGTCCACCAGGTTCTTGCCGATGTCGTGAACGTCCCCCTTCACGGTAGCAAGAACCATCCTGCCCCTGGTTGACGTGCTCACGCCGGGCTCCAGAAACTGCTTCAGATAGTCCACGGCGGCCTTCATTGCCTCGGCGGATTCAAGCACCTCCGCGACTATGAGCTTGTTCGCGCCGAACAGGCGGCCAACTTCGTCCATCCCGGCCATCAGAGGGCCGTTGATGATCTCGAGCGGCGTTGCCCGCGTGAGCGCCTCGTCCAGGAACCGCTCGACTCCGTCGCGCGTCCCGGTCAGCACCGCGCGCGAGATGCGCTCTTCGGCCGTCAGTGCCGCCAGTTCGTCCTCCCGCTCGGCCGGCCTGGCATCGCGGAAATACGCGGCAAAGGCCGCAATCGGGTCGCTCGTGCGCTCGTACAGCAGATCGAGCGAAAGCCGTATCTCCTCTTCGGAAAGCTGGGCGTAGCGCCTGATACCCGCCGTGTTGACGATCGCCATGTCGAGCCCGGCCTGCGTGTTCTCGTACAGAAACACCGAGTTCAGCACCTCGCGTCCCGCCGGCGGAAGCCCGAAACTTACATTCGAAATCCCCAGAATCGTGAACGTGTCCGGCCAGAGCTTCTTGATCTCAGCCACGCCCCGGATGGTCGCGGCGGCAGCGCCCCGGTAGTTCGGGTCTCCGGTGCCCGCGGGGAAGACGAGAGGGTCGAACAGGATCTCGCCCGGTGCGATCCCGTATTTCCCTGTCAGCAGTTCGTAGCACCGCCCGGCGATTTCCACTTTGCGCTCCACCGTGACCGCCATCCCGGCTTCCCTGTCTTCGTCAATGAGTCCCACCACAAGCGCCGCGCCGAACCTGCGCGCGAGCGGACAGATCTGCTCGAAGCGCTTCTCGCCGTCTTCCAGGTTGACCGAGTTGATGACCGGCTTGCCGCCGATGCGCTTGAGGGCCGCCTCGATGACCGCCGGGTCGGTGGAGTCAATCATGATCGGCGCGCGCACCTTGCGCAGTAGCGGCTGGAGCACGGCAATCAGGTCTTCCTGCTCGTCGCGGTCGGGATCGGCGGTGCAAAGGTCCACAACATGCGCGCCTTTGGCCACCTGCTCTTTGCCGATCTCGGCGGCGGCGTCGAACTTGCCCTCCGCGATCAACTGCCGGAACCTCCTGCTGCCAATCACGTTGGTGCGCTCTCCGACGAGCGCCGGCCGGGTTATGTCGTTGAGTAGCAGCGGCTCCGCTCCGGCAAGCGCCGCGCGCTGAGCGGTGGGGCGGGGGGTGCGCGGGCCGAACTCGCGGGCAAGAGCGGCGAGAGCTCTGATGTGCTCCGGACGCGTTCCGCAGCATCCTCCCACGACGTTCACAAAGCCCTCGGATGCGAACCTGCCAAACGCCGCCCGGAAGTCTTCTGCCGTCTGGTCGTACTGGCCGTCGGTGTTGGGAAGCCCGGCGTTCGGGACGCAGGCGACCGGGAGGTGCGAGATCTCCGCAAGCGTGCGTACGTGGCCGGTCATCAGGTCCGGGCCGGTCGCGCAGTTGAGTCCCAGATAGAGGAGATCCTGCCCCGCCATGGTGTAGTACAGCGCCTCGATGTTCTGTCCGGCGAGCATCGTGCCGTTCATCTCGATGGTGGCCGACACAGCAACGGGAGCCTGCCTTCCCGTTTCAGCGCGCGCAAGTTCGATTCCCCGCAGGGCAGCCTTGAGATTCACCGTGTCCTGCTGCGTCTCCAGCAGCAGATAGTCGGATCCGCCCAGAAGCAGGCCCAGCGCCTGGAGGCGAAACGCCTCAACGAGTTCCTCGAACGTGACGCCGCCCGTGACCGTTATCGCGCGGTTCGTTGGGCCCATCGAGCCCGCCACAAACACCCGCCTCTGTCCGGCGTGCTTCGCTGCGGCAGCTCGCGCGATCTCGGCCGCGCGCCGGTTGATTTCGACGGCGTCGTTCTGGAGGCCGTACTCGCCCAGCACGATGGTCGAGCCGTTGAAGCTGTTCGTTTCAACCACGTCCGCTCCAGCCTCGATGAACGACCGGTGAACCGCCTCGACGAGGTGTGGAGCGTGCAGGTTCAGCGATTCGTTGCACCCTTCCAACGCCTCACCGCCAAAGTCCGCCGCTGAAGGGCGCAGAGCCTCCAGTGACGTCCCCATGGCGCCGTCGAGAACCAGTATCCGGATCTCGAGCGCCTGCCGCAGTGCTCGGATCGTATCGGTGTCAGAGTAACGGGCCATTGCTGCTCCTGCTCAATCGGGCTGTTCCGGCAAGCATCGCTCGCATGCGTCCGGCTTACGGTTGGTCATCGGGCGAAGTATCCGCTCCAGAGCGCACGGATGGCAATCTCCCGGCCTCTTCTTACAGGGCCTCCATAACCTGCGCCGCCGTCTTATGGTTCCCAAACGGCGGCATCAGGTAAACGCCCTGGGTGACGGACCGGGCTCTCGTCAGGAACTCCTGCGAGCGCTCGATGCCGTACTTGCGCGCGTCTTCGTCGCTCATCTGCGAGATTGCCGAGCGCATCTCGTCCGGTATTGAGATACCCGGAACTTCGTTCTGCATAAACTCGGCGTGTCTTGCGCTTCGCAGCGGCAGGACGCCGACAAGCAGAGGAAGACCATGAGCCGAGGCGTCCGCAACCGCGCGCTCGAGCGCCTCCCATTCGAAGATCGGCTGCGTGTAGACAAGCTGCGCGCCTTCGTCTGCCTTTCTGGCAAGACGGGTGCGTTCGAGGTCCGTGTCCGGAGCAAGCGGGTTATATGCGACGGCGACCAGAAACTGGGTCTTCTCTGCGATAGAGTTTCCGCCCAAATCTTGTCCATCGTTGAACAAACGCAGAATGCGCACGAGACCGATGGAGTCAATATCGAACACCGAACTCGCGGTCGGGTAGTCGCCGATCAGGGCCGGGTCGCCGGTGATTGCAAGGATGTTGCGAAGCCCCAGAGCGTGACATCCGAGAAGATCGGCCTGTACGGCAAGGACGTTCCTGTCCCTGCAGCAGAAGTGCATCATCACGTCTATGCCGACCCGCGTCTGAATCAGATGCGAAGCGACCATCGGGTTCATGCGAAGCCTGGCCCGCGCTCCGTCCGAGATGTCGATGCAGTCCACACCGTGCTTCTTAAGGATCGCCGCGCCCTCCAGAACCTTCGAGAGGTCGGCGCCGCGTGGAAGGTCGAGTTCCACCGCTACCACGTACTTCTTGCCCAGCTTCTGCGAAAAAGCGGAGCGCTGGTCAATCTCTATCCGCGGGCCGGCCTGCTCTCTTCGGCGCTCCACAACTGCCGCCGCGCTCTGCTTGGCGGCCGGACGCAGTCCTGTGAGCGCCTCGGAGAGAGCGTGGATGTGCGCGGGAGTGGTGCCGCAGCATCCCCCAACAATGTTCGCGCCCGCCTCGGCGATAATGCGGCCATAGCGGCCGAAATACGAGGGCGGCATATCATAGGTTATCTGGCCGTTGATAATCTGGGGCATGCCCGCGGTCGGCATCGCCGAGATCTTCGCGTCCCTGGTCCGTGCCATCTCCTCGATTATGCCCAGCATGCGCTGCGGCCCAACCGTGCAGTTGCTGCCTACAACCGTCGCACCCATCTTCAGGATGGCCTCCGCCACCCGGGTCGGGAGTCCCTCCGCAAGCGTTTCGCCATCCTCTATGAAGGTCTTGTGCGCAATGATGGGAAGGTTCGGCGCGGTCTGTCTGGCCACCGCGACCGCGATCTCCAGTTCTCGGAGGTCGGCGAAAGTCTCGACGATGAGCAGGTCCACGTCCTCGCTGCAGAGAGCTTCGATCTGTTCGCGATGCGCAGCGGCGGCGTCCTCCTCCGAGATCATCCCGATCGGGGCCAGGGGCTTGCCGACCGGCCCGACCGAACCCGCCACGAGCGCCTTTCCTGCCGCCGCCTCTTTCGCGAGCCGCGCGCCGGCGGTGTTCATGTCCGCCGTCTTGTCTTCCAGTTCGTAAGCGGACAGTTTGAAGCGGTTCGCGCCGTAGGTGTTTGCTTCGATGAGCACTGCGCCCGCCGCCACGTATTCGGCGTGAATGGCCCGCACCTCGTCGGGGTGGGTCAGGTTCGCGTAGTCGTAAGGATGGGCGAATGCGATTCCCCGCGCGGAGAGCAGGGTGCCCATCGCTCCGTCCGCGACAACAATTCTTTCCTCAAGCAGTTCCTGTAAGTTCATCAGCTATGCCCGATTATTTGGTCGCACGCGGCTCCCTCTGTCAAGGGGTCCGCCGCCCGCCCGTTTGCCGGCCAGGCACAAAAAAACAGGGAGCCGCCGCCTGGCAGGCCCCCAAAGAGCAGATCATCCCTGGCTCTGGATACCTGATGTGGCTACTTGCGGGATTTAGCGCCCGCGCGCGATCCCCTCGCAGTCAGCTTGACTTTGCTCGCTTCCTCACGGTAGACGTCCAGCTGCAGTCTGCGAAGCTGGTTCTCCACGTCTTCCCATTTGCGCTCGGGGACGCCATCCGAAGCCATCAGTTTCTTGACAGCCTCGAGAGCGCTGTTGACATGCTTGCCAACAGACGCCACGTAGCCGTTGATCTTGACGCTCGGCGTAGCCTTGCGCGCACGGACTTCGCGGGCCTTCTTGATCAGCACCGCGAGTTCAGTTGCGCTCATTTTGTCCAGTTCACTCAAATCCAAAGCCGTAAAAACTCCTTACGTTGTTGGTGAACGGCAGTATAGCCCAATCGCTCACGGAGTCAACAGGAAGCGCACAGATGCTGTGCCCCGAGTCAGAGACGTGTGACAATGCATGAACAAACAGCGATGTTGATGTTCAGCCGTGGAAGAGTATGTCGGTGTTGACGGTCCACTCGCGGGGATCAACGCTGATCAGTTGACCGTCCGCGTGACGATACACCACGCGCTCGATGCCGCTGTTCAGGATCATCCGGGCGCAGAGCTGGCAGGGCGACCCCTGCGCCATCGGGAGTTCTTCCCATTCCGCAGTCAGTTCTCCGAGCGGAAAACCCTGGTCGTCGAATCCGATGAGCCGCTCTTTCTCCCGGCCGGCAATGTAAAGCGTCGCGCCGGTCATCTCCTCGGTGCTGGCGCTGATGATCGCGTTCATTTCGGCGTGCGCCGCGCGGCAGGCGAGGTAGCCGCCCCGCATGCTGTCCACGCCCCTGGCCACGCGAATGCGGCGGCACCACCCTTCCTCCAGAGAGTCCCGGACTCCGCGGGGCGCTCCGTTAAAGCCTGTCGCGACGATGCGGTCGTTCTTCACGATGACGGCACCGTAGCATCGCCGCAGGCAGGTGCAGCGGCGCGCGACCGAGTCGGCTATCCCGATGTAGTAGGTATCCTTGTCCGGCTTCAGCATGTCGCGCTGATTATGACAGATACGCGCAAGAATGGTGCGCGCATGCGAGGAAAACGCGAGGCGCCGATGTCATACCGGGGCCCGAATGGCTCGCCTGAGAGGCGCGGCCGGGCGTGCCGGGAGCGGAACAAAGAAAATGGGGGGGCCGTCATTACCGATAGAGATGGTGGAGCTCACGGGGAAGACCAGAGTATATGCGGTGTTCGGCTGTCCCGTTGAGCACAGCCTGTCGCCCGCTATGCACAATGCGGCGATCGCGGCTCTCGGTCTGGACTGTGTATATGTCCCGTTAAGGGTGGAGCCGGCTGATCTTCCGGCCGCTATCGGGGGTGTGCGAGCCATGGGCCTTGCGGGTGTCAACCTGACTATTCCGCTTAAGGAAGCGGCTGTTGCGCTTGTGGACGAGTTGTCGGACGAGGCGCGGGAGATTGGGGCTGTGAATACGCTCTTTTGGAAGGACGGAGCCCTCTGCGGCCATTCCACCGATGGCGAAGGCTTCTGGATGTCGCTCGAGGGAACACCGGGTCAGAGTGCGAAGCGCGCGCTGGTTCTGGGGGCGGGTGGGGCTTCGAGAGCGGTCTGTTTCGCGCTCGCGCGGCGCGGAATAGAAGTGACGATCGCCAACCGGACTCCCGAGAGAGCGCGGGAACTGGCAGCCGCGTTGCCGGGTTCTCATGCACATGGCATGCCGGCCGAGCCGGAGGACCTGGCCAGGGCTGCGGCGGCCGCGGACCTTATAGTAAACTGCACGTCGGTGGGGATGAGTCCGAACGATTCGGAGAGCCCCCTGGCGGAAAACTGCATTGAACGCGGGCACATTGTCTGCGATCTGATATACAATCCGCGGGAGACGCTTCTCCTGCGAACAGCAAGGGAGAAGGGCGCGCTTGGTTTGAACGGAGTGGATATGCTGGTAAACCAGGGCGCGCTCTCGTTTCAGTTGTGGACGGGCATAATGCCGCCTGTCCAGGTCATGAAGGCGGCGGTGACGGGTGCGTTGTGAATGCCAGATGCGCTCGCCGGGCTTCACATCGGCGCCGCCACGAAGTTTTTCGGATGAGGTAGTTTACCGGTCATGGTAATGACTCCACGCAAAGAGCTTGGCGAGATACTCCTTGCCAAGGGCGCCATCACTCAAGAGCAGCTCAACCAGGCTCGTGAGGCGCAGAGGTCCACTCGCGGCGACATTGGCCGCATACTGGTGGACCTCGAGATCGCGAGCGAATCCCAGATCGCCGAGGCGCGAGCCGAGGAGCGCGGTCTGCAGTTCGTAGATTTCTCCACGACTCGCATCGATCCGAGCGCGACAAACGTGATTCCCGAGAGACTCGCGCGCCGCCACAACATCGTGCCGTTCGGCAAGATGGCCAACCAGCTCTGGATCGCCACGGCGGATCCCGACGACATTATGGCGATGGACGACCTGCGCGCGGTCGCGCGCGGGTTGCAGATCAAGCTCGGCATCGCGACCCTGGACGACATCCAGACCGCAATCGAAAAGGCCTACGGTTCCGGAAGCGGCGAGGCTGGCGGCGGAAGCGATGCTCCGGCGGTATCCGCCGCTGTGCCCGGGGCGACCGAGCTCACGGGCTCGGCTTCCATTCGCGACGCCATTGCCCAGTATGGCGGCCAGAACGACATCGCCGAAGAAGACACCGACGCTGTCGCCAAGCAGGCGGAAGAGGCGCCGATCATCAAGATCGCTCACTCGATTATCCTGCAGGCGATTAAAGACGGCGCCAGCGACATCCACGTGGAGCCCGACCGGCGCGGCGTGCGTGTCCGCTACCGCGTGGACGGTGTGCTTCACGAGACGATGACCGTGCCGAAGTACATTCAGGCGCCGCTCATCTCACGCCTGAAGATTATGGCGAACATGAACATCGCCGAGCGCCGCATACCGCAGGACGGCGCCATTCCTATCCGATCCGAGTCTAAGGACTACGACCTCCGCGTCAGTTGTCTCCCGACGATCTACGGCGAGAAGATCGTTATGCGAATCCTCGACAAGGGCAATGTTCTCATTGGCCTTGCGAAGCTGGGGTTCCGGCCGGAAGTGCAGGCAAGGGTCGAAGAGTTGATCATTCAGCCAAACGGCCTGTTCCTGAGCACGGGACCGACGGGTAGCGGCAAGACGACAACCCAGTATTCGGTTCTTCACAAGATCAACCAGGTGGACCGGAACATCATCACGATCGAGGACCCGGTCGAGTACCAGTTGACAGGCATCTCGCAGGTTCAGGTCCACACGAAAGCAGGCCTCACCTTTGCATCGGCGCTGCGCTCCTTCCTGAGACAGGACCCGGACATCATCATGGTTGGTGAGATGCGCGACCTCGAAACCGCGGAGATCGCCATCGAGGCGTCCCTGACCGGACACCTCGTTCTGTCCACTCTTCACACGAACGACGCTCCCTCGGCTGTCACCCGAATGGTGGACATGGGCGTTGAGCCTTACCTCATTTCGGCCACCCTCATCGGCGTTATGGCCCAGAGGCTTGCTCGAAAGATTTGTCCCAAGTGCCGCGAGCAGTACGAGGTGGATGTCGCCGACCTGCACCGCTTTGGGTACCGTCCCGAGAGCAGGGGCGAGATGGAACGGATTCTCGGCGCCGAGAAGGCGGAGGAGTTGCGAGACCAGAAGACGATCACTCTGTGGCGGGGCGTTGGATGCGACAACTGCCGGGGCAGCGGACTCCGGGGACGTCTGGGCATCTACTCGCTGCTCGAGATGAACGAAGAGATTCAGGACCTTATCGTCCGCCGCGCCCCGCTGTCGGACGTTCGCGAAGCCGCGCGGGCAAACGGCATGCTGGAACTCAAGGAGGACGGGCTCTTCAAGGTTCTCGAGGGCATAACGACTCCGGAAGAGGTTATGAGGGTCGTCTTCACCGCCGGCTCGTAACAGCCTCCGCGAGAAGCAGACCGCGGTTGGGGGGAAGCCCGATCAGGCGGAAGCCTGAAGGATAGGAGAATCCATTTGTCTGGAGCATCAGGGTCAGTCAGCGAGGAGATCAAGGCCGCGGCCGAAACGAAGCAGGCGTCGGCGACTCCGATTGAAGACATACATGTAGACGAGCTTCTCAGGTCTATGGTCCAGAAGGGCTCGAGCGACCTGCACCTGTGCGTCGGCGTGCCCCCGATTGTGCGGGTGGACGGGCAGCTTGTTCCTCTTCCCTACACAGCGCTGACCGCCGCGGAGTCTCAGAGGATCATCTACGATATTCTCACCGACGAGCAGATTCGCCGCTTCGAGGAAGACCTCGAACTCGACTGCTCCTACTCCGTCAAGAGTCTGTCGCGTTTCCGCCTGAATGTCTATCGCGACAAGGGCGCCTGTGCCGCCGCGTTCCGGACTATCCCTATGAAGATCCCGACGATGAAGGATCTTCAGCTCCCGCGCGTGCTCGAGACGCTCACGCGGCGCCCGCGCGGTCTTGTGCTCGTGACGGGTCCGACCGGTTCGGGCAAGTCGACGACGCTGGCTGCGATGATCGGCCAGATCAACAGCGAGCGCAGCCTGCACATTATCACGATCGAGGACCCGATCGAGTATCTGCACACGCACAAGTACAGCATCATCAACCAGCGCGAGGTGGGCATGGATACCCGGGCGTTCAACAACGCCCTGCGCGCCAGCCTTCGCGAAGACCCGGACGTGATTCTCGTCGGAGAGATGCGCGACCTCGAGACCATGCAGATCGCTGTCACCTGTGCCGAGACCGGCCACCTTGTGTTCGCGACCCTGCACACGAACTCGGCCGCTCAGACTGTTGACCGAATGGTGGACGTCTTCCCACCGGGCCAGCAGGAGCAGATCCGGTTCCAGCTCTCGAACAACCTGGAGGCCGTTATCTGTCAGCAGCTTCTGCCGAGAGCCGGAATGCCGGGCCGCGTCTGCGCAATGGAGATCATGATTGCGACGCCGGCAATCCGGAACCTTATCCGCGAGGCCAAGTCGCACCAGATACCCTCGTCAATTCAGACCGGCGCGCAGTTCGGAATGCAGACCATGGACCAGCACCTGCGCGACCTTTATCTTCAGGGAACGATCACCTACGATGACGCGATCACCCGGGCCATGTCTCCGGATGAGTTGAAGAAGATGATCGAAAGCCCGCAGAGCGCTCAGCCGGGGGGGTCCCAGGCCTATACCGGAGGGAACTAACCAGTGCCCAACTATGCCTACGTCTATCGGGACGAGACCGGAGCCACCAACAAAGGCACCTCAGAGGCGGAGAGCGAGGAGGTACTCAGGAAGCGCCTGACGGAGCAGGGCTTCGACGTTCTCGAGATCAAGCAGACAAAGGCCGTCAAGAAGAGCGGCGCTTCACGCAGAGCCAAGATCAAGCTTGGCGAGCTCTCGGTCTTCTGCCGCCAGTTCTCGACCATGATAGACGCTGGTGTGTCGCTGGTGCGTTGTCTGGCGGTTTTGCAGGAGCAGACTGTCAACCCGAAGTTTCGCGCGATGCTGCAGGAAATCCAGGGCGATGTGGAGGCGGGCCAGAGCCTCTCGAAGGCCCTTGGCCGTTTCCCGAACACGTTCAACAACCTCTTCCTCGGTCTTGTGAACGCGGGTGAAGTGGGCGGCGTTCTCGAGGAAAGCATGCAGAGGCTCTCCACCTTCCTCGAGAAGGACCAGGAACTGAAGCGCAAGGTGAAGTCGGCCATGACGTACCCGATCATCGTCATGTTCGTCGCCCTGGTCATCATCATCGGCCTGGTGACCTTCATTCTGCCGTCGTTTATGCAGTTGTTCGTTGATCTGGAGGTGAAGAACTTCCCGATAACCACGACTCTTCTGATGGCGTTCAGCACGTTCCTGACGACCAAGTGGTATATCATGCTCATCGGGCTGGTGGTTTTCACCATCGCCTTCCGGATGTTCACGAAGACGGACGTCGGCAGGCGGGCCTACGACCGCTTCAAGCTCAAGGCGCCCGTGTTCGGGAGCCTTAACCACAAGATTGCGCTGTCGCGATTCGCCCAGACGCTGAGCACGCTGCTCGCTAGCGGCGTGCCGATCCTCTCCGCCATGGAGACGGTCGCCGGAACAGTCAACAACGACATCATTTCCGAAGCTATCCTGACCGCGAGGGCAAGGATTAGAGAAGGTGACAGGATCGGGGATCCTCTTCAGAAGAGCAAGCTCTTCCCCCCGATGGTTGTGCAGATGATCTCCATCGGCGAGGAGGCCGGGGCTCTGGACGCGATGCTCGGCAAGGTCGCCGACTTCTATGAAGCGGAGGTGGACGCCGCGCTGGACAGCCTGACTTCGGCGATTGAGCCTGTGCTCATCGTGTTTCTGGGGTTCGCAGTCGGGTTTATCGTGATTTCGGTCTTCATGCCGCTCATGACCGTCATCAGCACTCTGTCCGGCGGAGAGGGCGGATGAGGGCGCGGCGGAGGCTGGCCGGTTGACGGGCCGCGGGGTCTCCACGGAAGGCCCGCATGCCTGACTGGTGGTCTTTCGCGGCGGTCTGCGTCTTTGGCGCGATTGCGGGCAGTTTCCTCAATGTTCTGATCTGGCGGCTTCCGAGGGATGAGTCCATCGTGAAGCCGCCGTCTCACTGCACTGCGTGCGGGTACATCCTCCGTCCGTGGGACAATATCCCTATGGTATCGTGGCTCGTTTACAGGGGGCAGTGCCGCGAGTGCGGGGCGCGGATATCATCGCGGTACTTCTGGATCGAGCTGCTCACGGCGCTGCTCTGGGGCGTCATGTATCTCCGGTTCGGCTGGAGCCTGGAGTTCTTGCAGTATGTCCTCGTCGCATCGGCGCTTGTCGCCGTCTTCGCGATAGACCTGGAGCACTACATAATCCCCGATCAGTTGTGGATATTCGCCGCCGTTGTCGGGTTTGTCGCCGATGCGGCCGGACTTGCCGGGGGCTGGCGGCATTTTCCTTGGACGGGGCTCCAGACGGTGAGCGTGCCATTTGTGTGGGACCGTGTTCTTCCCGTGCCCCACTCGCTGGTTGGCTTCATCGTGTACGGCGGCGTGGTGCTGCTTGTTGGCATCGCCGGACGGGCCGCGTTTCGCAAGGACGCCATGGGATTCGGCGATGTGAAGCTCACGGCCGCGATCGGCGCCAATGTCGGAGCGGCCTACGGCCTGGTGTCGTTCTTTCTGGCGGCGGGGGTGGGGGCTGTCATTGGCGTCGCGATGATCGCCGCCGGGCGCAGGCAGAGAATGGATGAGATACCCTTCGGGCCGATGCTGGTGGCGGGCGCGCTTATCATGATCCTGTTCGGCCGTGAGATTGTGGGCTGGTGGCTCAGGTACGCCGGCCTGCGGTAGAGTGCTGCGCCCGGGCCTGGCGGGGGAACTTACGAAGAGCGGCGGCAGTCAGCCAATTGGGCGTCCAGACCTTGAGCAGCCCGGTTCTTTGTTGTGTAGCAGTCAGGCGGCTTCGCGTTCGGAAATGCGATGGGGCGGCGGGGCGCATCCCGTGGGGCCGCTTTGCTGCAGAATGTGTGCCAGCCGGCAATACAGGGGAGACGAGTTTGCACGTGCTAGATCAGTATAAATCCACAGCTCTGGCAGAGCGCGGGGCGAAGCCAGTGCGCCGCGAGGCTGGCTTCAGTCTCATCGAGCTTCTGACCGTTATCGCAATCATTGCAGTTCTCGGCGCTATGATCTTCCCCGTGATGAACAGCGCAAAGGAGCAGGGCCGCCAGGCTCAGTGCATGAGCAATCTGAACCAGATTTCGACGGCGCTCAAGCTCTTCAAGAACGACAACGGGCGGTATCCCGCGGTTCTGGCGGGGTTCGCCGAGCAGGGCCGCGCCCTGGATGCGATCCAGGACGGGACGCTCTACAAAGAGTATGTGAAGGCGGCGAATGGCTTCGCCTGTCCGAACAATCCGTCCACGGACATGAGCCTCACCTGCCCCGATCCGCTCGGATCCGTGCAGTTGATCGGGCTGGACAGGCCGAAGGGCGGTCAACTCTACCTGTACGACAGCTACGATGCGCAGGTCCTGAACTACGCCCCGAACGTTCCGCAGCCGCGCTACACCCTGGCGTGGGCCGACCAGCCGCAGGATGTCACGAGCATCAACCCGGACGTGCCGTCGGACCAGGTGCTGCAGGTGTTCCAGCGTCAGCTCAAGTTCAAGAACCCGCCCGACGATACTGTCGTCACCTGGTGCTCCTACCACAGGGGCGGCGATCAGTCTGGCAGCAAGGGCAAGGACCTGGTGCTTTTCCTGGACGGGCACGTGGACAAGATCCCGGCGAACGTCTTCCAGCCGAACGGCAGGCCCTGGAACTACGCATACACGGTGAAGCCTCTTCCCTGACAGGCGTGAGGCGCGCAGCGGGAGGGACTACTGATGTATAAGCTCCGCGAAAACAACAAAGGGACGACGCTTGTAGAAGTCCTGACCACCATCGCTATTCTGGCGATCGGCATTCTGGCCGTTGCCAGGATGTTTGCGGGCGGATTCGGCATCATCAAGCGCTCGGAGCATATCACCTTCGCGTCGCGCCTGGCGGAGAGGGAGTTGGATCGCCTTCGTGCGCGTTCACACACGCTTCCTCAGGGAGTTGCGCTGCTCACCGGGGCCGCGATGCCTGCTCTGAAAGAAATCAACAAGGCGGATTTGCGGCAGGTCATCGGTGAGACGGTCAAGATTCCCGGCCCCAGCCTCAGCGGAGGCGTGAGCGGGACGGTTGTCGGCTCCATCCACAACGTGATGTTCGGGCCCGTGGCCACCATAGACGACGTGTACTCGGCGTCTCTTCAGCGCAGGGTGATGTCCAACTCGGATTCCGAAATGAACTGGCTGCGTCCCACGCAGTATGCCATCACCTACGACGAGCAAGACCCCGCAATTGCCGTGCGCTATGCGGGGAGCTACACGATTTCGTACTCATACTGGACTGTGGACGACGATGGAAACAGAACTCTGCACACCGTGAACGGCGTCACGTTCGATGCTCCAGGCGGTGAGTGGGTTCCGGTGCCGCTCGACAATGCGGGCAACCCGGTCGCCTCGGTCAAGGACTTCGATGGAATAGACGACCGGAGCGATCAGCTCTCCCGGGCGTTCAACCGCATCGATGCGGATGAGCCATGGTCACCGTCCGATCCTTACCAGTACAAGGTGCTGCACGAGCTTTTGGGGCGTCTGGCTTTCAATCCGCTCGGCTATACATACAAGGAACAGACGCCTGCAGGCGTCGTCGAACTCACGGCGCGCATCAACTACACCGTTTACGACTGGGGGATCATCAGCGAGACGCTGACTGTTCCGGACAGCGAGCCGTACACCGTGCGGACAACGCTGAGAAACATCAAGCAGACCGGTATCACGCTCGACGACATGGGGCAGCCTTACGGCGGGATAGCGCCCGGTACATCGGCAGGGAATGCGGACCTGCTTATACTGGACGACTCGACAGGCGCCCTGCTGACCGGGGCGGACGCGACGGTGGACTACCGCAACGGAACCATTACGCTGGCGGGGGATCTCGCCGGCAGGCAGGTGCGCGTGTTCTACAGGGCGGAAGGGGACTGGCAGGTGCGTGTGGAGAAAGCGTTCGAGCGCTACACGCAGCAGGACGACCGCGGCGTCAACTACCGCGAGTTCACGCATGCCCGCGGCTCGGAGAGGCTGCATCTGTACCCGTTGGATGCCGGAAAGTCCTTCTCTGTGGACTATGTCTGGGTGGATGACAGCGGCGTTGATCACACAGTGACAGGCGAGGTGCATCGCGCGGATGACAGTCTTGTCCAGCTAGGCGGCAACGACGCGGCGGTGGTGTACCTCGAACGGCCGGCAGATTACATCACGGCAGTGCGCGGCGTCTCCCTTAAAGTGCGGGTGATGTGGAGCGAGGGGTCGCGGCAGCAGACAGTGGATGACGGCGGCGGCACGCGCACCCAGCTCGTGCCGAGATGGCAGCATTATGACCTTGACGCCGAGTTGAGCCGGACGATCTCGGCCGGATAGCCTTCTTATGCAAGATACAAGCCGAAATATTGGGAACATCCCTGCGGCGAACCGGGTGGGCCGTGGAGGATTCACGCTGGTTGAGCTTCTCGTTGTGCTCGCAATCACGAGCCTGCTCGCCGGGCTGATGCTGGGGCCGCTTATGAACAGCTTCAGCATCACTGAGCGCACGCGCGTCAATGTTCGCGCCCAGGAGGCCGCCCGGGCTACTCTGGAGCAGGTTACGCGTGAGATTCAGAGCGCCATTTTCGTCTACGACAATACCGGGCAGGCGCTTTCGGTGCCGGTCGGGGGTGTGGTGTTCGAGGTGCCGCATAGCAAGCTCGACCTCGTCCCGGCTCGCGTTCTCATGCACTGTAACGCGCCCGACCACCCGAGCCAGGAGCCGCGGGACTATCCGCGCGGTGACCTTGCCTGGCCCGCCTGCCCGTTCAGCGAGGATGAAGACCCTGCCACGCAGAGCGTGGAAGCGCGTCCGTTGACTCCGCTCAGCGCCGATGAGACCGTTATTCGCTACTTTATCGGGCTGCGCGACAACGAGGCCCCTTACAACAGCAGCCACACCGACCAGTTTGCCATTGCCGGGCAGCCCGACAACACGTTCCTGCTCTACAGGGCCGAGTTCCGTCCGAACGACCCCGACTTGATGGACAACTCCGGCGGACAGGACGGCTTCAGCAGGCCGGACTTCTTCTATAATACGAAGTCCGCGCCGAACGGCCGGACGTTCGCTCAGAATTGGAAGGCGATCGCGAAGGCCGTGGGACCGGTCAAGGATGTGGACCTGGTAACCGTTGAGTACCAGGGCACGGTTCCGGTGAGCGTGGCGCCGTCCATCAAGTTTGTGCCGAATGTCGTGACCAACGATGTTCTCTCGCCCACGGACATCGGCCGGCAGGCCGAGGGAGAGCCTGTGTCACCTCCTACAACCTACAGGGCGACAAATGGGCAGTGGGCGCCGACCTTTCAGGTGCGCCTCTACCGGGACATCAACGACGACACCCCGTCCAACGACGTCGTGTACTACACCGACCGCACGCCGGCGGGGAATTTGGTTATCAGGCGCGGTGGAGACGTTGTCTTCGACATCACGGCGTGGACCGAAGGCCGGACGCTTGTGCCGCCTGACCCCGAGATGATGTTCACTGTTGACGCGAACAAGGGCCAGGTGGACTTCGCGATTCCGATGCCGTACGAGCTCTGGGATTCGACTTCGGATACCGACGGGATACCCTCCCTGAACAAGGCCGTCGCGGAAGCGGCGGCGCACAATGCGGGCGCGCTCAGGATGGTGACTCTCAATCCGCCTTTGCCGCTTGGGCCAGACAGCCTTGTCAGAGTTGTGCCCGGCTCCGAGCGAGTGCTGGGACCGGACTGGACTGTGGGGCCCGGCTACGGCGCGCAGATCCAGTACACGCGCGTCGCGAGCCTGATCGAAGACCCGGGGCCCAACCAGTACCGCATCAACTACAAGACCGGCGAGGTGGTCTTCTACTCGCTGCCGCGGCCGATTATGCCCGAGGGCGCCGCGGGACTCGAGATCAGCTACTCCGTTCA
>MTKZ01011041.1_pt1 | contig 18933 bp, 11 predicted proteins | sample 1042781 | NCBI WGS metagenome assembly MTKZ01 (sample SAMN06212207, study PRJNA360539) | anaerobic digester metagenome | biome: Wastewater treatment plant; material: sludge; isolation source: anaerobic digester fed with sludge from wastewater treatment plant | place: Denmark: WWTP Viborg ... | reverse complement strand
GCAACTCCATCCATCATCGCCTGAAGATCGAACTCCACATAGGCAGCGCGGGTTAGGGATACATTGTCACGCAGGATGCGAAGTTTGAGGCCATTGGAAAGGATACCCCAGAGGTGATCCTCACTGCGGTTTAGAAACTCCTGCATCAGGGAATGCGGGGAAAGTTTGGTTTCTCCTTTGGCTATGGGATTACGTTTATCCAGATCCCATTTGAAGCTAACTAGATGTATGGCAACAGGCTCAGATGCCTTGTGACTGATGGGATAGGTTTTATCCTCTATCTCAATGGATTTCTGGGTCTGGAGCCTTCCATATCCAAGCTCCTGAAAGAGAGGCAATAGCCAGCGTTCACGGGTCTCGGTGGTGCCAATGGCTTCTTCAGGTAATTGATTGAGGATTTCCCGATATGTCTGCCAGACACCGATAAGACGATTCCATGAGCGTGTAGCAGCTTCGTTCAGACGTTCGCTTGGACTTAAGTGGTAGTCAGTGGATTTCAGACCTTCCAGAGTGGGGTCTCCACTGACAATCCTTTGAAGCAGTTCGGCAGGCAGGATGGCACCTTCGGTGCGGATGGTATTGAAAATACTACTGCGCTTAGACATTAGCACCTCCCACCGGGAGATAGACATAGATGCCAAGCACATCGGGAGGCAATTCAGGTTTGATATCCGGTTTTTGTGATCGCTTAAGCAGGACAGCATCGCGCACTCGGAGGTGAGAAGCCAGCAGTTCGGTGGAACGCTTTTGGGCAAAGCTATTTATGATCGGCAGAAGTGATGCATAGTTATCAATTACCCGTTCGATCTGGGCTTGAGCTTGCTGGGGTAGGACATTCTCTGAAGGCATAGCACTCAGAAGTGCTTTGGCATCATGTTCTGTCAGCCAAACAGGGGATTCAGGTGAGCCTGTAAAAGCTACAATCTGGGAATCCTCCACCAAGCTGCGATATATCTTATCTTCGTAAGGCTGATTAATATGAAAGCGGTATCTAAGTAGTAAAAGGGTAGTCCTGCGCTCTACTGATGCAGTGCGGATGACTCCTGCACGACTGGCGATTGAGTGGGTATTTTCGCTATCCAATGCAGTACTCATCACCAAATCTGCTAAGCCTTCCACTATGGGATGAGTGCGGGAGAGATAGATTTCCTTTTCCTGAACAGGCAGATCAAAGCAGACCGTGATTTTATCAGGAAGATAGCCACAGGTTTCTTTGACCAAGGTGGGAACGGGACTCAAGTCTATCTGATATGTGCTCTTTACTTCTCTTATAACAGCATGGTAGCGGGTGAAGGTTTGTTTCACGAAATCTTTGATGTTCAGCTGAGAACCGATGGAATCCCTGATGGAATCGAGCTCTGCCTTTATCTCATCGACTCTGGAGGCAAGACCCATCTGAGAAAACATTGTCTGGCTCCGTTTTTCCTTGTCTTTGGCATTTTCCCAGGCATCATGCAGCTTCTTTTTATCATCTTTGAAAAACTCGTCGAACCCGGTAATCATTAGCTGGTCACCTCTTCCTGACTGTTCCCGGAGCAGAAGTCCTTCGAAGATGGCTTCCACCACAGCTTCGGTATCGGCAGGGACAGGAACAGAGATACCGAGAGATGATTTGATCTGCTTGTGCTTGCGGAGCAGTACGTCCAGGACTATGCCATCGATCTGGTTGTCCATTCCGTAATAGGTGAGCATACGCACAGTTGAGTGAGGTTGACCAAAACGATCTACACGCCCTTCCCGCTGTTCGTGACGAGTGGGGTTCCAACTGAGATCATAGTGGATAACAGCATCAAAATGATCCTGGAGGTTGATACCTTCAGAGAGACAATCCGTGCAAACCAAAATACGAGAGGGAAATTCTGAGAGCTCACTTACTCGTCCCTCACGCTCCTCTGGAGGTAAGAGTCCGGTGATAGACATTATCTGAACTGATTTGGGCATTCGCTGTCTAAGCTGCTCTGCAAGGTATTCGGCACTTTGTATAAAACGGCAAAAGATGATAGGACTGAAGCCATCTTTGAGGAGTTCTTTAAGCGGCTTTAGCAGCCCAAGCATTTTAGTATCGTGATCTCCATACAAGGCTGCCGCTTCCTTTGCCATAGCAAGCAGTTTCCTGCGGCTGAGAGCATTCTCATCAGCTTCAGGGGTAGAATCACTTCCGGGCAGGATGTCACTGGCATCGGTGCTATCATGATCATCAATATCCAGTATCAAACGTCTGCCCAGTTCATCCGCTTCGGGGACTGTTTCGGTTTCCAGTGTGGCACTGCGATTGCGCATAGTGGCAGCAGCTGCAGCAGGACTGGAAGCAAGTGCACGCAGGAGAGCCAGAGCAGACCACCACCGCACTCTTTGCCGATGTTGGCTGCCTGCTTTGTCACAGACGATCTCCCGGGCATAATCTAGAGCCTTGCTAAACAAGTCACGATAAGGCTCAGAGAGATTGTAATGGAGTTCCTTGCTTTCCGGGGTTGGGAACACAGTCTTTTCCTTGAGGTAGTTTTCGATATCGATCCTGCGTCTTTGGATAAAATACTGAGCTATCGTTCGGCGACGCTGCTCGTTCTGTGCTCCGGTGAGATCAGCAGGAAATTCTGAAATCTCTTTATTCAAGATGGTCAAGAGTGAGCGGAAAGCGTTTTCATTGCCGGAATGAGGTGTTGCAGTTACCAATAGTATGTGGCGATTGGGGCTTTGGCTGAGCTTTCTTACCAGATCATGGCGATAGTGTCGGCTGCTGTTTCCAGACTCATCATAGCTGACTGTATGAGCTTCATCCACGATGATCAGTTCTGGTGCAGTGCGCAGGAATTCAGCTTTGTGGCGGTCACTTTTGATATAGTCTATGGATACCACTGTATAAGGATAAACCTCAAATATTGACTCATTGGCGCGGCAATTGCGTTCCAATCTGCGAACCGTGCTACCCAGCACCAATTCTGCATCAATGTGAAACTTGGTGCTAAGCTCAGATTGCCACTGTTCAGCCAGGTGGGGAGGACAGAGCACACATAGCCTGGTGATTTCGCCTCTGTCCAAGAGCTCACGAGCTATCAGGCAAGCTTCAATGGTTTTACCTATACCAACATCATCAGCGATCAACAGACGCACAGGATCGAGCTTTAGAGCCATCATCAGGGGGACTAACTGGTAGGGACGGGGATCAACCGCCAATCTGCCAAAGCATCTGAAAGGTCCTGCACTATTGCGAAATCCTAATCTGAGTGCATCCCGGAGTAATCTGCAGGATTGGAAATCTCCCAGTTGGGAAGGGTCGGGTAGATTGAATGAGGCTGGTTTAACTGCTTCTAAAGCAGTAAGGATACCTGTTATTTCATCATCGCTTCCGCCAAGAGGCTTGACGATTATCAGCTCATCTGTGGAATCGGGTAAAACGATCCATTCTCTACCGCGAACGTTAATTAGAGAGCCTATTGAGTAACTGTTGTCGTATTTGTTCTTATCATGGGTTTCGCTATTTATCATTCTTTATCCTGTAGCTACTACTATTCTTGCATATTATAACTTGCTTATCATCCAATCATTTACATTGTGGTTGCTCTGAGTTGCCAGCATTTGTTGATAATCAATACTAAAACAGTGGGTTGGATTACTTAACTGAAATGGAGTCAGTATCTTTGAGATCATGAGTCTACGGTCTACAACGAGGAACACAAAGAGAATTTCCTTTTCTGGTTTTAGCCCATAACTCCCTGGTTGTGTTAAGTCCAGTAGTGAACAGGCAAACTTGTCAAACAGGGATTTGAGAGTTCCACTATCACAATTCTGTAATACATGAAACCACGCTCCAGTATTACCTTCTTTGATCAATTTGTGAAGGTCCTTGATGATGTTATGCTTCGTTGCATTGTGGGATTTGAATTCAATGTCTGCGACTTTCTTATACCCGTCATCGTTTTGTTCAAACAGCGATAAATCGAACCTTGCTGACATTGGTGTATCTCCACTTATCATATGGGTCTCATGAGTCGGTGTCTCTACCGAAAAATATAGGTCTAGATTGAGATCATTATAACACTGGATTGCATTAATCGTTGCTATTCTGAACTCTTGCTCGCTCAACCGATAACTGGAATCTCTTTTCTGCGGGATGATGAATCGGCTTAATGGCTTTTTCTCGTTCATCCCAATGACTTCGGTTGAGGCAAGTTTACTTATCTTCAGGATGTAATCCAGTAAGTTTGAAGTATTAACCATACTACTCACCAATATCCCTCTTATGCTTGTGCCAAATACAGTATCTTTACAAAATCGATCAAATTGATCAGTTTCTCGACTGACTCATCTTGCTTACCAGGCGATTTATCGACTCGAGATATATCGACCAATATCTCACTAGATTTGGGCATGAAGGAAATCCCACTGATGGATTGTGAGAACACAATGGACAGCTGGTTTGAGATTTTCTCGATTATCGGCTTAAGTTCAGTAACTCCCTTATCTGGATTAACGAAAACGCTTTTGGTAAAAAAGAACCTAAAGCTATCATACCCTTCTTCCTGCTTTGCAAATGGCAGCTTTATGAAAACGCCTTTCTTCTTGTCACTCTCACTGATGGCTTCTGCCATTTCAATCAATCTACTATGGTCTGTTACCATTTGGTAATACCTGTAGTGATCTCCAAGATTTCCATCTTTATCCAGACGTCCTTTTTCTACTAGGCATCTTGGATCTATTAAATACTTGTTGTTTTCGGCCCAATCATGCAGTTTTTCCTCGAACAATTCATGGAATTCTCGTTGTTGTTTTTTAGAAAAGTAGATTCTGTTTGCTAGCCAGTAGATACCAACTGAGATGCTCAAGCCCATGATATCTTTAACTGCATCAAGGATGTTATTCACAGAAAAACCCCTAAAGAACATACTAAAGACTATCGCAACTACGCCTACCAATCCGAGTATTGTGGCTATGTTATCAGGGTTGTTGAGGAACTTCTGCTTATTCTTGGTTTCCTTACCCATTACGTGCTCCTATATTCTACTTAAATTGAAATCAGTGATGTATATACAAAAGTGGCTTTTCCTATACATATCATCGGGGACATGTATACGAAAATGGCTTTTTCTATATATATCAAAAAAATACTTCTTGCATTACAGCCAATTGATCTTGTGCTTGTTGGGCTGTGATATTGTAAGCCTTGAGTGAAATCATAGTACTACCTCTCTCCAAAGATATTCTCGTTGGCTGCAATAATCTCTGTCCAATCACTATCATATCTGAATCTAATAACATGCCAGCCAGTATCTTCAAGGTCATCTGTTATTTTTCTATCTTTGGCTTGTTGATCCTGTGAATCATGCACGGGACCATCAATGAAGACTGCAACGTATTTGTCTTTATAGAGATAATCCGGTTGGGTATGGCAGGATTCTATGAGTTCCTGCGCATGAGTAGGCAGGTTGTAGCCATTGTTGTAAAGATAGTCGAGCCATTTGACTTCCAGGCTGGAGCCGTTTAGGTTCTTTAATCTCTCATAGTGTTCCACCCGAGAGAACTCACTGGAAGAGCGAGACAAGTCTGAACTGAGCAGACTGATCAATATATCAACTATTGCCTTACGATCCAGCAATTCATGATCGGTCTGGTTCGAATAGCTCATCAGGCAATCATAGCAAGCAGCTTCACAAGGCTCTTTTGACTGAGGTGCTTTTAACAAGTCTTCAAAAGTGATAGGATCATAATGGCAGAGTTCTATCGCTTCTTTAATGACGCGTTTAAAACCCGCTTGGTCTATAACACGTTTCAGAACCCCAGCTCCACCTTCTGTAGACTCATAGAAAAGGAGAGACTTTCTATTGTCTCTCGATGGTAAAGATTCAGCTGAAAGTTCGTTATCTTCCAATTCGAATACCCTCTGTATGGCATTCTTCAGGGCTGCCTGTAAAGAGGCGAGAATTGTGTCACTCATGCTACCCTGAGGTTCAAACAAGAGACAATTCTTGGTGTCACTCACAAAGGGACGAACCAGTATCTTCGATTTACCCATAGGTGAATCATCATCGCCATCTTCGTCCTGTCTCTTTGCCCAATAACCTCGCTCCGTATCCAGCCAGAACCCTTCAGGTTCACCACTTACACGTTTTCTATACCCCATGTTTATGCGCCAGATCATGGCGGAATCACCATATGTCAGGGTTCCCAGACATTCATCACCACGCATCAGTTTCGCACTTATACAAGACAAACGTCCAGATCGTTCGGCATAACGTATGGTAGTGCGGATATCGAAACCAAGTTTCAAACGCTCTTCTTCATCGCAGTTTATCTGATCCCTGCGTTTGGCTACCACGTTTTGGAGCCTGAACAGGTTAGGAATCGGAGCATCTAATTGGCTGCCACAGTGTTCGCATACATTGCACTGAGCGATGTAATCCTTGGTTCCATCTGTATGTAAATATCCGCATTGTGGGCAGAGCTTTGCTTCGCTGGTTGTAACATTGTTCTGGTCATCCTGAGCAGGCATGATAACTTGGTGAATGATGTATCGGGAACCTTCATGATAGACAAAAGACCGAGGTCCGAATTCTGTAATGGCTAAGAAACGGGGTCTGGAGAGATATTCATCTTTACCGCTTCTCAATCTTCTACCGGGAATAAAGGCCGATAGAGGCAAACGAGGGAAATTGTATCCGGGGAGAAAGCCTTCACTGGCAAAATAGCGATAGCTATAGAAATCTGATTGAATGGCACCACTTGAAGATGTAAGTAGTTCTAGCTGTGATTCAGCTTCTCTCCTGAGTCGTTTAGCCTGGTCTTTGTCCGATTGTTTCCGGGAAACATCGAGGATTATCTTATTCTGCACTTCCTGTTGGCGGAGAGCGGCTTTATATAAGCCACGCCAGCGTTCACAGGATTGCTGAAACTGCATGGGAAGCTGGTTCAGGATGTCATTCAGCCAGTCAGGAGTGTACCAGACAGATGAGCAAATATTATCTTCAATTGAGCCTATTATCCGTGCAGCTCTGGTTAAGGCTCTTTGCCTGATAGAGAAATCTAGCAGAACTTTCTGAATATCAGGTAAGAGTTCAAGCGTAGGTGGTTGACCTGAGATATCGATTACTTCAGTTAGAGTATTACCTAGCTTCATCTTGGCTTCGGAAAGCCAGATAGCATTGATATGTGAGTGCAGCATATCCTCATTGGCTAAATCAATCTGAGGGGTTGCAACTGACCCTGAGACCATATTGACAGGACGTTTGAAGAAATACTGATCGTGCGGACTTCCCGTAGAGCAATACGTGAATACCAATGCCGGTTGACCGCTCCTTCCGGCACGTCCACTGCGCTGAGCGTAGTTCGCAGGAGTGGGAGGAACATTGCGCATGTTAACCACATTTAACAGCGATATATCGATACCCAATTCCATAGTTGGGGAGCAGTATAATATGGGCAGTTTAGCTTCTCGGAAGTCATCTTCTCTGCGTTCTCGTTCGTCATAAGACACTTGGGCCGTATGCTCCTTGGAATATAAACCCCGGGTAGATGCAGCTATGAATTGGTAGAATTCCTTGAAATACTGGTTTACTGGTTGCCCTTCCAAAGAAAGTGATGTTTGACGAATGGGATCATATGCTCCCTTGGAACCATCCCCGGCCTTCCAGATCATTGAATCTGCCACTAACTGGTATCCTGGAACGTCATCAGTCTTGTTATCTCTCACTTTTTCGATAATACCATAGGACAGTAGCCCATCAAGCAGATTCTCAATAATGGTTCTCGTATCATCCAATGTAAGCTTTTGATCGTAGTTTCTAATGGTGTTTGTTCGCCTGAGGAACTGTCCAAAACCACTTCGGGTGGATAGATACGTATCTCCGCCGTAGTCTCCCTTTTTCCGTGACCTTGGATATAGCACAGAGGCATGGGTTAGCTGTTTGGTCTGCTCATTCTCGTCAAAGCCCCAAGGAGGCACAAGGCGCTGCCCGCTCTGCTGGAGAATCCTTTCCTGATCCTGCTGATTAAGGTAGGATACTTTGATGGCAAGTTCTCTTCTCATCCAATCAAGCAGAGCTTTCAGGATGGTTGTCCTTGTTTCTATATCAGTATTGGCAATAGCAGGATGACAGCTTGCCCATTGATCATTATCGGCAGCTAACTCCTCGATTGAAAGATATTCAATTTCCAAGAGACCTGTTTGTTCAAGATTAGGAGCATTAACCCTCCATCCTCTTTTCAAATCACGATACAGGTGATATCCTAGGACGTTTCTCAAGGCACGTTCGGTTTCAGTCTTGGCAAGTCCCTTACTGGCATCTGGGTTAGATGCATATTCGTCTAAAGATAAGCTTAAACTCTCAAATACTGCTTGGGTAAGTTCACTGTGCCTGACACCTTCACTAGCTCTTTCTGCCAAAGCGTGATACAAAGCTCCCCTTAGCAGGCCAACCTGGATAAAGTCGTTAAAATGACCTGACTGCAGCGATGCATCCTGCCTATTATCGGTAAAGCTTAAGAGTTTTCGAGCCTCAGGAGGTAATTCCATGTTACGGATATGCCTTACAGCCGATAGGGATAAAATGGTAGTGGCAGTACTTCTACCTTCTGTGCCTAGAGCAGATAGCTTGGCAAAGTCACTTCTTTGATTGGCAGCATATGAGACCATACAATTGGGACAAAAACGAAAAGGAGCATTAAGGAAGAGCATCTGTCTGCCCGAGTTTCTAATCTGCCCATCGGGTGTTACCAGCACAGGTTTTGGCAGATACTCTCTCCGATTGTACATGATCTTTCCATCTTGGTCTTTCCATTCCTCGGGTACTTTATCTGCATTCTCTGCTGCATTGTCAGACCATTTATCAGCATCATTTACGTAGAGAAATCCTGCTTCCTGCTCCTCATCAAAGACTCGTTCGTTCAGTTCTCGGGGGGCGAACCGCCAAACTTCCTTCTCCTCATCGAAGACCTTGGTGACTGTATAATACTCTTGTCCGCAGTGACGGCAAAATGCCATGGGAAGCAGTATCTTATCTTTGTTGCTATTAGGTACAAATAACTGCCTCTGGACAGTCAGGTGCCTGATGTCATTCTCATCGAGAGATGCATAAACAGTATCTCCACGGCTGATAAACTGGTGCAGCTTAAAGGCAAAGACGGGAAATCCGTTACTCGGATTAATGGTTTTAAACCCTAACATGAGAGCATGCTGGATCGCACTTTTACAGGTTGATAGATCAATACCGGTTTGTTTACTAAGATTTTCAGCGCCGCCATCTTTGCCTGAGATACACTTTGCCGATGATCGAAACAATCTGCCTGTAACCGGGTCAGTCTCTACTCCGAATGTAGTCTCTATCCATGAGAAAAATGCATCTTGCTTGATATCATCTATGTTTGCATCATTCGCCTTGAGTGTACTATCTATTGAATCCCTGAGCTTAGAAATAACCGCAGGGCTATCAAAATCGAACTCGTTGGTCAAGCGTTGAAGCGATTCTCCGATCACATTTTCCGGCTCAACCTTGCTCCCGAAGAGTAAGGATGCGACTCTGGAGATTTCACGATTCTGCTCCATGCGATCACCGGTACTGGATAGGGTGGCTGAGGTTCCCACACAGATCACTTTCTCAGCCTTTGTGGCATCTATTGTCCTTCTGATCAGCATTGCCACATCAGCACCTTGACGACCACGGTAGGTATGCAGTTCGTCCATGACTAAGAACTTGAGGTTTTTGCAGGCATTAACCAGAGGGGTCTCGTTTGGTCTGGTCAGGATAAGCTCTAGCATAACGTAATTGGTCAATAGTATGTCTGGTGGGTTAGAACAAATTTCCTGCTTCGCCTGTTCCGATTCTTGGCCAGTGTAACGCTTGAAAGTAAGGGGTTTTGTATCGCTGCTAAAACCCCAGTTTACGAATTTACTAAGTTCTTTCTCCTGACTATTGGCAAGAGCATTCATCGGATAGACTATAATTGCTTTGATGCCTTTCCCACTGCCCGTCTTTAAAATGTGATTCACTATAGGTATGATGTATGCCAAGCTCTTTCCTGAGCCAGTACCTGTGGTAAGTATGTAGTTGAGCCCTTGGGCAGCTCGTTTGATCGCCTCCGTTTGATGCCGGTGTAACTGCATTTGTTTACCAAAATCAGTTTCATCCCTCTTGATTCTGAATATCTGCTTACATAACGGATGCAGAATGTTAGACTTGATCAATTCTTCAATGGATTCCCCAGACTCGAAAAACTGACTCAACTGTATAAGTGGATCGGGCCAGAGTAAGCCATCTTTCAACTCATTGGCGACCATTTCTTTGATTGCATCATCTTTGATTGTGATAAAGCCCTTAACGAAAGAGCAGTAATCAGCAATCAGCTTTTCTCTAAGCTCGAAAACATTCATCGGTGTAACCTCCCATTGGCCCTGCAACCGGATGATAATCGTAAGTAAGCTGATAGCTTGCTAAGGATAACAGTCATTGCGAATCGTCTTTTGGTTGTTTACGGCTTGCTCCACCAGCCTTGACCCATGCATCAATCTCCGAGATCTTGAATTTGAACAAACGCCCCATCCGATGAACCGGCATTTCGTGCGTTTCTACCCACCGATAAACAGTGTCACTGCTTACGCCCATGTATGAGCATATCTCTTTCACCGATAGCCAACGGTCACTCATCTCATTCATGATCTCTCCTAACATCCATACTGGCAATGGTATAAGTGCAAGGTTGAGGACTTTTTTCACTACAAACCATCGCTGATTTATACTTTTCGAAACCTTCCCAATTCGTCAACCGATATTTTCAGGTATTGTAGGTAATCATTAGCAATGATACGCTCCTTATAGTTAGTATTATCTGGTTCACTAGGCTTACTGTTACAGGTATTTTTGACGTTAGAATAGTTACTCACGGAAAATGAACTTGACATTTATGAACAAGTTGACGACCATGTACTTTGTTGTCTTGGTCAATCATAAAAATATGAGCAATGAAGGCTGTAACGTGCCATCGAACAACCCTTGGGTCGTTTTATTGGCACTCTCCGAATATGATTGTTCAGACAACAATACTTGTTCAAAAGGAGACATAAGTGAAGAAACTAGGTTACTTGATTCTTATGACTTTATTTCTCATATTTTTCGTGAATGCTCTGTTAGCCCAGACCGCAATAGAACCAAGTGGAAGTGGAGATATAGGAGATCCATTCCTCATAAATTCTTTGGAAAATCTCTATTGGTTAACCAGCAATCAATCAGTCTGGGGAACAGGTTATTATTTCTCCCAAACTGCTGACATACTAGCTTTTGATACGATGAACTGGTTTAATGGATCAGGATGGATACCTATAGGTAATGAATCCAATCCATTTTCTGGTACTTACCTAGGTAATGGTCATGCCATACGCAATTTATATCTAGATCGTCCCTCTGAGTCGAATTGTGGATTGTTCGGAGTATCAACAGGCCAAATATTAGATTTGGGTGTTACGATCGGACTAATGTATGGTTGGGAAAATGTAGGTGCCGTTGTTGGTTATTCTTACGGGTCTATTGGGAAATGTTACAGCTCACCGGCCGATAATTTTGTTGGCATTTTCGGTCAGAGTAATGTTGGAGGAGTAGCTGGCTGTGTTGAATACGACACAGAAGGTTGGTTAGGAAACGGATTTACATATGATTGTTTCTCCACTTGTGCTGTCTCTGGGTGGTCAAGAATAGGCGGTATTACAGGCCACTTAATTAGAGGAACTTTAAGAAACAGCTATTATTCAGGACAGATAAATCCAAGTGGAACGGATGTATCTCAATGTGGAGCTCTCGTGGGAGTATCCAATGATAGTCAGATAGAATATTGCTATTGGAACATTGACACAGCTGACATTGATCATAGTGCGGGAGGTGAGCCACGCAATGCAAATCAAATGACGACATTGTATCCCCTGGATACATATATGAACTGGGATTTCAATAATGTTTGGGCTTTTGATACTGAAGGAACTCAGAATGGTGGACTCCCTTTTTTGGGCAATCCGACTCCACCCCTCGTTTCAAGTGTTCCATCACCAGTTGCTCTCATTAGCCCATTAGACAATTCACAATTGATTGGACTTAATAGTGTTTATTTGAGATGGCAATACTCTCTGAGCCCAGGATGGACAGATTATATGCGTGGTGCAAGGTTTTATGTTGGTACAGATAATCCCCCAACAAATCTAATTAACGGATGGGATGCCGGGATGGTGAATGGGGTAAGTCCTTATGTACAGCCCGACACCACATATTATTGGCAGATTGTTCCTTATAATGAACTGGGAAGTGCTATAAACTGCCCTGTATGGTCGTTTACGACTCACTCAATCAGTATGCAGATACTTACTCCAAACGGTGGTGAAGTATGGATGTCTGGTACAACTCAAAAAGTTGAATGGACATCCAATGCCTCAATACCTTTAGCACTCTTATTCTCATATGACGGGGGCAATAACTGGTATGACTATTCTACTGTTGATGGTACAACTCCATATTGTTATGTCCAAGTACCGGTCGTGAATTCTATTAATTGTCTTTTCAAAATTGATGGATATCAGTACAACTCACTGTTTGATGTTAGTGATGCCTCATTCAAGATATCAACAAGTTCCGCATTGCCCAAGGTAGTTGTATCATTTCCATCATCAAGTGGTTTAACATTTACTGCGGGGCAGACCATTGATATATCATGGATTCGCCAACAGACAGCTTCAGTGGATTTGTACTTCAGCACTGATGATGGAGTTTCGTGGGAACCCATAGTTCAGAATCTTAATAATGACTGCTACTCTTGGGTAATACCTAATTTGAATTCAAGCTCTTGCAGGATCAAAGTTGCCATGGCGAGTAACCCTGCTGTGTTAGATGTGTCTGACAATTGCTTTGATATCGTTGGTATCGGCAATATTCAGTTACTTTCTCCAGTTGGGGGAGAATGCATTACCAGTGATTACTCTTCGACAAGCGTGTACCCAATTAGATGGACATCCTCAAACGTTACTTCGGTCAAGCTGGAGTATTCATCTAATAATGGATATTCTTGGACAACAATAACAACTGGGATAGGAGCTTCATCAGGAACGTATTCATGGACGGTTCCATCGATTATTTCAAATCAATATCTAATCCGCATTTCTGATACTTTAAACCCCCAGATTAATGATGATTCGACCAATCCATTTTCTGTACAGGTGCCAGTAGTAATACTAAATGCAAATGGAGGGGGCTTCATTACAAATAACTCGTTATTCACTATTCGCTGGAGAAATATTGATGTCCCTTCTGGAAGCTTTATCCAGTGGATGTATTCCCGCACAAATGGTGCCTCCCCATGGTTTAATATCAGTAGTTATGAAGGAGTGCCATCTGACCAAGGTTATTTGGATTGGTTTGTAAATACTGGAGAGCTTTCAACGCTGGTTATTGCAGGTCGATTGGTCGGCACAGATCGGATAATTGCCCGATCAGCCTCGTCAATCACTGTCACAAATAGCTATCTCCAAATCATTGAGCCAAACGGAGGTGAATGCTATACTCCCGGTTCATCTCAAACAATAAGGTGGGACGGTTGGGGTGTTTCGTCACTCAATGTTTTTCTCAGCACTGATGGCGGGACTACATGGCAGGTCATTGGAATCAACATCTCCGCTTCTAGTGCCAATTACCAATGGGTAGTACCGAACTCTCCGTCCTCCTCCTGTCGTATTAAACTGTCAGATGTTAATGTAAACTACATGAATCTGTTTAGTGAAAATGCTTTTACGATTTCTTCATCGTCAATTCCATCACAAGTATTAGGAGTAAACCTAGCGATAGATCAAAGTGATGTTGTGATTTCATGGGATGCTGTTACTACAGATAATGAGGGCAATTCCTTACAACCAGATGCTTACATTGTTAGATATAGCCTTGTTCCGGATGCTGTTGATTGGATAACCCTTTCAACAACTACTGATCTACAAGCTATTCACGTTGGTGCTGCCAATCAATATGGTCGCATATTCTATAGAGTCACTGCAATTTTTGATAGTGTTATAGCACCGTGATTTCCTTTTTCTTCTAGAGGTTTGTAGTAAAACCTCATCCCCGAATACTTCTTCAGCACACCTAGTATCCCAGGCTGGATATGGCGTCCAAGTTGCTCTATACCCAGCCTGGTCTTGATGTAGTAGCCATGCGGATTCATACCAATGACGCTGATTGAGGCCAGAGCTTCCAGATAGACGAATACGAACTGCCTGCTTCTGCCAAAGTCCTTTGTTAGTTCTCTGACTGATCGGTAGCTCTTGCTTTCGATCATGTCCAGCAGCTGCATGGCTGTCTTAATGTCGTACTTCCATTTACAGCGCGGATCGGGAGCCATACCTTGGGTATAGCGGTTGGCTCGCACATAGAGAGAATTACTGGGAGAGATACATCGCACTTTGTCCGCCCTCGCCAGATCACCAAGCAGGTGCTCGACTTCCATAATGTCGCTATCGAGCATGCCTGCCAGCATCTTGGGTGTAAAGGGCTGATTATACTTAGAGATCAGATTGGAGACAGTTTCGGAGTTAAGCATAGTGTTTTCCTTTGCTCTGTGGTTTCTGAGGGTTCTTGTTCGGCTTTGATGCTCGTTTCCAGCAGGTGCAGCATTTTCATGGCTTTGCGCAGATTTCCGCCACTGTTGAAATAGATCGTATTGATTTGCTCCGGACTCGCTTCCACTTCCAGCACTTCCCTGGAGATGGCGGTGATATCCTTGAGACTGGCTGATTCGAACTCGTAGAATGAGTTGCAGCGGTCGAAGTAGTATTCATTGATCTGAGCCAAGCGATCCCGGGCATTCTGCATTCCCACCAGTATCACGATTGCCGCAGTATTATCAACGATATCCCTGATAGTTCCGAGCAGTTGCTGCTGTTTGAAGGCGTAATCGATCTCGTCCACGATTATCACGATGTCCTCATGCCTCTCTATCTCATCCATACATCTGCGGAAGATGGCATTGGTAGTTCCATACAAAGGTGGATACTCCAGATTTAGGTAGTTGTAGATACCAGTGATCAGTTGGAGGGTGAACGACTTTGGTGTAGAGGTTGCCTCCAGTCTCAAATACACATAATTGCGCTGCATGGCGATCCTGGTGGCATAAGTGGTCTTACCTAAGCCAGGTTTACCATATAGCAGTCCAAGCCCCACCATTTCACCTTTTGGGCGGGTTACGAGCAGATTAATCGCTTCATCCGCTTCCACTACGTTGCGGGTTCTTACTAGCTTTCCTTGTTTCATATCAATATCTCCTTATTTAATGCCAATAAATCTGAGCATCTCTTCGTAGCTCTTCTTGCGTGGTTTGATCTCATCATCGTCTTCCTCTGATATAGAGGTTACGATTGGTTTCAGTTCGGATATGGGTTCTGGATGCTTTACCATACGATCATCGTGATTATCTTCCGGCAGAGGTGGCAGGTTCTTGATCACCTGCTTTTCGAGGGCCTGCATGAATTCATCTGCATCGTGTTTCGGAGCTTCAATCATGGGTGGCTGGATAAAGATCGCACTCTGATCCGGCATGCTGGTCAGAGGCTTCAAGAACTGATCTACTACTGCCTGGGTCTGCTTGACCGTGAATTTCGCTCTCTGCTCAGTGGTGCGACGCAGCTTGAGTATCTGCTTATGTTCTTTGTTCAGATTGCTGTGCGGGATTGGGTTGGTCTTATCGAGATGGATAAAGGGATGCTGTGCCCGTCTCAGTTCTGCCTGGCAGATAAAGCGGTCTTGAAGGTCATAGACCAGTATCCATCTGGCATCTGCATAATCATAACGAATGACCACATCCTTGCCGACATAATCAACCAGGGCGATATCCCAGTATTGCAGCTTGTTGAATCGGATACCTTCGCTACGGATCTTCTTTTTCTCCATCGCCAGCATCATGAAGTTCAGTTCGGATGGTATTACTTTTCGATCCTCCGGTAAGGGTGCCTGGCTGAATACTTCCCAGGGACTCTTGCCATCCAAGCCACTGTGCGGAGCCTCTCCATACATGTAGCGGATGTAAAAGGCGATCATCTGCATCGCTTCATTCAGGGTGGGAGGTTTGCTTTCAAACAAGGATCTAGCCCACTTCTCGTTACGCATCAGCGTGGCAGGCTTATCTGCCACGCAGGAACCTCGGAAGGAGGAGAGAAAACGTTCAAACTGATCCTGAAAGGTCTTAAAGAATCTCTCGATCACCTTGGCTTTGGCATTGTAACTCTCGGCAAAGGCTGCTTCGATCTTGAGCCGGGGGAAGATGCCCCCCAGTTCGGTCTCCAGATTATGGTTTTCCCACTTCTCATGAAAGAGTTTGCTCTTGAAGGCTTTGCCATTATCCAGATAGACAAACTTAGGCAGGGCTCCCCAGTTCAGAAACCCATTGCGGAAGGCTGCCTGGATATGCTGACTATCTTCAGTGAGTGCCAGACTCGCTCCCACCGGATACCTGCTTGCCCAGTCAAAAACCATGATCATGGTCATCCGCTGTGCTTTCCCGGTTTGGGGATTGATGATATCGAAAGCCAGAGTGTGTCCATCTGCTACCCAGACATCGCCAACCTTGAGCAATGAGCTGTCTCGCATGATGGTCTTGACGATATGCTCTGCCACGAACTTGCTTCCCTGCCTGGCTTGACCACTGATGGCAGGATTATCTCTCAGCCACTCCTCACAGAAGCGCCTCAGAGTTCTTTCATCAGAGGGAGATTCACACAAACCCAGTCTGGCATATCCTTTCAGGATTGTGATAGCTGAACCGATCTTGATCTTATTGGGATTGAGCAGCAGATTGATCAGGTAGTTTTGCTCAAAGTAACTAACCTTTCTGGTCTTGCCATTGGGATCACTTTTCCTAACCAGAGCATACATGTCATTATCGTTATTCTGATAGTTCTGTACCCATCTTCTTAAGGAGCGCTCATCCCGCTTGCCGCGCAGTGCATAGAGCTCCGGCAGCATTATTTTCTGGTTATACTCCTGAGTGATGCGTTGCCACTCGTCAATCTTGGAATCACAATCTTCCAAGCGAGATAGCACTATCTGGCAGAATCCTGCCATCAGCCTTGCTTCCTGAGTCCTCTTGTAAGGAATATGCTGTTTGGGTCTCAGATCGAGGTCACGCTCTTGAAGTGAAAAAGTGGGTTTGCTGACCGTCACTTCCACAGCCGATTCACATGCGATCATTTCATCAACTTGCTCTAAAGCATAAGCTGCTGAACTTCCCACATTATCTGAATCATTCCCCTCATCTGCCTGGTTCATGAGCTCCGCATAGAACTTGCGATACTCATCCAGATCAAGTTGATAGTCAACCATGCCTGTCCTCCGTATTCTGATAGCCATAAACCAGCATGCTCTTTACCATGCTTTCGCCAATCGGGATAACCGTCTCCAGATAGAACTCCGGCACCTGTCTCTTCTTATAGGTATCAGAGAACTCAAGCTCGAGGGTCTCAGGATCTGGCAATACGAAGGTCTTCAGAACCTTGGCAGTGCCGATCTTCACCTGACGCTTCACGGTATGCATGCTATGCTTATCAATAAAGCGCCAGACTGTCCGATTGGAACAGCCTTTCAGTTCTGCCATCCGTTCAATGGTCAGCCAGACAGCATCGATCTTCTTATTCATTAGTAATCCATAATACTCATCAGTCATCTTGAGGATAAGCACCGTGACACAGCTATCTGTCACAGTGCTCCCCACAATCCGGGTTAAAGTCTTCTTCTTGGGTCTTGTCACAGTGCCTGAAGCAGTGTGACAGGTTCCTAAGTACCTTGCCAAAAGCATTAGCGGTGGTTTTTCGCTCGGATTGAACCCCAACTCTTGATATGTGTCGCAGTGCTTACCGTTTTCGGTGTCACAGTGCTGTGTCCGTTTGGGCATGTTTGCCTTAGTTTTCATGGCATCTCCTTAACTGTATATATGGGAGCTACTTAAAACCACTGCGACATCTTGGGAAGTCCTTTCTGCGCTAACGCCGGCGAGTTTTGAAGATACTCAAACAGTGCCGGAATTAATCCGCCGCTAAATCACACTCTATAAAAATGTCTTGACCTGACTGTTCAGGTTATTATCGTTGTTCTCAGGTGCAGACTATCACCCAAACGGGTATCGGTCAAGCCTTAAAATGACCACTGGGAGTGAATATGGCAGCCACGACAGTCGGTGATCGACTCAAAATGCTGGTCAGATCGCTAAACCTGACGCATGGAGATTTTGCGAAAAAAAATGCTATTTCGCTCAATTCCATGAGCAGGTACATCAACAATAAGCGGTCTCCAGACCCCGAATTTCTTACTAAATTGGCGGAGCAAAAAGTGAATCTCAACTGGCTGCTGAGTGGTGAAGGTGGGATGTATGTTAGTGCCCCCTGGGACTCCAAACCAGAGTGTAAAACCAAGTCCAAGGTTGAAGTGGTCTCCGCCAAGGGCAAGCTATCAGATTACACTGAAAGCAGTTACAGCCGTACAGTCCTGCTTCCGATCCTCGCTGAAATTTCTGCCGGAACGCCGGCAAAAGTGGCAGAAAATTTTGAACATGACAATTTCGTGGAATTGCCGCGGATTTATCTAAAGGACCAGCTCGATAGCTATATGGTCTTCCGTGTAAATGGGCAAAGTATGGAGCCTCAGATCATGAATGATGATATCGTTGTGATCCAGAGAAAGGATGACTGGAGCAATACAGATGGTTCTGTCTGCGCTGTCAGATTGAATGATGGTATCACTCTGAAACGTATCCAATTCGATCACCAACGTCAGCAGGTACTGCTCCATCCCTTCAATGCTGATTACCGAGTCCAGGTAGTAGATTCGATGCAGGGAGAGGATATCTCGTTGATTGGGACGATGGTGATGCAGCTGAGGATGGGGTGATTCTCTGTTAATGATAATGAGAGGTATAAATATGCATAGTGTTCTTAGC
>MTKZ01000057.1_pt1 | contig 18945 bp, 16 predicted proteins | sample 1042781 | NCBI WGS metagenome assembly MTKZ01 (sample SAMN06212207, study PRJNA360539) | anaerobic digester metagenome | biome: Wastewater treatment plant; material: sludge; isolation source: anaerobic digester fed with sludge from wastewater treatment plant | place: Denmark: WWTP Viborg ... | reverse complement strand
CTCCCGGGTCGTTCAGGATGGCTTTGAGTTTCTACTCCACCGCCTGCCTTTCCCGCTTCGCGAACTCCATCCGGATAACGGCTCTGAATTCTTCAACCAGCCCTTGCTCCGTTTTTGAAAGAACCGGCTGCCCGATCTTCAAATCTCCCGCAGCCGACCGTATCAGAAGAATGATAACCGCTTCGTCGAGGAGAACAATTCCAGCCTCATCCGTGCCTATGTCGGCCACGGACGCTTTGACACCCAGGCCCACCTGACTGTTTTACGCAGCCTCTACGACAAGCTCTATCTGTACCACAACTTCTTCCAACCGGTCATGCGTCTGAAAGCCAAACAATATGTTAATCCCTTGAAATATCACAGATTATTTGACCCGGCTAAGCCTCCCCTGGATAGACTGATTGAGCTACAGATCCTTCCCCCAACGGTTCAATCCAAACTGGAGAATTTGCGGTTACACACTAATCCGCTCCATTTACGAAGTCAAATTGATGAACTCATCACTCGGCTTATACAGCTGCCAACTTCAGACAAAACAGTTACTGTAAATATCTTTCAAACTTTGATCAAGGAGGCGGACCCGTCGGTAACATTATCATTTGAACCAACGATGCACCTTCGGTAACATTTTCTTTTGGATTGACAGGGTAAATCAAAAAAATAAATTGTTAAAAAACAGATGAGTTTTACCAAAAAGTTACATGGGGTAAATAGGCAAAGGAAAATTGCTTTGTGCTCAAATAAATGAATGGAATTTCAGGCCGAAGGCCGTTAATGAATATACTAAGTCGTCAAAAAGCGATTTGCCATCGCCAAAATTCTACTTGCTTTTAAGTTGAGTCAGGCTTGGAAGATATAAAAAATACCTGCCAAGCCTGGTTGTGCTTCTCACTTACTGGTTGCTGTTATTGTCCACCAGCTCGATTAATTGCTCAATTTTTTCTACTTCTTCGTCCGAAAGGATGTTCCGGTATTCAGGATCATCAGTCCATGGTTCAGTATCAATCAAATTATGAAAATACGCTGTCGCGGGGGAGTAAACAGGGAAGAAAATCGAATATTTTTCACCGCCTGAATTGAACCATTCATCATAATAGCCATCCGGCAAGCAACTGGCAGCTTCTAAAGCGCCTGATATATATTCTGGGTCCATCGCAGCCGAGTATGCGGCTCGGTTAAAGTAAGTATGCCCGTTTTCATCAAAACTCACTACAAAAGAGAACGCAAAAAAATCGTAAACAAAAATGTTTTTATAGTCCTTCTCTCGCTCACTTGGATGGTTAAGATAGTAATCATACTTTGGACCCTCTTGGCTTAAGTATGACTTCTTATCAAGCATTTGAGACCACTTCGCGTCGAAATCATTATCTTTAGCGAGAAAAAAATCTTTTGGGCGGTTCATGTCTTCTATTACATTCAGAGCCAGGCCATGTTTGTAAATGTGTCCATTCACATTCATGAGAATTTCGGTATAGGCGTAGTGCTTGCCACAATATGTTTCTTCCGTGATTTTGAAATCAGCAGGGTTTTGGATTCGGATGACATAAACGTAAAACTGGCGGTCCCGCCCATCACCAAATTCAACGTAAAGATCATACGGCTGAACTGATTCGTAGGGGTTGTAAGGGTTGTATTGTTCTTCGTTGTAGGTTTCAGTTTTAATTGCACGACCGTCAAGAATCTCCCTCCATTTCAAATATGCTTTGTTTTCTTCGTCGAGCGGTATAATTTTGCTTAAGGGGGCGTAGTAAAGTTTCTTCCCACTATTGCTTAGTGTGTCTAATTGATTCATTCCAACGATTCTGACATAATTCTCGCCATTGAACATTTGGGAGTCTTTCAAATCGTATTCTACTAGTTCAGCAAAGGGGTTGTAGAGTTTATCAAGGTACTTAAATAACCTCACAACTTTCGGGATTAAATCGCAGGTCGTTACCCCGTTGTCCATAATCACGCAGACTTTTTCACGAAAGTCAAACATACCCGTGCGTAGTCCCGTATCAGGCGTGGGAGTAGGGGGCAGAGAGGCCAACGTTAAGGTTGGCGAGGGCTCAGGTGTGCTGTTCAGGAGAGAAGGCGCAACTGTCTCAGCTTGAGTTGAAAAACGGGTATCAGTGGAGTTGGCGTTTTGAGAGGCTGAACCAGCAGGCGCGGTGCACGCACCCAGTACAAATGAAAAAACGAGAAACACTAATAAGATACTTTCAAACGCGCGTTTTGGGGGTCGATTGGTTTTCATAATGTCACCTATAAGTATAAAAATTTAAAATCAGACGAAATAGCCTGGCTTGCAATTTGCTCAGGTTGCTTTCGTCCATGTAGCAAGAACGAATTATACTCTAGCCAGACCGGCTGGAAAAAACCAGGCTCATCTTTCTACTCATACATTGCTGTAGAAAGAAGCAATGAACCTCATTCCTGCTTTTTATTTCGTGCCAGTTTTGTAAGAAAACACTAAAAAAATAAATATCATTCCCTGAATTGAAAACGAGAGAATTCGTGCGTTTTGACGAGGTATTGCATCAATTGTTCCTGCTTTTTTGCGAACAATCTTTAAATGCAACATTAAATGAAAAAGTTTTACTCATACTTGTGGGCACTAATTTATCACCAGGTTAAAAAAAGGACGAGAAAACGAATAAGTACAAGGCGACTTAATTATCACCTGTAAGCCAGTCCTCACTCGTATGAGACCAGGTGATTATCTCTTCTGGTTTAAACCAAAGGGCAATCTCAGCCTGTGCTGTATCGGGTGAATCTGATGCGTGTGTTAAATTCCTGCCTGTCATCAAGCCGAAGTCGTGCCTTACCGTTCCTGGCGCGGCTTGTAAGGGATTGGTTGCTCCCATGGTTTGTCTTACGGCTTTAATCGCTTCAGGGCCTTCCCAAACCATTGCCATCACCGGAGATTTCGTTATATATTGAATCAGACCAGCATAAAAAGATTTTCCAAGGTGAACCTTATAGTGTTCGCTGGCAAGCTCATTGGACACTTGCACCAGTTTGGCGGCAACCAGTATTAAACCACGCTGCTCAAGGCGGGTAATGATATTCCCTATCAAGTTTCTTTGAACTCCATCTGGTTTGATTAAAACAAGCGTGCGTTCCAATTAGTGCTCCCTTTAATGATGAAATAAGTAACTTTCGGCTTTTTGATAGGCATCAATCGCCTGTGCCAAATTTGCTTCTTTTAAACCGATATCGCCAATGGTTTTCCACAATTGGAAAGACCCCAACCCTTCTTGAGATAGCGTTTCTGCTTTGTCATACATCAACTGCCATAAGTCAGCAGGGGCCGGAATTTCAGATAAAAGGTCCTCAATTTCCTGAAACTTGTTTTCATCAAGGAGGCGTAGAACTTCTTTTTCGATGAAAGTGCCATCGTCGGAACTTGAAACAGAGGCAGTTACTGAAGCGTCTGTTTCCTCTGGAGAGATAGGTGCAACACTTGAGATTTCTGAAGCAGAAGGGAGTATATCTGCGTCAAGCAAAGATGACAACCTGTCATGTATATCAAGCGCATCGTTGTCGTTCAGAGCAGGCACCTGATCTGCTTCTTCCAAAACAGCGGGTTCTGATTCAAGTGCGGTGGATGTAGGCTGCGAAGGGTCAGCTAAACTCTCAAAAGAAATATCGTGGGCAGCCAGAGAAGGAGTGACCGCCGAATTTTGCTGTGCAACTTCAGCCTTTGAAGTTTCTTCGAGCGCGTCGTCTGGATTGATATCTTCCAGCCACGACATTAACTCAAGGTTAACTTCTTCTGAAATGGCTCCTTTTTCTGGAATTTCTTCTGGCAGCTCTGTGATCAACGGAGAGTCATCTTCTGCGATTTCTTTTTCAGCCTCATTTGCCTTTGCCAATGAAGTGGAGGCGATTGGTTCAGCGCTGCTGAGGATCTTTTTAACCCAGGAGGGCACATCGCTTTCCACAGGATGCTCTTCAATTTGTGCAGGCGGTGTTTCTAACTCTGGAGGATGCGCATCGGGATCAACATTGGGTTGCTTCAATTCATCCGCCAATTCCTCCAACGAACGCTCATCTGAAGTATGCGGCTCATTTGTTAATTCGGGTTCAGATGGAGAAAGGTCTGAAAAAGAATCAAACGTGAACGCGTTTGAACCATCTGATGGTCTGGTAGGTTCTTCTGCAAGGCTCTGGTCTTCCAAGAAAGTATCGTCTTTATCAGGCATCCATTGGGGAGATGTAGAGAGGTCATCATAGGGAAGAGGTTCACTTGTTTCAAGGTCTTTAAGCCAGTCAGGCAGGTCGGAAGGTTCTGAAGCCGGTGACGATTGCGAGTGGATAAGAGGGGACTCTCCATTTTGAGCCGGAGGGAGCAAATCGGAAATTTCTAAGTTCGCCTGTTCTTTTTCAAGGCCGGTATCCGTCACTTCTTCAAGCATGCGATCAATTTCGTCAGTGGTGAGCGCGGAAATTTCTGTGAGGTCGGAATCCAAGAAATCTGGCAAATGATTTGCTGTTTCACTGTGGATTTCCGTTTCTTGTTCCGCGCTGAAGTTTTTCAGCCAATCAGGCAACTCATCGGCAGGCGAGGCTGGCGCAACACCTTCGTTGAATGAATCTATCGCTGGGCTTGAGATTGAATCAAGAGAAGTGGACTCATCAATAGCTCGAACCCAACCTGCTTGAGAAATCCAATCAGGGAGATCATCTTTCTCTGCTTCTGGTTCCTCTGAATGGGTTGCTTCAATAGTTGGCAAAGCTGAAGATTCATCGTCTAACGCATCTGGATATTCTGTAAATACTTCAGCTGCGGGCGATTTCGTTTCGGCGATGGATGCTTCAGCGGCATGTGAATCTTCGATATCAGCAGACCAAGTAATACCAAAATTCCTGGCCCATTCGGGTATTTCCTCTTCAGTTTCCAAAGAATTGTATTGCGGTTTTTCCAAAAGGATTGCATCTGAGGGAACATTTTGCGGGGAAGGTTGTTGTGGGTTTACAAAAGCAAAATATGGATCAATCTCTTTCAACCTGGCCCAATAAAGCGAATCTGTTCCGTTCACGCCCTTGGATTGTTCAATCTCATGCATGATGAGATTTGCTTCGAAACAATAAGGCGATTGGGATAGAATGTCTGAACAGATTTCTATAGCTTCCAGCTTGTGGTCAGCTAAAGAATACATTTTTGCGAGTAAAACTTTAATATCCTGGCGTTCTATATCGCTTTCAAGCAGAGAAAGTGCCTCTGAAATCGCCTGCTGGTAGAGTTCTCCTTTGGCATACATCCTGATCAATGCACCGCGAGTCAATCTGATTTTTGCAGGCGGAACCCCATCTCTGGCTGTATAAAGCTTCCGTAGTTCGTCTTGAATAAATGCGCTAGAAGGTTGCAACTCAAAAGCTCTTTCCAGGTGCCAAATGGCTTTATCGAGTTGATGGTTTTTGCTGTTAATCTCGCTTAATGCGGCGTGTGCGGTGAAATCATCCGGAAGCACAGATAAGAGTTGAGAGAAAACTTCCAGAGACTCACTTAGCCGGTCAGATTCAAGCAAAGCTTGACCCAGCAATCGGTATACTTCAACGCACTTGGGATAAATATTTAAGATAGAGACGCAATGAAATATTGCTTCGTTCGCGTGACCAGATTCGATCAATGAATTAATGTCAGAAAAATAATCGCGAAGCGAAATTGTCGCCATTTGCTGTTCCTCCGCATTGGGTGCTGATGATTAAATTATACCTGAGCCGAAAATAACCGGCGGCTTAATTCTTATCAATTCACCGATACTATTCACCCAGGTAATCGCGAAGTTTGCGTCTGATCGAGGGATGACGAAGCCTGCTAAGTGCCTGGGCTTCAATCTGGCGTACCCGTTCCCGCGTTACGCCCATCTTCCTGCCAACCTCTTCGAGGGTGTATGCCTGCCCATCTAATAAACCATATCTAAGTTGCAGTATACGGACCTCTCGGGGGGGTAAACCGTTTAGCACGTCTTCAAGATGCTCTCGCAGTAGGTTGTACGTGGCTGAATCATCTGGTGGGGGAGCTTCATCGTCTTCAATAAAATCCCCTAACACCGAATCTTCCTCATCGTCCGTTGGCGTTTCAAGCGAAAGCGGCCGGCGGGCAACCTGAATCATATTCTCAACTTTCTTGGGTGGAACATCCAAAGCAATGGCCAGTTCTTCCACAGTTGGCTCACGACCTAAACGCTGTGTCAACTGGTGCTGAACGCGAAGAAGTTTATTGATCTGATCGCCCATGTGCACTGGCACACGAATCGTACGACCTTGATCTGCGATAGCGCGGGTTACAGCCTGCCTGATCCACCAGGTGGCATATGTGCTGAACTTGTGACCTCTCCGGTAATCAAATTTTTTGGTTGCCCGAATAAGGCCGATATTGCCTTCTTGAATGAGATCGAGGAAGGGAACACCACGGCCCATATACTTTTTTGCTACACTGATGACCAGTCGAGAATTCGCAGTGATCAGATGTTCTCTCGCTGACCATCCATCTTCAATAAGTTTGCGTAATTCAAGACGGCGGCGACTGTTGACGTTCCCTTTTGCCAGTTCTTCTCGAGCCATGCGACCACGTTCAATTCTTTGCGCGAGTTCAACTTCTTCTTCCGCATTTAGAAGGGGCACACGGCTCACTTCTTTCAGGTACAAACCAATCGTATCGTCAGTATCAATATTTTCCAGATCGTCAACAATTGAGGTTTTTACTTCCGCTGCTTCTTCATCCGCAACGCTCAAATCTTCATCTGTGGGTTCTTCTGGAATTATTTCATCTTCGACATAAGGTATTCCTGCGCTCATTAACGCAGCAAATGTTTCTTCCAGTTGCTCCACATCCTGTTCAGCTTCCGGGAAGAATTGAAGAATATCATCGATGGTGACGTATGATTTTTGACGCCCCAATTCAATCAATCGGGCAATAGCGGGGAAATCGTCATCATCATCAATCAGGCTAATAATTGGTTTATCCATTACACGAACGACACCTCAAATTCAACAGTTGCACTTCCGTTGTCAATACAGAATACACTCGTTTTATTAGAATTACAATAGCAATCTGCCTGTTAAAACCTGACAGTGGTATTTGAACCTCGCCAGTAAACCAAAACACAGTATTATACAGTATATATGAGAAGAAGGGAGAATTTTCGAAAAAATCGCTATTACAATTAGCGTATTAATCGAATAAAAAATACACGCCCAAAAACGGGATTCTTCATTTATAATACTCGGATATTAAACACAACCACCGGAGGAGCAATGAATATTCTTGATTTGGCTCGACATGGTCTCAACAACTTCGAGCAAATATCCATACTGGCAGTTTTGATTGTCGCGTTTATCAGCCTGATATACGCATGGCTGCTCAGAGGAACAGTGCTGAACAAGGACAAGGGATCCGAGAAAATGCAGGAAGTATGGGAAGCGATCCGTATCGGCGCTGATTCTTATCTCAGAAGGCAGCTGAAAACGATTTTACCAGCGATTGGAATTTTATTCCTCGCACTGTTCCTCTCTGTTTACGTGGTTCCACCGAGCCACGAAGCACTGCTGGAATTTCCGCCGGAGAAATATAATACCCAGTTAATTATTTCAATAGGTCGGGCAGTAGCCTTCGTTCTGGGAGCTTCCTTTTCGTTAATTGTTGGCCAACTGGGCATGAGAATGGCCATCCAGGCAAGTGTGCGAGCCGCTTCGGCTGCGAGGAGAAGCTTCAATGAGTCACTCACTATTGCCTATTACGCCGGGACAATCACAGGCATGCTTACCGATGGGTTAGGCCTTCTTGGTGGCACCGTGATCTTTATCATTTTCGGCAAAGCTTCGCCAGACGCCTTACTGGGTTTTGGATTTGGTGGGACTTTGTTGGCTTTGTTCATGCGTGTTGGCGGAGGTATTTACACTAAAGCGGCCGATGTTGGCGCTGACCTGGTTGGAAAGGTCGAGAAAGATATTCCAGAAGATGATCCGCGTAATGCCGCAGTGGTTGCCGACCTTGTTGGTGATAATGTTGGCGACTGCGCCGGAATGGCTGCTGATATTTTTGAGAGCTATGAAGTGACCATCGTTTCCGCGTTGATCCTTGGTATCGCATTGTGGTCACAAGACCCGGTGAATGGGTTGAAATGGATTGTATACCCATTAATCATTCGCGGAATCGGCGTGTTAAGTTCAATTCTTGGTACTTTTACCGTACCCATTTGGGAAAAATTCCCCCTTAGGTTTTTACGGGCTCATGATGCCGAAGAGGCCATGTTCCGGTCCTATGAAGTTTCGAGTGTGAACACAATTGTATGGTCGTTTGTCGTCGCCATCGTTTATGCGCACGACTGGAAATTGGCCATGCTAACCACGATTGGTGTGGGTTTGGCGATTGCCTTTAACCCATTGACTTCGTACTTTACCTCAACCAAATCAGCACCAGTGAAAGAAATTGTGGAATCTACTAAGTTTGGTCCTGCTACTACCATTCTTTCAGGTTTGGGGTTGGGAATGGAATCGAGCGTTTGGGCTTTGTGCGTAATTGCGGCAAGCTTTGTGGCCGCTTTACTGCTTTACGGCGGCATGGATAAGCTGTATGTTTTATATGGCGTTGCGATGGTTGGTATTGGCATGTTAAGCCACACCGGTAATAACGTTGCCATGGATTCGTACGGCCCAATTTCTGACAATGCGAACGGTATTGGAGAGATGTCCTGGCACGACCTTAAAGATGAAGAAACCAAAAAAGCTCGCCAAATTATGGCTGATCTTGATGCTGTTGGTAACACGACTAAAGCCATTACAAAAGGCATTGCCATCGCTTCAGCCGTTATCGCTGCAGTAAGTCTGTTTTCCTCGTATATCACGGATGTGAGCCGCGTACAAATGAGTTTAATTGAAAGCGGCATTAAGACAGAAGTACTGGACGCTATCCGTGTATCTGACACCAAGGTATTTGTCGGGTTCTTGTTAGGAGGTGCGTTACCATGGTTATTCTCTTCGTTATCCATTAAAGCGGTCACCCGGGCAGCGGGTAAGATCGTTGAAGAGGTGAGACGCCAGTTTAGAATCCCAGGGATTATGGAAGGCAGCAAAAAGCCCGATTACGCTCAGGTAGTCAGTATTTCTACCGCTTCAGCGCAGAAGGAATTAATTCCCTTGGCAGCAATTTCAGTTTTGATTCCCTTAATCGTTGGGCTCGTTCTACAGGTTGAGGCATTAGGCGGTTTTCTGGCTGGTGTCATCCTGAGCGGACAGCTGCTCGCCGTGTTTATGGCGAATTCAGGTGGTGCCTGGGATAATGCGAAAAAGACGATTGAGGATGAGCCCAGGAACATTGCCGAAAATACTGGTAAGGGTTCTGAACGACATAAAGCGGGTGTTGTTGGTGATACTGTCGGGGATCCTTTAAAAGATACCGCGGGGCCCGCTTTGAATCCGATGATCAAGGTAGTAAACCTGGTTAGTTTGCTCGCTGCCCCAGTCATCGTCAGGGTTCAGCATTTAGGGTTCGTAGGGTGGGCGGTGGTCGTTGTACTGCTCGCGGCGGTCGTATGGGCGATCTCCGTCAGTAAGAAGGCGGTCATCATTAAATAACCGAGCAATACGGATATGAAAAGGACTGACGGGAGTCAGTCCTTTTTTAATCAAGAAAAGAAAACTCTTCGGGAATAGGTGATTCAAAAACCATTTCAGCTTCTGAAAAAGGATGTTTCAATGAAATACTGAGTGCGTGCAACATTAGCCTGGCAGCCGGAAAATCGCATTGATCAGGCAAAGATTTGAAACCATATAAAAAGTCATTGACAATGGGATGACCGATATAACTCAGATGCGCACGAATTTGGTGCAGGTAACCGGTTTTTGGCTCAGCCGTGATAAGAGTGAAGCAAGGAGAAGTTTTTTGCTTAACAATCTCAGTCAGAGCGGGTTTGCCGCTCAGCAGATTGGGGACAGTGCGGTGACGGCGATCTCCATTAATTTTCAAGGGTGTATCGATAATAAGAGTGTCTTTCGGTAAAACTCCCTGAATGAGAGCCAGATAAGTTTTGTGGAGCGATCTTTTCTCAAATTGAATACAAAGGTTCCTGTGAGCAAGCGGGGTAAGGGCAAAGATGACTATTCCGCTGGTGCATTTATCCAAGCGGTGGACCGTCCAAACACGCTTAAATCCACTGGTTAAGAGATCTTTTAAATCGGGTAGTTCACGGTGATAACCATCTGGGATTGTAAGAAGACCAGGCGGTTTATTGACCACCAGAATATGTTCGTCTTGATATAAAACGGGTATCAAAATATTTATTCTTCAAAAAAACTGGCCGCTACTACTCCGGGCCCGGCATGAACAATTATCGCAGGGGGGAGGTCGGTTATTTGGATGGAGCGATAGTTTCTTTCCGATTGAAGTTGCGATTTAATCGAGAGGGCATCTTCCAGCGCATCGGCTTGAAGGATGGCAAGGTGTGATTCAGGCACAGGAGGACATTCCTGGAGAACTAATTCGATAATACGTTCAAGTGCTTTTTTCTTGGTTCTTTGTTTTTCAAACGGGTTCACTTGCCCATCACGGAATAGAAGGATGGGTTTTACTTGCAACAAACCCCCGACAAGGGCTGCGGCGCTTCCAATTCTGCCCCCTTTGTGCAGATACTCCAGCGTGTCAACATAAAAATAAACCCTTACCTTTTTCCCAAGATCTTCGATCGTTTTTACCAGAGTATCAGCCGATTCACCTTTTTCGACCATCTCCAATGCCTTTAGCACCAGCGTCCCAAGAGCTGGGCCAATTGTTTGTGTATCTACAACACGAATATCTGCTCCTGGGAATTCAAGCGCGGCTTCTGAAGCACTGAGAAATGTGCCGCTAACTTTTTGAGACGGACAAATGACAATAATGGTATGTCCCTGATCAATTAACGCTTGGAAAATGGGCAAGTATAATGCGGGTGGAGGAGCAGAGGTTTTCGGTAATGACGCTGAACTTCGTAACTTGTCTAAAAATTCACTCGAGGTCAATTCGAAGTCATCCCGGTAAGATTTTTCTCCGAAGGTGATTATTTGTGGTAATAAATGGATTCCAAGCTCCTGAGCTTGCTGTGGACGAATGGTAGAGGTGGTATCAGCGATTATTTTTATCATTTTTACTCTCTAACTGATAGGCTTCTTGCAGTTGGGACAAGTTTTTTCTGCCTTGGTTAGTACGTAGCCGCAATTACTGCAAGTGATCGGTTGAATATCTCCCAAAGGTGCCCCGCAGGCAATGCAGCGAGGTTCTCCGAGAGGGTTGGCAGTATTGCAGTAACTACAAACATATTTATTTAATCGTTCTGATAATTCAAAGCCAGATCCCAAAGAACGAGCCGTTTGATCAATCACAGACCAGACGCTGTCCGCTAATTGAATGTATTCAATGTCCTGTGCGATATCATCAAGACGATTAAGGATGCTTAATGGGTTGCGCAAGGCAGCGATGGTCGAAACCCCCAGGCTGGCAGCGACTCCTAACCAGGCTTGCTTGCTAAGAGAAACTGAAACCCCATCTTCTACATTCTGTAGAAGGATACTTAAAGCGGTACTCCCACCAGAGCGTGCGAATGGAGAAGAAGCCAATTGAACCACAAGGTTATCCCCAGAACCAAATTGCTGCACCTGGAGATTACCCCGACTAAAAAACGCAAGCAGCGCTTTTGCCAGGTCAGTGTTGACCAATTTCCCGTGATAAATTCGTTGTGGCATATTTGAATTATAATCAAAAAGCATAATTAAAGCATTTGGAGAACTTTTTGGCGTGGTGAAATTAAGGTGGTGGTTACTGGCAGTTATCTTAGGATGCGGCGTAATTTTTTTGTTTTCACAAAAAGGCGAGAAAGTCGCTTATGCCCAGCAACCAACTGGGTCTATCCCAACGGTGACCGGAACGCCAAAAGGGGTAACAGCCAAAGTAAGAATTGGACTTACTGAAGATCGGGTAAAAGTTCGCGCAGGGCCAAGTGTGTTATACCCACAGATCGGTGTTGTTTTATTGGGTGCTGAAGTGCCTGTTATTGGCCGGTCCTCAGGAGGTGATTGGTTGGTGATTGAGTATCCTGGAGCGCAGGGAGGAAAAGGGTGGGTCTGGTCATTGTATATGGATGTCAGCCCGGGGGAGCTGGCTGTGATTGAGAACCCGCCGACGCCAGTTCCGCTCACGACCATAACGATTGATCCGACGATGGCGGCACAGTTTATCACTACACCCAGGGCTACAAGATTACCTACCTTTACAGAACCGGCACCCTTACAAATACCTACATTTGAAACAAATACAGGGCAAGTACTTGGCGGGATTCCAATCGGGTTAATTATCATCTTTCTCAGCGTTCTGGGGCTGCTTTTCGGTTTGATTTCTTATTTTCAATCACGTTAAAATTGCGCATAGGCATTAATAATGAATGTTAAAATAGTTTCGAAAAATCGAAAAGCTTTATTCGAATATTTCATTCTAGAGAAATTCGAAGCTGGAATCGCTCTCATGGGAAGCGAAATTAAATCTGTTCGAGCAGGAAAAGTGAGTTTGCAAGAGGCTTATATTAAACTGGACGAGCAGCAAGCATGGTTGGTAAATGCTCATATTGCCTCTTATCAAGCCGCCAGCTATTCCGACCATGATCCCAAACGACCCAGACGTTTGTTATTAAATAAAAAGGAAATACGGCTTATGTGGAATGAAGTGAGACAAAAGGGAGTCACGATTATCCCTGTGAGCATGTACCTGAAAGACGGGAAAGCAAAATTGGAAATAGCCATCGCAAAAGGGAAAAAACTCTATGATAAACGCCGCGACATCGCTGACAAAGACATGAAAAGAGAACAAGAACGCGCACGTATCGGTAGGAACAGCGAATGATTAAGTATCCTTTTATCGCATTAACAATCACCCTTGTCCTTTGTCTGCTGTGGATGAGAGCAATCAATTATCTGGCAGCGAAGAAAATAGTTTCCAGCAATGTTTCAAGAAAGCTAATCCACATTGGCACTGGGCCCATTTTTGTTGCTTGCTGGTTGTTATTTCCTGAACAAGGTATATCACGCTATCTTGCTGCCACTGTTCCGCTGCTGATTGTGCTGCAAGTACTGGTTGTCGGACTTGGATTATTAAAAGACTACACCTCAGTACAGTCAATGGCACGCACTGGGAAGAAGAATGAGTTGCTTAAAGGACCTTTATTTTATGGGATCGTTTTTGTCCTTGTTACGCTATTTTTTTGGAAACAAATCCATGCTGTAATCGCTTTAATGATACTATGTGGAGGTGATGGGGCGGCAGATCTGGTGGGCAGCCGCATAAAATCTCCAGCTTTGCCCTGGGCAAAGAAAAAGACGGTTGTCGGTTCGATTGCGATGTTTCTCGGCGGTGCATTGCTTTCACTGCTCATGCTGCTCATTGTCTTCCAACCATCCACAATCGGATTGCAAGAGACAAAAGTTGGAACAATTGTTTTTCTAATTTCTTTTGCCGCGACGCTAGTTGAATCTATTACTCCGTCAGATTACGACAACATCACTGTACCTGCGGTTTCATTGCTGCTTTCTATCTCTCTACTATAAGGCAGGCTTATGAAAATCAGACATGAAAAAAGAATTACAATCGATGATGTCAACAGCGTCGCTACTGAACATGAAAAAGTATTTTTTGCTGATGAAGTTAGAACAGCCGTTGAACAATCGAGGCTATGCGTAGAAAAGATTTTGCAAGAGGACAAACCAGTCTATGGGGTCAATACCGGCTTCGGGATTTTTGCCAATAAAAAAATTAGCCTAGGGCAAATCGCCAAACTTAACCACAATCTGATTATTAGCCATGCTGTTGGAACTGGCCAGATGTTGGCCGAGGAAATTGTGAGGGCTGCAATATTTATCCGCGCGGTGACTCTCTCTAAAGGGTTTTCCGGCGTCCGGTTTGAAATCATAGAAACGCTAGCGGACATGCTCAATAAAAATGTTGTGCCCTTGATTCCGGAAAAAGGGTCTTTAGGATCTTCAGGCGACCTATGCCAGCTTTCTCATATGGCGCTGGTTTTAACGACAGATGAAAAAGACCTTTCCGAAGAATCAGGGTTAGCGAAGTACAGGAACCAGGTTCTCTCTGGAAAAGAAGCAATGGAAAAAGCAGGCATTCAACGGCATGTCCTTACTGCGAAGGAGGGACTGGCATTGAATAACGGAGCGACATTCACTGCTGCAATTGCGTCTTTAGCAGTCTACCAGGCTGAATACCTGATAAAGGTTGCTGATTTATGCGCAGCGCTAACGATGGAAGCTTTGTGCGCCAGGTCATCTCCGTTTGATGCCAGGGTTCATCAAGTCAGAAACCATAAAGGTCAAATCGAGACTGCCAAGTCCATCACTCAGATGATTAACGGCAGCTCACTTATTGATTCTCAACAACAGGTCCAGGACGGGTATTCGATTCGTTGTATCCCGCAAGTCCACGGAGCGGTTAAAGATTCGGTAGAACATGTAAAACAGATAGTTGAAAATGAGATCAACGCTGCCACTGATAATCCATTAATTTTTGAACCTGGTGAAGCCATTTCAGGCGGAAATTTTCACGGCGAACCTCTCGGATTGGTAATGGATTTTCTTGGCATTGCTCTTTGCGAATTGGGAGCGATTTCTGAAAGGCGTATTAATCGGTTGTTGGATGCCAATACCAATAATGGGTTACCACAAATGTTAGTGGATGAAGAGAAAAACGCAGGGTTGAACTCAGGACTAATGATGCCGCATTATACGGCCGCTTCACTGGTCCTGGAAAATCAGACACTGGCCACGCCTGACGCGATCCGCTCGTTGCCCACTTCCGCTGGTCAGGAAGATCATAATGCCAACGCGATGACCGCAGCCAGACATGCATACGAGATTGTCGAAAATTTACGTCAGATAATAAGCATTGAACTTTTTACCGCCTTAAGGGCGCTCGAGCTCAGATTAAAGCGCACCCCAGGAATCCTGGGAAAAGAAACTGGTAAAATATACACCCTGCTTAAACAGGTCGTTCAATACACGCCTGACGATACGTTATGGTACAAAGAAATTGAAAAAATAAATCAATTGATTGAGAAACGTGACTTTTTAATTTACAGGTGAAAACATGAAAAAAATTACGCGTAGGGATTTTATCAAACTGGGAATTGCTGGTTTAGGCGCAAGCTTATTAAGAACCAAACCATTAAGCGCGAAAGCCTATTTACCAGAATTTCCAGCAGGAGAACGGCTGGGTCGCGCTTTTTATACAATTGATATTAAAACAAAACCTGATGCCGAAAGCACTACAGTCCGGACTGTTTATGATGACTATATCTTCTCGCTTGAGAGAGAAGTAATTGGAAAACCCATTACCGCTTATTGGAAAAACCGGAAATGGTATGAAACGCCTGAGGGCTACATCCCTTCCATCGCAGTACAACCCGTTAGAAATGAACTCAACACCCCACTAAAAGACTTACCTTCTTATGGCGAAAAACCTGGAACATGGGCAGAAGTGACCGTTCCATATGTGGATATCTACCTTGATGGTACCGATGCCAAATCACCACGCTTAAAGGAGATGGTCAAACCGCGGTTTTATTTTTCACAGGTTGTTTGGCTTGATGGAATTAAGGCCGTTTCTGACCAAGAAACGCTATACCATGTAATTGAAAAACATGGCTCCTATGGTGACGCATTTTGGGCAGACGCGCGGGCTTTTAAACCAATCACTCCAGATGACATTGCCCCAATTACGCCAAATGAAACGAATAAATATATAACCATTGACTTAAATCACCAAACCATGTCCTGTTTTGAAAACGACAAGGAAATTTTGTTTACAAGGGTATCTACTGGGGCAAAATATAACTCCGAAGGCCAGCCGGTTGACAAATGGTCAACACCACCTGGAGACTACCATTCGGTAAATCGTAAGTACGTCTCTTTGCATATGGCTGGCGGTGAAAACAAAGCCTCAGGTTATGAGGAGTTTGCTGTTGCCTGGACCTCCATTTTTGCTTCAGGGGGCGTGGCCATTCACTCTACTTACTGGCATAACAATTATGGCGAGATGCTATCTCACGGATGCGTGAATGTTGAACCTGACGTGGCCAAATTTGTTTTCAGGTGGACGTTGCCTGTTACGCCTTATTACGATGGGAAAATCGAAGTACAAGGATTCGAGAACGGCACGAATGTCAGAGTGAAAGAATACAAAGCAGAATAAAAATAAGCCTACGCGGTTGAACATATAATGCGATCCTTGACTTATTACTACTCAGGAAGTAATTACAATCCCGAGCAAATGGAGCTGATAAAGGACCTTTGCCGTCAAAAAGGGCTGTTATTTGTTGACCAGAATATTGATGGCGATCCGCTACTTGAGCAAAGATTTGGCGCGAAGAATCCTGTTGTTCTTGTTGGACCATACCGAATCAGTCCACCTTTTACGTTAACCGAGGTTGAAGTCGCTGTTAATGCTGTACTAGAACGGAATAATCGAGAACCTGGTATCCCGGGGCGCCATGATCGGTTCAGGATGACGCGATCAGAGAAGTTCGCTTTTTGGTTTTCTAAATCATATGTATGGGTAATTTCAACCATACTCTTCCTGTTTTTAGCCTTTTCTTTTCTCCCTCCAATCCTTATGAAGGCCGGAAACACCAACCTTGCGAGTGGCTTTTATGGTTTTTATCGTTTGTTGTGCCATCAACTTTTTTACCGGTCTTTTTTTATTGGGGGAGAGCAGATAATTTACCCGCGTGAACTGGCGCACCTTCAAGGACATCTTACTTATGAACAGGTTGTTGGAAAGCAAGCAGAAGATTTACTCTTCGCCAGAAATTTTCAAGGAAATGAAAAACTAGGGTACAAAGTTGCACTATGCCAGCGGGATGTGGCTATCTACTTCGCACTCGGACTATCAGGTGTCTTTTTTGAGATTACCAGGCGCCGAGCCAAACCTTTTCCATGGTATGTGTGGATCATTTTTGCAGTGATTCCTATTGGCATAGATGGTTTTTCGCAATTGCCCGGACTTTCCCAAAGCTGGCCTTTATGGCTGCCAGCGAGAGAAAGCACCCCCTTTCTGCGGATAATAACGGGAATGTTGTTCGGTTTTATTACAGGCTGGTATGTGTTTCCGTTAATGGAAGAAAGTATGAAAGAAGTAAGGTTTCAACTTGGCCGAAAAAAGCAAATTAGCTTGCGCGCAGAAAGTAAGAGATGAAAGTCACTCATACCGAAAATGGACTTGAAGTGTTTTCCTTTGCTCATCCGGATTTTGAGGGTGCGCAGCATGGTTTTTTTACTCGAAAGGGGGGTGTAAGCCACGGCTTTTACCAGTCTTTAAACCTTGGAGGGTCTATCGGTGATAACCCTGAACATGTACTAGAGAACAAACACAGAGTCATGCAAGCCATTAATCGGCAGCCGAATTCATTTTATGAAGTATGGCAGATTCATAGCACAAAAGTTGTCCACTGTGATACTCACTTGGCAGCCGCCTGCCCCAGAACGAAAGCAGACGGCATTTTTACCTCCAATACCCAAGTGACCTTAATGATGCGCTTTGCTGATTGTGTTCCGATCATATTTTATGACCCTGTGGTAAAAGTCGTTGGAATCGTTCATGCTGGTTGGGTGGGCACAGTGAATAGAATTATTGAAAAAGCCATTAAAGGCGCGATTAAAACATACGGGTGCAATCCAGAGAATTTGATTGCGGGCATTGGCCCTTCCATAGGACCTGACCATTATGAAGTGGGCGCGGATGTTGTCCAGAAAGTAAAAGCGTCTTTTAAAAAGCAAGCTGACCAGGTCTTAACCACTCAGAACGGAAGAGTTTATTTTGACTTGTGGAACGCCAATCGTTTGATTCTATGGGAAAATGGAATAACCAGGGTTCACCTCAGCAATCTGTGTACGGCGTGCGACACGAAAAACTGGTACAGCCACCGTGCCGAAAAAGGAAAAACAGGGAGATTTGCTGCCGTGATCCACTTGACACAATAAAATGGATACAATTTACGACCGTTTCAATCAAATAAATGAGCATATACAAAAGTTATTGGTCAAATACGGGCGCAACCCTGATCATACCAAGCTGGTTGTCGTCACAAAAAAACAACCTATCGCTAAGATTATCCAGGTTATCAATGCTGGCGCAACGATTTTAGGAGAAAACTACCCGGAGGAAGGTTACGAAAAGTTTCAACAAATCCCTGAGCGTCATATGGTTCAATGGCATATGATTGGGCATATTCAGAGCAGGAAAACAAAATACATTTTACAGTTCTGCAGTTGTGTTCATACGATAGATCGACTGAAAATTGGAGTGAAACTTCAGCAAGAATCTAAGATGGCCGGAATGAAATTGCCTGTAATGCTTGAAGTAAATTTTTCAGGCGAAGAAAGTAAGTTTGGTTTTAAAATGAACCAACCAGAAGGAAAAGAGCAACTTTATCACACCGTAAATCATTTATTACTATGCGATTCAATTGAATTGCAGGGATTAATGACGATGCCGCCTTTTACCAGCAAAGCAGAGGAAAGTCGTAGCATTTTCCAACAGTGCCGGTCTTTGTTGGAAGACATTCAGAAGCAATTTAATCTGCCTTCTTTTTCTCAATTATCGATGGGCACCAGCCAGGATTACGAAATTGCGATCCAGGAAGGCGCAACCTTCTTACGCATCGGTGAGGCCATTATGGGAAAAAGAGAATTTCTATAGGATATAATCACCACTATGGCACATTCCCTCGTGCAAACCGTCTTACGCGTTTTAACGCTTGTCATTATTGTGGACGTATTGGTGTCCTTTTTGCTTCCCCCAAACAATCGTTTCCGGGAAGTTTTAGACCGTATAGTGAATCCTATGCTGGATCCCATCAGGAGAATCGTCGTTGGTGTAACATATTTTCTGTAAATTGCTGAACCTTAACAAAAGTGGTGAGTCAGAAGTAT
>MTKZ01025519.1_pt1 | contig 18954 bp, 15 predicted proteins | sample 1042781 | NCBI WGS metagenome assembly MTKZ01 (sample SAMN06212207, study PRJNA360539) | anaerobic digester metagenome | biome: Wastewater treatment plant; material: sludge; isolation source: anaerobic digester fed with sludge from wastewater treatment plant | place: Denmark: WWTP Viborg ... | reverse complement strand
GCGGAGATCAGACAAAAGTCAGGGATGAGCTTCTTGCTTTTATGGGGCCCTCTCTTTCAGAAGAGGATAAGGCAGTATTGAATACTTTCATTGCAAACTGGGACAGTACAGGATTCAACTCCGGCAACAAGTCTAAAATACTGGATATCTCAGGCCAGCTGACAGAAAGACAATTCAGGCCTTCCCCTCAGTTTATTCAGTTCATCAGAACCCTTAATGATTTCCTCGTCTATAGAAAAGACGAGACCTTTCTGCAATACTGGCTCTCGGGTTTCGATGAGTTCCTTTTCAATCCAAGGTATCCAAATGCCACGATAGTAAGGTATCTTCAGAATACCAGCCTGATGATAACCGACAACCTTCTGATTAATACCGGCTCGGTGAAATGGAAGGTAAAGAATGCAGAACTGAAATTCGTTCACGACACTCTTTTCAAAATTCAGCTGACCGATGCTACCCTGACATGCTATTCCCAGAGAGACAGCACGGAAATATACAACGTCACCGGCAGCTACATTCCTGATCTTCAGCAATTTCACGGAACAAGAGGCATTATAACATGGGAAAAGGCCGGTTTTCCAAAGGACAATGTATACGCAGAACTAACCGATTATGTAATCGATATAACCAGAAATAACTTCAGGGCTGACACCGCCCGGCTGATGCATAAGGGTTATTTCCGTGAACCTGTTTACGGTGTTCTTTCCGACCAGGCAGCCTCGTTTTCAGTAAAGGAAAAAGCCACTTATCCCCGTTTCGAAACCTATACGAAACAGTTCAGGATAAAAGATATTTACAAGGGTATTGACTACGAGGGAGGACTGGCTTTTGAAGGAGCCAATGTCAAGGGCGTGGGAGAAAATGCTTTCCCTGCCAGAATTACCATCTTCAGGAATGACACCCTGTTTATGCTTATTGAATCGACCGATTTCATAATCTCGGCAAGCGGTTTAAACAGCCAGGAAACAGCGGCTACCATATACCTGCAGACAGATTCGGTGTACCATTCAAACCTGGGATTTTCATTTAACTCCAACAGCAGGCAGGTTAATCTGTTCAGGACAAATAACCCCGTTTCTGCAAGCCCCTATTACAACACATTCCATAACCTCGACATGTACTTTGAGACACTTACCTGGGACATGAACCGCCCGGAACTTGTGATCTCGCGTCCAATGGGTGCTGCCACGGGAAGGGCTCTTTTCGAATCGGCAACCTACTTCGATTCGGACGATTTCCTGAAGCTTATGGCCCTCGACAACTACCACCCCCTAACAAGACTGAAGCAGTTCAGTGAGTGGTATTACTCAGAGACATTCCCGGTCTCTGAATTTGCTAAATGGCTCAACAAACCGGAGGATATTGTAACAGGACTCTGTATTGACATGGCTAACCGCGGATTCGTATTCTACGACCGCGCGAACAACGAAGTGACAATCAAGCAGAAAACAAAGGACTATATCGATTCTTTCGCCGGAAAGAAGGATTATGACATCATTTCGATATTCAGCGAAACAAAGGCTCCTTCCGACAATGCAAGACTCGACCTGAAGGATTTTGAACTTAAGGTTAACGGAGTAAGGAGTGTTTTTCTCAGCGATTCCCAGAGAGTCGCCATTTATCCTTATGGCCAGCAGCTTACAATAGGAAAGAACCGTGACCTGAAGTTTAACGGAGTGGTACAGGCGGGCCTTTTCACATTCTTCGGACACGATTTTGAATTCAGCTACGACACATTCAAATTACGTCTCCAGAGAATCGACTCAATAATAGTTGCTGTTGAGACAGACAAAAAGGATGCTTACGGCAATCCCATTATCAGGGAACTGAACAGCCTTATCCAGCTGGCAGCAGGAGAAGTATACATCGATGATCCCCGTAACAAATCCGGACTGAAGAATTATGCACAGTACCCGATAGTAAATGCTCAGAAGCCTTCCTACATATTCTACGACAGGATACCGGGACTCGAAGGTGTTTACGGTAAAGAGGACTTCTATTTCAGGATAGATCCCTTCGTATTCGAGAACGTCGATCACTACAGAAGTGAGGATATGAACCTCAAAGGAGAGTTCTTTGCCGGGAACATACTAAAGCCCACCAGACAGTTCCTTATAATCCAGGAAAACAATTCTCTTGGGTTCCAGATGATAGTCCCGAAGGAAGGGGTGGAAATTTATGATGGTAAAGCCCGGCTGTTCGATGAGATCAGTATGAGCAACAAAGGACTTGTCGGGAGAGGAACACTGAGCCATCTTACCGCCCGGACTGTCTCCGACGAATATATGTTCTTCCCCGATTCAATGCTTACAAAGGCATCTTCCTTCAGGATGACAGAGGATGGAAGGGGCTTGTTCCCTGAACTCGAAAGCGAGGATGTGAAGATAAAATGGTTGATACCCGGGGACGAATGGCTCGCGGAAAATGAAAAGGGAAAAACATTCAGAATGTTTGCAAACAACACATCCCTCGACGGATCGCTAAAGCTTACGCCATCGCACCTTACGGGAAACGGTATTATCGACAGGCCCGACTCGAGGATCACTTCAAACCTGTTCAGCTTCACGTCGGATATAATAAAAGCTGATACTGCCGATTACAATCTGAAATCGCCTTCCACAAGCGGTTATGCATTCATTGCTGAAAACGCCAGCACCGAGGTTAATTTCGCCAGCCGGATGTCACGCTTTCATCTTAATACCGATTCATCCGTTGTGAAATTTCCCGAGGTGCAGTACATATGCACGATGACCGACTTCGAATACAACCAGACCTCAAGGATCCTTTCAATGGAAACGAAGGGCAGGAAAGCAGCGGACCTGATGAAACCTGATGAACTCCTGCGGCAAAACCTGAAAGGGCTTGATAAACCAACTTTTTTCGCAACCGACAATATGAGCGACACCATAGCTTTTACTTCTCTTAGTGCCAAGTATTATGTCGATGATGAATATATTGAAGCGGAAAACATTAATTACATACCCATCGCTGATGCGCTCATTCAACCTGAAAACGGCAGGATAAAAATAAACAGGAGGGCAAAAATTGACAAGCTTCAGAATGCCTTTATCGCAGTAAACAACCTTCATCTTCTTCATTCTGCGTCTGTTGAAATAGAATCAACAAAAAGATACTCTGGAAGTGCTGAATACAATTATGTTGACGACAGTAATACATCGCATGGAATCAGTTTTCCTGAGGTCCGGGTCGACACTCTTACCACAAGTGCAAGGGGCTTCATTCCCCCGGAACAGAACTTCAGGCTCAGCCAGGCCTTTTCATTCAGCGGGGATGTGAATCTGTCGGCAAGATCGAAAAACCTTCTCTTTACAGGTTCAGCAGGAATCCTGCACCTGTGCGATTATATCGAAAGTCATCCCGTAAAATTCAAATCTGAAATAGATCCCCTGAACGTAATGATCCCTGTCAGCGAAAAGCCCAGGGATCAAAACGACAACATGCTGTTTTCAGGCTCTTTCATAAATGTTGACTCCCTTCACATTTATCCGGCTTTCCTTTCACCGCAGAAGTCGTGGAGCGATGCGGGACTGATAACAGCAAACGGTATGTTGTGGTATAATAAATCCCTTGAAAGATATCAGATATCCGATCCCTCGAAGATAGCTGATCCTTCTGCACCGGGAAATCTTGTATCGCTCGACAGGAACAGGTGCATTGTTTCGGGAGAAGGTAAACTTAATTTCGGAACCAACTTCGACCTTGTCAAAATGGAAGGAGCCGGGAACACTGTCCAGACAACCGATTCGGGTAAAGTAAATATAAAGGCTGTATTAGCCCTCGATTTCTATTTCTCGCCCGAAGCACTCAAGATGATGAGCGATGATTTCAGGATGATGCCGACACTGAAACAGGTAAACGTCAACTCGGAATTCACAAGAAAGGCGATGAGCGACCTTCTTGGTGCGGGAGCTGCCGGTAAGCTGAAAGAAGAAACAGACCTTTTCGGAATCTCAGCAAATGTTCCCAGGGAATTCAACTATGAACTTCTTCTCAACGACGTTGATCTTTTCTGGAACGAGGCGACCTCATCTTTCCGGTCAACAGGAAGGATCGGAATAGGATATATCGGTCCCCAGCCTGTGAATGTTTATGTTGACGGCTTTGTTGATATCCAGAGAAGAAGAACGGGAGATATGATCGATATATACCTTAAGGGAGACGGTTCGACATGGTATTATTTCTCCTACTTCAAGGGTGTGATGATGGCCCAGGCAGCCAACCTGAAATTCAATACACTTCTCAGTTCCATTAAACTGAGGGATCGCCAGCATCCCCAGTCGAGCACAAGGGTTCCTTATACCTATATGATAGCTGTGGAAGACAGGCTTGGCCGCTTCCTGAGAAGAATGTCAGGAACGGAGGATATTGAAATGGCGCCCACCGACGGAATATTCAAGTAGTAATTACTCTGAAACCACTAACAGATGCAGCTTTTCTATGTGCCTGACATAACAGGAAGCCGGTGCGTACTCGAAAGGAATGAATCGAGGCACTGCATAAGGGTAATGAGGCTTTCCCGGGGCGACAGGATACTGATCACTGACGGCAGGGGAAGTCTTTATGAGGGAATCATCGACGATCCCGACCCGTCAGCGTGCGTGATAAGCATTGCAGGTCTGATCCCTGAATCCGGTAAGCGTGACTACCGGCTGCATGTTGCAATCTCCCCTCTTAAGAATCCTGAACGATTCGAGTGGTTTGTTGAAAAGAGCGTCGAGATGGGGATTGATGAGATAACTCCACTTATCTGCCACAACACCGAAAAGACACGCATAAAAGCGGAGAGAATTGAAAATATTATTATCTCAGCGATGAAACAGTCGCTGCATACTCTAAAGCCTGTTCTGAATGAACCAGTTGATTTCCACGATTTTATTTTACCTGGCACAGAAGGTATCAGGATGATCCCGCACTGCAACAAGGAAATAAGCAGAAGCCCTGTCAGTGCGGTATACAGCAAGGGCTGCGATGCAATAATACTCATCGGACCTGAAGGAGACTTCACCCATGAAGAGATCTCGGCTGCCATTGACAAAGGCTTCAGATCTGTTCACCTTGGATCAGCACGACTGAGAACAGAAACGGCAGGTATTGCGGCCTGCCATTCTGTGTATTTCATCAATCAGTAACTCCCCCATCTCCCCCTTCCTCTTCGGGGTTTCTTCCCGCTTTCAGTCTCCCCGCTTTACGCAGAGCCTGCTCAAGAAGGTACTCAATCTGACCGTTTGTGCTCCGGAACTCATCAGCGGCCCATTTCTCCAGGGCTTTAATGGTTCTGGGATCCATCCTCACCAGAATCGGTTTTTTCTTACTCATATCAGGTATGTAAGGTTCCTGTATTAACTACCGGTGTTGCATCCTTGTCGCTGCAAAGAACGACCATAAGGTTGCTTACCATCGAGGCTTTCTTCTCCTCATCAAGGTCAACGATATTCTTATCGGAAAGCTGGTCAAGAGCCATCTGAACCATGGATACGGCACCTTCAACAATCTTGTGACGGGCTGCTACCACCGCTGTTGCCTGCTGCCTTCTGAGCATGGCATTGGCAATCTCCTCCGAATAGGCAATATAGTTAATCCTTGCTTCAATGACCTGGATCCCCGCAATAGTAAGCCTTTCCCTGATCTCCCTTTCGAGCTCGTCATTAACTTCCTCTCCCCCGCTTCTGAGAGTAATGATAGCTTCATGATCCTCCAGATTGTCATACGGGTATAACCCGGCAAGCTTTCTCAGGGCCGCGTCGCTCTGGACAAGAACAAAGTGCTGGTAATCGTCAACCTCGAAAACAGCCTTGTAGGTTTCGGCAACTTTCCAGACAAGAACAAATCCTATCTTGATAGGATTCCCTATCTTATCATTTACCTTGATTGGCTCACTGTCAAAATTGCGGGCCCTTAATGATACCTGCCTCCTTGTATAAAAGGGATTCACCCAGAAAAATCCGTTATCCCTTATTGTTCCCTTATAGGCACCGAAAAGAACCATTACGCAGGAACCGTTGGGCTCAACAATCACAAGACCTTTTACGGTCAGAAAAAACAACAGGATCGACGCGATGCCCAGCCATATGATTTCATAGTAAAATCCGGCAATTGTCAGGCCGATGAATATCAGAGCCGCGAGCAAAGCAAGGTAACCAGAAACTGGTTTAACTGTAAATTCTTCTTTCATAGCTTTTTGGGATATTAGTATTATTATACAAATATACTAATATATATATCACTATGATATATTTTTCTATATTTTATATATAACTATGATATTATTTTGATATCAGAACCGCATTACATCCGGAAAAGCCTGCCCTGAAAGACAGTGGAAAAAAAAGAGGGTATCCCATTACGGACACCCTCCGGCTGATTTCTCAGTTTTGCTGCCTGACCCGCTCAATAAGGCGTTTTACAGTTCGTTTCCCTGGTTCAGGTTTAACCTGGTCGAGAAGCGTGAACACATCACTGAATTGTTGGTAGAAACCCCATGCATCTTCGTAGATATCAATATCATCAACATTAATCTCGTGATATGTCAGAAAAGGAGTAGAAATTTTACCCATAGGCGTAGTTAGTTTTTATTTTAAGTAAAAACGACCTATGGGTAAAAAAATTGTGCTGAGATTAATTAAAAGTCAGGCTGATTTTTTTCTCCTCCATCATCTTCCTCATGTTGATGAGGGCATATCTCATTCTACCCAGGGCCGTGTTAATGCTCACATCAGTAATATCAGCTATTTCCTTAAAGCTGAGACCCGAATAATGACGAAGTATGACTACCTCACGCTGATCGTCGGGAAGCTGGCTTATCAGTTTCCTGATATCCTTCTGGATCTGTCTTTTAATAAGATGATCCTCCACGTTTGCTTCAGCAAGTTTCTTTGAATTGAAAAGATCCGATTCATAATCATCGTTGGAAACAGTATTCAGCTGTTTTACCCTGCGGAAATGATCGATGATCAGATTATGGGCGATACGCATCACCCATGAGATGAATTTGCCATTGTCATAGTACTTGCCGGATTTAACCGACTGGATGACCTTCAGAAATGTATCCTGAAACAGATCTTCGGCAAGTGCCTGATCGCGTATATAAAGACTTATGTACGCAAATACTTTACTCTTATGACGGCGGATTAATTCCTCGAAGCAGGACTGCTCACCTTTTACGAACTGTTCGATAAGTTCGTAATCGGACATTGTTTTTCTCATAGCTCTCTCTTTAATTAGAAAATTAATAGAGTAGAGTTGTTAAATAGGCAGTCCTCCTGTTTTTGGTTTGTAATTGAAAAGCAAAGAAAACAATTTTTTTTAATATCAAAATAATATTGTTAATTTTTTTTAATTTTTTTCATCAAAATTCATTAATCTCCTGCTCTCAGTAAAGATATGAATCGCTTGCAACGCACTATCAGCTTAGAGTAACATCAAACCTAAACTCCTGTAAATTAATAGTAAAGCAAATACATATTACCGGAGCTGCTATTGATGACAATAATATTGGCACTTTCAGGAAAAGCGTGTGGTTTTTTTTGCGTCATTTGCTGTCAAATAAGAATTATTGATGGATAGTTTTATTGAAATAAGGGGTGCAAGGGTACATAATCTTAAAAATATCAGTCTGAAAATACCCAGGGATAAGCTTGTTGTGATCACAGGAGTTTCTGGTTCCGGGAAATCGTCGCTGGCTTTTGACACGGTTTATGCCGAAGGACAGAGGCGTTATGTGGAGAGTCTTTCTTCCTATGCCCGACAGTTTCTCGGAAGGATGAACAAGCCCGAAGTCGATTTCATAAGCGGCATCCCTCCTGCCATCGCAATAGAACAGAAAGTAAATACCAGAAATCCCCGCTCGACTGTAGGTACCTCTACCGAGATATATGACTATCTGAGGCTTCTTTTTGCCCGGGCGGGAAGAACTTATTCGCCCGTTTCGGGGAAAGAGGTGAAGAAACACTGCGCCGACGACCTCGTTGACTTTCTTTCAGCCCTTCCTGACGGAACGAAGGTAATTCTGACCTCCCCGGGAGTCATTCCTGAAAAGATAAACATCCCTGAATATTTTTCCTTTCTTGTAAAACAGGGCTTCATCCGTATTGAAGAGAAAGGCGAACTTATAAGGATCGACTCATCCCCGACGGACAGTGAGTTTCATCCAGGCCAGGAGATAAACATCGTGGTCGACAGGCTTGTAATCAGTCACGACGCAGACAATATGAGCCGTGCGGCCGAATCGGCCCAGACTGCTTTCCAGACGGGAAAAGGATATTGTCAGATCCTTATCATGGATGAAGATTCATTCAGGAGGGAATCATTTTCAACCCGGTTCGAGGAAGACGGAATCGAATTCGAGGAACCAAATGAACACTTCTTCAGTTTCAATAATCCCATCGGAGCCTGTCCTCTCTGCGAAGGCTACGGTAAGGTGATAGGAATCGATGAGAGCCTCGTAATCCCCGACCAGAACCTTTCGGTATACCAGGATGCGATAGCCTGCTGGAAAGGGGAAACAATGAAAAAATGGAAGGAGAGGCTTATTGCCGGTGCTGAGAAGTTTGACTTCCCCATCCATAAGCCATATTATCAGCTGAGCGATGAGCAGCGTCAGATTCTGTGGACAGGCAACAGGTATTTCTACGGCCTTAACCGCTTCTTTGAACATCTCGAGGAAAAGAAATACAAGATTCAGTACAGGGTAATGCTTAGCAGATACCGCGGAAAAACAACCTGTCCGGAATGCAGGGGAGCCCGTCTCAAAAAGGAAACATCATACGTCAGATTCTCCGGAAAGAGTATCCAGGAACTGGTAACAATGCCTGTATCATCCCTTTACAGCTTCTTCACCGGACTGAACCTCAGTGAAACCGATCTCAGGATCTCTGAGCGTCTTATCCGTGAAATAACCCTCAGGCTTAAATTCCTCGTTGACGTAGGCCTCCCCTATCTTACCCTTAACAGACTCTCCTCAACACTTTCAGGGGGTGAATCGCAAAGGATCAACCTTGCCACATCGCTCGGAAGCAACCTTGTCGGGTCGATGTACATACTCGATGAGCCCAGCATTGGGCTTCATCCCCGCGACACCAACCTGCTCATTGCGGTATTGAAGGAACTGAGGGATCTTGGAAATACAGTTGTCGTTGTTGAACATGAAGAAGAAATAATAAGGGCAGCCGATGAGATTATTGATATGGGTCCGGAGGCAGGAAGACTCGGCGGAGAGGTCGTTTACCAGGGAAAGGTCGATGAATCAGCTTCGAATCCTTCGCTGACATCCGCTTACCTGTCAGGCAGGATGGCTGTTAAGATTCCCGCCGTCAGAAGGAAATGGAACAGCTATATAGAATTAAAGGGTGGCCGCGAAAACAACCTGAAGAACATAAGCGTCAGGTTCCCGCTGCATACCATAACCGCTGTGACAGGGGTCAGCGGATCAGGCAAATCGAGCCTGGTAACTGACATTCTTTTCAATGCCTTGTCGAACCGTATAAACGGAAGCAATCTTAAACCCGGCCAGTTCCGGGAACTATCGGGCGACATTGCAGGCATTACCGGGGTTGAGCTTGTTGACCAGAATCCTATTGGCAAATCGAGCCGTTCGAATCCTGTTACCTATCTCAAGGCCTACGATGAGATAAGGAAACTCTTTGCCGAACAGCAGGCTTCGGTACAGAATAACTTCAAGGCGTCGCATTTCTCATTCAATATTGAAGGAGGGAGGTGCGAGGAGTGCCAGGGCGAAGGTCTGATAAGGGTTGAAATGCAGTTCATGGCCGATGTCGAGCTTACCTGTGAAGCATGCAGGGGAATGCGTTTTAAAAAGGATGTCCTCGATGTAAGGTATCATGGAAAGAACATCTATGATGTTCTCGAAATGACAATTGATGAAGCAATTGAGTTTTTCGGCTCACACCAGGGCAAGGGGGGCAAAAGAATAGTTGAAAAGCTTAAACCGCTTGCCGACGTGGGCCTGGGCTACATCAAAATGGGACAGTCGTCAAGCACCCTGTCGGGGGGTGAGAGCCAGAGGGTCAAACTTGCCTATTACCTTAGCCAGGAAAGAGAGAACGGACACATGCTGTTTATTTTTGATGAGCCTACTACCGGCCTCCATTTTCATGACATAAACAAGCTTCTCAAGTCAGTGAACGCTCTTGTCGACAAAGGTCATTCGGTAATCGTCATCGAGCATAACCTTGAAGTGATAAAAAGCTCCGACTGGGTCATTGACCTGGGGCCTGAAGGAGGCGAAGAAGGCGGCTATGTGGTTTTTGAAGGCCGTCCGGAAGAGCTTGCTCAATCGGAAAAATCCTACACGGGAAAATTCCTTAAGAATAAGCTTCAATGAATAGCCAGAAGGGGCTATTTAACCTTAAACCCGAACATTATTGCAACGCATCCCTTTGAAGGAGTGGTTCCTGAAGAGCCTGTAGTGCCTACCCTTATTACAACCTTTAGCTGCTGACTCGACTCGAGCCTGAAATCCCATACTCCCGACAAACCTGCATCCTTGTTTGAATAGACTATATTCCTGTTGGCATCCATAACCGTAAACTCAACGGGAGGAATGGTCTCATCACCCCGAACGACCATCCTGTACTCCATATCCGAATAGAAGGTCTTGAACAATTCGGCTTCTTCTCCTTCCGTAAGAACCGTTGCATGATAGTTACCGTCGTGAGTATATTCACCAAGCATAGGAAGGCAGGTGTTTTTGGCAAAAGTCTTGCACTGACCGCTCAGACTTATACCAATTGCAAGTATAAGAAAACCTGCAGCAGTAATCCTTTTAAGTATATTCATTTTAAGACTATTTTATCAGGTTATTTCTGATCCCGGCGACAGTGGAAGCAAGCTGATTGAACACTTCCGGTGTCAGATCGGAGCTGACCTCCGACTTCAGGAGGGTTACATTGCTTTCCTGATCAAATTCTGTTGTGACAGGCGTGGCAGTAAGGGTTATCTTGTCGAAGACCGTCCTTATCCTTCCTACCTGTACTATCAGCTCATCAACAGCCGGATGGCCCTGATTCTCCTCCAGAAGGCTCATAAGATTTCCTACTGACAGCTTCTGGTCAATTATCCTTCCGACAAGCTTGTTCCCGTCGAGATCCTCCATATCCACCAGCTGGGTAGAAATGAACAACCCTTCGATCCAGGCTCCTGTAAGCACAATAGCAGCTATGGCAGGCTGTCCGTTCTCATCGAGATATGAGTTTGAGTTGAGATAGGTTTGCGACACTATTTCCATTATAACATCCCTGTCGTGAATGTTTGATTCAAGTCTTTCGATATCCTCATCACTTATTGCATCGAGGATGCCCAGCCCGTCAGCCATCTTCTTCGCCGCGTTCATATAATTGATTATGAGCTGTGTCTGATCGTACAGGCTCGCAAAGCTCAGATCACATGTATAAATACCGAGATTGAGGGCCATGGTCCTGTTGGTATTATAATTATTTGAGTTTTCCACCGGATTCAGAAGCTCATCATCAAACTGTGCTCCTGCTGATTTTATCAGCATTGCTGACTCGAGAGGAGAAGGCAGGCTGTAAAATATTTTTTCGGCCTGCTTTAAGTCTTCATATAGTCCGGCGTCAGCGCCAGAAATGCTTTCTTTATCAGCGTTACGTCCCTCTCCTCTGCCGCCCTGGCGGCATCCTGCAATGGCTATGATGGATAGAATAACAATTGCATGAATAACGGTACTGATTTTAAGAGGTTTATTCATAATTCGGTGATTTTTTGTCCTTTTATCCCAACTAATTTATACAATATTATTAAAAATCAAATCCAGACATTATCCTTTTGGAGGGTTTTCTAACTTTGTAACAAAACAATACAAATGTCGACTCCTGAAAATAAACGCAAAGAACTTGAACATATTTTAAACAGGGATAACTTTGTTAAAATTAGCAGTGCCATTAAGGCTTTAAGGGACGAAAGTCCGTTCGGAGGAGCTATAGGGCTGCTGGTTTCCTTTTACGACAGAACAGATAATCATTCCATAAAAAGGTTAATCGAAGAATTTCTCAACGATCTGAAGGATCAGAATTCGTGCCGGGAAGTTGTGGATGAGCTCGGGAAGAGCCTTAAGCCTGAAACCCTGAGGATGCTTGTTGCTTCATGCTGGCAGTCGGGTCTCGATTATGCCCCTTACTCATCAGTCTTTGCAAGACTCTTCTTTTCAGACGATTACATGACGTCTGTGGAGTGCTATACTGTAATAGAGTCCTCAGCCGAGAATATCGACCGGGCAGGCAAAGACGAGGTTATCAGGATAATCAGCAACGGAATCTCCGCAGCTGGTAAGGATCTGGGCGCTCTCGCCGGGGATCTTATCCTGCTTATGAAGTGACTTTCCTCCTGACAGGGATATTTATTCGAAAGAAGAGAAGTATTTCATGAATTGGGTGCGCTCGAAGAAAGCGCGTTTCCCATAGTTTTTGTAATTAAGCTTTCCCCTGAAATCGTCTATTGACTTAAAACCTTTGGAATCCATCCATTCGCTTATCTGCCCGTTCATCTTTTTTATTAACGGAATTCCATGGGTGTAGAGGGCTGAACATACCTGTACGCTGTTGGCTCCTGCAAGAAGGTATTTTACTGCATCAAGCCCCGAGTGAACACCGGTTGAGGCTGAAATGTCGATTTTAATGTCCTGCGCACTTGCCATTCCGATCCATCTGAGAACATAACGTCTTTCATTTTCCTTGCTGAGAATCGAAGCAGGCACAACCTCTATTTTGTTTACATCTATGTCGGGTTCATAAAACCTGTTGAACAGTACAACTCCGCGTATGCCCCTTATATAAAACTGATCTATCATATAAAGGATATTGGAGAAACGGTAGCCTATCTTCAGGACTATGGGGATCCTGATAGTTTTTTTCAGTGTTTCAATAAGATCGAAGTAGAGTTTTTCCGATTCAGCCGCGGTCTTCTTCCTGTCGACCGGCATATAGAAAACGTTTATCTCAATGGCATCAGCTCCTGCATCGGCAATATTCCTTGCGAAGTCAGTCCAGCCTCTCGGGCTGAAGCAGTTTATACTGGGAATTACAGGAATCGTAAGGCTTTTTTTTGCGTTTCTTACAAGTTCGAGATATTCCTCCACTGAGTTGTCGTGAATATAATTTGCCAGGTAGTCGTCAGCCTCGGGATAGGCTCCGGAAGAGGTCTGGGCTGAATGAATGTGCTGGTTGATCTGCTCTTCGAAGAGTGATTTGAGAACAACGGCTCCGGCGCCGCTTTCTTCTGCTTCCTTTAGATGGTCGAGAGTGGAAGTAAGACGGCTGCTCCCCACGATAAGGGGACTTCTGAGAGTAAGGTCAAGGTATTTCGTAGCAAGATTTCCCATAATGTTCAAATATTATTGTTTTTTTATTCTCTCTCCAAATATAAGACTTCCTATCCTTACAATGGTGCTACCCTCTTCAATAGCTATTGAATAATCGCCCGACATGCCCATTGAAATCTCCCTGAAGCCGTCGTCAGAAGGGAAGTAATCCTTTTTTAATTCATCAAAGCATTTTTTCAGCCTGCGGAATTCGCTCCTGACCCGGGATGCATCATCCGTAAAAGTCGCCATCCCCATTACCCCGGCAATTTTGACTGACCTGATTTCATTCCACTCAGGCGAATCAAGCATCTCGCGGATTTCCTCCATAGCGAATCCATATTTGGTCTCTTCTTCAGCAATATGTACCTGGAGAAGACAGCTGACACTAATACCTGTTCCTGAGGCTTCGCGGTCAATGAATTTTATGAGTCTGAAACTGTCGGCCGACTCGATAACCGAAACGTTCGGAACCACCTGCTTAACCTTGTTGGTCTGGAGATGCCCGATAAGATGCCATTCTATATCCCCGGGAAGCTTGTCCTTTTTCTGAAGAAGTTCCTGAACCCTGTTCTCACCAAAAACTTTCTGTCCCGCACCGTATGCTTCCAGTATCTCCTCAAGGGTCCTTGTCTTCGATACTGCCACAAGTTGTACCGATGCAGGTATCTTCTCCCTTAACGTTCTGATATTTGATTCTATTTCTCCCATAATCAAATCCCCGGTCCTTACCGGGAATATCAGTCATCCTTCAATGGTAATCGAGTACCGGAAGAGCCCGGAGCCTGAACTTTTATAAAAGATGAATGACAAGTCCGCTTCTCAGCTTGGGTTCAAACCAGGTTGTCTTGGGCGGCATGATGTTTCCTGAATCTGCTATTGTCATCAGCTGCTTCATTGAAACAGGATACAGGGCGAAGGCAACCTTCATGTCACCGCTGTTGACTCGTTTTTCAAGCTCTCCCAGTCCACGGATCCCTCCCACAAAATCGATCCTTTTCGATCTTCTAAGATCCTGGATATCGAGAATGGGCTTCAGAATCTGTTCAGAAAGGATGGTTACATCAAGCCCGCCTATCGGATCGTTATCATCGAATGTTCCGGGACGGGCCGTAAGAGAGTACCATCTGCCTTCGAGATACATTGAGAAGTTATGGATCTTACGCGGTTTGAAGATCTCCTTACCTTTTTCCTTAACAATGAATCCCTCGTTCAGGCGTTCAAGAAACTCAGCCGGTGTAAGTCCGTTGAGATCCTTTACAGTTCTGTTATAGTCGATAATTGTAAGCTGATTATCCGGGAAATGAACAGCCATAAAGAAGTTATATTCCTCATCGCCCCTGTGATCAGGATTGTTTTCCCTCTTTTCCTTTCCAACAAGTGCAGCTGCTGCTGTCCTGTGGTGTCCGTCAGCCACATAGGTAAAGGGCACCTTGCGGGCAAAAAGTTTTTCGATCCTGCTGTTGGTCTCAGCATCCCTTATCACCCAGAATGTATGGCCGAATCCATCCTCAGCAACAAATTTATATTCCGGTTCCTGGCTTTCCGTGATTGAAGCCACGATCGCGTCAATTTCACTTACGGCAGGGTAGGCGAAGAAAACAGGTTCGATGTTGGCGTTATTAACCCTCACATGGATCATGCGGTCCTGTTCTTTGTCGGGCCGTGTGAGTTCATGTTTCTTTATCACTCCGTTAAGGTAATCATCTACTGCGGCACACCCGACAATTCCATACTGTGTTCGCCTCTTCATCGTCTGGGCGTAGATATAAAAATGCGGCTCCTCATCCTGAACCAGCCAGCCTCTCTCCTGCCAGAGCGCGAAATTGTCGACTGATTTCCGGTAAACTTCCTCAGAATGTACATCCGTGCCAGGAGGAAGGTCAATTTCGGACCTTGTTATATGAAGAAGTGAGCTTTCCCTGCCTTCAGCCATCTTCCGGGCTTCTTCGGTATTCATTACATCATAGGGAAGGCATGCCAGGTCGCTGGCAATTGATCGGGGAGGACGAAGTCCCCTGAAAGGTTTTACAACAGCCATTTAATGTAAGTTACATTATTTGTTCAATCTGAATTTTTCATTGCCCGTTTTAAAGTAGTCGGCTATCTGCCGTGCCGCGGCGACTCCTGCATTGTTATTTGCTTCGCCTGTCTGGGCTCCCATTTTCTTTTCGGTGAAGAGAAAGCGGCCCTTGAATTTCTCTTCCAGAAGGGCTTTGCAGTCAGGCTGAACGTCGGCAAGATACCTGAAATCAGGTCTTTCCCCGAAGACTCTTACAAGTTCCTCCTCATTTACCACCTCCTTGCGGGCTGTATTTACAAGTACAGCATTTGCAGGCATACGCATCAGAAGATCATAGCCTATTGATCCGGTCGTTTCTTTGTTTGCCGGCATATGAAGCGACACATACTGACATTCCGAATAAAGCTCCTCAGCACTCCTGCATGTATTTACACCGCACGAAACAATTGCCTCACTGGTAAGGAAGGGATCAAATGCAAAGACCTCCATTCCGAATCCCTTTGCAATTTCCGCAACATATCTTCCAACATTCCCGAATGCATGGAGGCCGAGCTTCTTACCTCTCAGTTCACTTCCGCTCTTACCCGAAAATCCTCCCCTTACATTATATAGCATCAGAAGGAAAACTAATTCTGCAACTGCATTTGAATTCTGTCCGGGAGTGTTCATTGCAATAACATTATGAGCCGTACAGGCGGCAAGATCGATATTGTCATATCCGGCTCCTGCCCTGACAACTATTTTCAGGCGCGGGGCGGAATCAAGGATTTCACCTGAGACAATATCACTTCTTACAATAAGTGCATCTGCATCGGCAACCGCTGCTTTGAATACGGAAATGTCTTTGTAATTCTCGAGCAGGGCCAGTTCATGTCCCTCAGCAGCAGCAACTGACCTTATCTGGTCTATCGCTGAAGGGGCAAAAGGTTTCTCCGTTGCAACAAGTATTTTCATGACAACAGGTATTTAGGATTTACAGGATCAGGGATACGGGATTTTAAAGCTGCAGGTCAATGTGCAGCTTCAAAATCCTTCATAGCATCAATAAGTGCCAGTACACTCTCTCTGGGAAGAGCATTGTACGTTGAAGCACGGAAGCCTCCAACCGACCTGTGGCCGGCAATACCGACAATCCCTCTCGATTTTGCAAAATCAGCAAAGGGCGTCTCAAGCTCCTTGTATTCGTCGGCCATAATAAAGCATATATTCATCAGGGAACGATCTTCCGGATCCTTTATAGTGGGTACAAAGAGCTTATTACGGTCGATCTCGTCATAGAGCAGTCCTGCCTTCTCAATGTTCATTTTCTGTATTGCCTTTACTCCACCGAGATCCTTCAGCCATCTGAGGGTCTGCTGGGCAGCAAAAACTGCAAACACAGGGGGTGTATTGAACATGGATTCAGCTTTAATATGGGTTCTGTAATCGAGCATGGTCGGGATCGGACGGTTTACCTTTCCAAGTACATCCTCCCTTACAATTACGACCGCAACCCCTGCAGGAGCAAGGTTTTTCTGGGCTCCGGCATAAATTACAGAGTATTTCGAAACATCAACCGGTCTGCTGAAGATGTCTGATGACATGTCGGCAACGAGCGGCACGGAAACATCCGGATCATTTTTAAGCTCGGTACCGTAGATGGTATTGTTGGTGGTGATATGGAAATAGTCCGCATCGGCAGGAACTGTGTAGTCTTTGGGAATATAATTGTAAAGTTTTTCCTTTGAGGACGCAACTTCAACAACCTCACCGAAGAATTTTGCTTCCTTAAGAGCCTTGTTTGCCCACTCCCCGGTGTTAAGATACGCGGCTTTGGTGTTCATGAGGTTCATCGGAACCATTGCAAACTGCAGGCTGGCCCCTCCGCCAAGGAATATAACCTGATATCCCTGGGGAACATCGAGAAGCTCTTTTACCAGGGATATGGCTTCGTTCATGCATGCAATGAATTCCTTGCTGCGATGCGATATCTCAAGAACAGAAAGCCCCGACCCGGCAAAATCCCTGATGCCTTCAATGCTCTTGTCAATAGTATATTGTGGAAGGATTGAAGGCCCGGCGTAAAAATTGTGTTTTTTCATAGTATAATAATTATTTAATCTGTTGAGGTTATTTTTAAAGGTCATTTATTACAAAAATAAAGATTTTTAGGTACAAGCAAGAATAAAACGGTCAGCCTGAGGCCATGTTTTTACATTCTCCCCGTGTTTCAGGGTTGCAGCGATCCGGATTACCCCCGTATTTCCTGCAGTAAAGGTGTTTAGGATTTTATCATGCGGATCCCGGAATGCTATTGTCCTTCCTTGCTGTAATCCATATTTACAAGGACCCCATCCATTATAACAGGGATCCTGGATGAAAAGTCCATGGAAAGACAGAAAGGGATGCAGTCATCCAGCTTTTTATCTCTCAGCCGTGAACGCTGGGCTGCTTTTTCAATGTAGGCTCCTATATCTTCCTTAGCCAGCGACCACAGATCGATGGCTGCAAGAGTAGAATCACATATAGTCGAATAAAGGTGTGATGAAAGAAGCTTTTCAGCAAATGCTCCGGCACAGACAGTGTCTTCAATATTGAACCTGTTCTTCCATCCGGCACAGAAGAGAAGTACATCCCTGTCCTGACTGATAATCCATCCGGTCAGCGCCCTGAAATTGAGAAAGGAACCGACAACAATATATGCGGCATCGGAAGCAAGTCTGATGATCCCTGTACCGTTAGTTGTACTGTAAACAATGGTTTTACCTGAAACTCTTTCTTTGGTAAAATTAAACGGCGAGTTGCCGAAGTCGGCAAAATCAAGTACAAATCCGTCGCGCTCTGCTGCAACAAGATAACCTCTGGCCTTGTATTCCCTTGCTTCTTCAACGGTCGATACCGGTATTATGGTTTCCGCACCGTTTTCAAAGGCGGTGCAGATCGCTGAGGTTGCCCTGAGAATGTCGATAATGACAACTATTGATCCCGAATGTCTGTCAGGCTCATAGAGCGCAGGAGAAAAGCATGTTTCAATGATCCTTTTCCCCATCAGCTCTTATTATAAAAGGGAAGATTCACCACTTTTGCTTTCAGGTCCTTGTTTCTTATCCTTATAAAGATCTCAGTGTCAAGCTTCCAGAATCCCTTGTTAAGGTATGCCATGCCGATCCCCTGCTTAAGCATGGGCGACATGGTACCTGAGGTTACTTCCCCTATCCTTGTTCCTGAGGAGTCCACAACCTCGTAATGCTGACGTGGGATACCCCTGTCGATCATCACGAATCCCTTAAGGCGTCGTTCAACGCCCTCATTTTTCTGTTTAAGAAGAAGCTCCTTGTCGATAAAATCCTTGTTTCCGCTGAATTTCGTTATCCAGCCCAGACCTGCCTCTATCGGGGATGTCGTATCATCAATATCGTTTCCGTAAAGGCAGTATCCCATTTCGAGCCGGAGGGTGTCCCTCGATCCCAGTCCGGCAGGCTTTATGTTGAACTCCCTGCCTGCTTCGAAAACCGCTTTCCAGAATTTTGGTCCTTCCTCGTTCCTTACATAGATCTCGCAACCTCCTGCTCCAGTATAACCTGTTGTTGAGAATATTGCA
>MTKZ01001795.1_pt1 | contig 18964 bp, 21 predicted proteins | sample 1042781 | NCBI WGS metagenome assembly MTKZ01 (sample SAMN06212207, study PRJNA360539) | anaerobic digester metagenome | biome: Wastewater treatment plant; material: sludge; isolation source: anaerobic digester fed with sludge from wastewater treatment plant | place: Denmark: WWTP Viborg ... | reverse complement strand
TGTGGCTGTTTCGATGTTTCAACGAAACGAAGAAACACACCAGCATAGAAATCTTATTCATTGCGGGATAAAAAAATCGGACATTCACAACCGGAACGTCCGATTTCTTCTTCCGCTGTCTTAAGAGGAATTATTTTGTCGCTTCCTTGGCTTTAGTTGCAGCCTCCTTCGTGGCGTCTTTTACCTCTTTCACGGTTTCTTTTGTCGCTTCCTTTGCCTTCGTCGCAGCGTCCTTTGCGGCATCTTTCGCTTCTTTTACGGTTTCTTTGGTTGCTTCCGTTACTTTGGTTGCAGCTTCCTTCGTGGCATCTTTAACCTCTTTTACGGCTTCTTTAGAGGTTTCTTTNNCGAAAACCAATGCAATGAAAATTGTGAAGATTTTTTTCATAAACAGAACACCTCCTTTTACGAAATTCATGAACCTGGCTTTATTTCACGAGCGGCCTTGTCAAGATTATCAATACTGTGGGACGACTGTCAATAAAATTTAGCGGGTGATCCGGAAAAGTTAGTCGGTCTGACGAAAATGCGGCAACTGCCAACGAGCGCCCGAAACAGAAAAGGGATTAACCGTAAACGGCTAACCCCTTTTATTTACATGGTAGTCCCACGGAGAGTTGAACTCCGGTTTCCGGCGTGAGAGGCCAGCGTCCTAACCACTAGACGATGGGACCATGGCTGGGGGACAAGGATTCGAACCTCGGTAACAAGATCCAGAATCTTGCGTCCTACCGCTAGACGATCCCCCAAGCGTGCTGTCTTCAAAAAAGAGATGGTCTTTTAGTCGACTATCCCGAAAAAGTCAAGTTCAAAATCCAATTAAGGGCGGGACGATATGTATTCGACCGCCTGATGAATGCGACGGACGACGCGATCCTTGCCCAGCGTGACCATGACCTCGTCGATTCCCGGGCTCACCGTTTTGCCGGTCAGGGCAATCCGCAGCGGCTGAGCGATCACCTTGAGTTTGATCCCCCGCTCTTCGGCATAGGCGCGCAGAAAACGCTCCATGCCGGCCTTTGTGAAGTCATCCAGCGCGGGAACCTTTTCGGCGATTGCCGTAAGATGGTCTTTGACGTCGGCAAGGAGGAATTTCCCGGCCGCTTCCGGGTCGTAGGAAACCCGACCCTCGAAATAAAAGCGGCTGCTTTCCGCCAGTTCCACCAGGGTCTTGGACCGGGTCTTGAGATTTGCGGCCACGTTGCCGATGAATGCCTCGTCGTCGGCGTCGACACCCATCTTTTTCCAGAACGGTTTCGTCCTTTCCGCCAGCCGGCCGTCGGGGCATTCCTTGATGTAATGCTGGTTCAGCCAGATCAGCTTTTCCGGGTTGAAGACGGCGGGCGATTTTCCCACGGAGTCGAGGGTGAAGAGACGGACCAGTTCGTCCATGGAGAAGATTTCCTGGTCTCCGTGCGACCAGCCGAGGCGGACCAGGTAGTTCACCAGGGCCTCGGGAAGATAGCCCATTTCCTCGTAGGCCATGACGGATGTTGCCCCGTGGCGCTTGCTCAGGCGCGCCTTGTCCGCACCTAGAATCATGGGGACATGGCCGAACCGGGGCGTCGCGTACTCGAGGGCCTCGTACAGGAGGATCTGGCGGGGGGTGTTGTTGACATGGTCGTCGCCGCGAATGACGTGGGTGATTCCCATCTGGGCATCGTCGACAACGACGGCGAAATTGTAGGTCGGGTATCCGTCCGCCCGTTCGATCACCAGATCGTCCAGTTCCTCGTTCTGAAAGGAGATGGCGCCCTTGATCAGGTCGCTGACGATCGTGGCCCCCATCTCGGGACCGCGGAAGCGGACGACGGTGCCATTCCCCTTTCGAAGGCCCCGGTCGCGGCAGGTGCCGTCATATTTCGGCTTTCTGCCTTCCGCAAGGGCTCTTTTTCGCTTGCTTTCCAGCTCCTCCGGCGTGCAGGTGCAGTAATAGGCCTTGCCCTCGCCGATGAGTTTGTTCACCATCTGACGATGGATTTCAACCCGTTCGGCCTGAAAGTACGGCCCCTCGTCCCAGGTCAGGCCCAGCCAGGCCATGGCATCGAGGATCGCCCGGGTCGATTCTTCGGTGGAGCGGAGCTGATCGGTGTCCTCGACCCTTAGGATGAACTTTCCCCCGTGATGCCTGGCATAGAGCCAGTTGAACAGGGCCGTCCTCGCACCGCCGATGTGAAGATAACCCGTTGGCGACGGGGCAAACCGCGTCCTTACCGTTGAATTTTCCGTCATTTCACCTGCCTTGCGCCTGCGTGTTCGTTGATGCCCCTTATAGGTTGCCCACAGGGCGTTTGTCAAGGTTCAAATCCCTTCCGCCGGTCCTTCTGGCCGGCATGTCCATGCGGGGCGGAGCATCATTGGATGTTCCGGATTGCCTGTAAATTATCCTTGACATCAGGACCGAATTATAATTTACTCCAGTACTTTACATGAAGGTTCCGGAAAGGTCAAACCCCGTCCGCAGCCGACCGGGGAGGCGCCCTTTGAAGATCAATGTCGCGAACATCCCTGAAGAGGGCCTGAAGCTTCAGTTTTCCAAAGAGGGAGACTGGATCGAAGAGATTTTTCCCGGCCGGGAGAAAGATGCCTTCACCGCGGTCCGGCCGGCGGGCCGGATCGATGTCTCCGCGACCCTGAGGCGGGTCCGGGAAACCGTTTTCTTTGAGGGGCTGATCGACACGACCGTCGAGACGGACTGTTCCCGCTGCCTGGAACTTGCGCGCATTCCTGTTCACGCCCGGTTCAGCTACACCCTGGTTCCGGACCGGGAAGGGCAGGCGGAAGAAACGGAGCTGAGCGCGGAAGACCTCGATTTTGTTTACTACCGGGACGATCTGATCGAGCCGGAGCCCCTGATTTACGAGCAGATCGTGCTGCAGATCCCCATGAAGGCGCTTTGCAGGGAGGACTGCCGGGGACTCTGCCCCCGCTGCGGCGCCAATCTGAACCAGACGGTCTGCGGGTGCCGTGAAGATCCCGCGGACAGCAGGCTGGCGGTCTTGAAAAAGCTGAAATTTTAAAATAATAAAGAAGTTGCGTGGATTACGAGAAGGAAGGTTGAACGATGCCAAACCCCGTAAAAAGACATTCCCGGACAAGGCGGAACAAGCGGCGCTCCCATGACTTTCTGACGCCCGTTCTGGCTTCCGCCTGCCCCCAGTGCGGAGAGCCGAAGCTGCCCCATCGCGCCTGCGCCAAGTGCGGGACATACAAGGGGCGCGAGATCATCCCCGTCGAAAAAATATCCTGAAACCGGTCGCCAGGCTTGAGGGCCCTTCATGGCTAAACTGGCTTATGTCTTTCCGGGGCAGGGCGTCCAGCATGTGGGGATGGGTCGCGATCTGTACGAGGAATTCGAAACCGTCCGTCAGACCTTCGACGAGGCGAAGCAAATTCTGGGGATCGATGTCGCGGCGCTCTGTTTCGACGGCCCGCAGGCGGCGCTCGATCTGACGGTCAATACGCAGGTTGCCGTCCTGACCCTGGATATCGCCATCTACCGGGTCGTCAGGCGGAACATCGCGGCGGAGCCGGCCGTGATGGCCGGTCACAGCCTCGGGGAGTACGCCGCGCTCTATGCCGCGGGCGCCGCTTCCCTGGCCGATCTGCTGCCCCTTGTTCACGCCCGGGCACAGTACCACCAGCGGGCGGTTGCCCCGGGAGACGGCGCCATGGCCGCCATCATCGGCCTGTCCGGCGAGGCGGTGGAGGACCTCTGCTGCCGGGCGCTGTCGGATAACGAGGTCGCCGGTCTGGCGATTCGCAATGCGCCGAACCAGGTTGTCGTTTCCGGCCACCGGTCGGCCGTTGAGAGAATCATGGCAGAATCGGAGCGCAGCGGCGCCCTGAAAGCGATGAAACTGCCCATCAGCGTCCCCTGTCACTGCAGCCTTCTCGACGGAGCCGCTGCGCGGTTGAGGGCGGACCTGGACCGGATCGGGTTTTCGGCGTTTCGAACGCCGGTGATCCCCAACTGCGATCCCGGCGCATTCTACAGCCTGGAAAATGCCCGCGACCTGCTGACGCGGCAGGTCACGTCGCCTGTGCTGTGGCAGGGGGCCGTCGAGAAGATGAGCGAAATGGGCGTGGACACGGTGGTCGAAATCGGGCCAAAGCGGACATTGCTGGGGCTGATCAAGCGCATCGACCGGACGATGCGCCTGCTGAACGTCGAGGATTCGGCCTCGCTGAGAAAAACGGCTGCCTACCTGAACACGCCTGAATGGCAAGCACGGCTTTCGGGTCCGCGGCGATCAGAAGCAAAAGAGTGATATTGAGCCAAAGGAGGTAATGCTTTCATGACGCTCGAAGAAAAGGTCATAACGATTATTATGGAGCAGTTGGATGTAACGAAGGAGGAGTGCAGGCTGGAAGCTTCGTTCATCGATGATCTGGGCGCGGATTCTCTGGACCTCGTCGAACTGATCATGGCGATGGAGGAAAACTTCGGCGTGGAAATTGCGGACAGCGAGCTGGAGAAGATCCGCACCATTCAGGATGCGGTCGACTTCCTGAAGAGCAAGGGCATTCAGTAGAAAAGTCCGGTTGCAGGGAGGCAGTTTGAAAAGAAGGGTGGTCGTCACCGGGATCGGCGCGCTGACGCCGCTGGGAAACTCGGTCGGAGAAACCTGGGAGGGCGTCTGCGGAGGCAGGTCCGGCATCGACGGCATCACGCGATTCGACGCGTCCGGCTTCAAGACCCGGATTGCCGGAGAGCTGAAGAATTTCGATCCACTGCCCCATCTGAACAAGAAGGAAGTCCGCCGTCTCGACGAGTTTCTCGTCTATGCCATCGTTTCCGCCGACATGGCGATGGCCGACGCGACGCTGACCATCGATGCGGCCCTTGCCGGACGCGCGGGTGTCATCATCGGCTCCGCCATCGGCGGGCTGGGCACGCTGGAGAAAACGAAGGTCGTCCTGCTTCGCGACGGACCGGAGCGGGTGTCCCCCTTCGCGATTCCCTCGACGCTGGCCAATCTCGCCCCGGGCCTCGTGTCGATCCGCTTTCAGGCCAAGGGGCCGATCAACTGTTCCGTGACCGCCTGCGCGGCCGGCACGAACGCCGTCGGGGACGCCTTTCGCACGATCGCCCACGGCTATGCCGACGTGATGATCACCGGCGGGGTCGACGCCGCCGTATGCCCCCTCTGCGTGAGCTGCTTCAATGCCATGCGGGCACTGTCCCTTCGAAACGAAGAACCGCAGCGGGCCAGCCGTCCCTTCGACCGGGAGCGGGACGGGTTTGTGGTCGGCGAGGGCAGCGGCACCCTCATTCTGGAGGAACTGTCCTTTGCCCTGAACCGGGGGGCCAGAATCTACGGGGAGGTTGCCGGCTACGGCGTGACCAGCGACGCCTTTCACATGGCGGCGCCGCCGCCGGGCCACGAGGGCGCCGCCCGGTGCATGCAGGCCGCCCTTCAGGAGGCCGGAATGGAACCGGCGGAGATCGATTACATCAACGCCCACGGGACATCCACCCCCCTGAACGATCAATATGAGGTGGAGGCCATCAAGACCGTCTTCGGCGAACACAGCGGAAGGCTCGCGGTCAGCTCGACGAAGTCCATGACCGGCCACATGCTGGGGGCAGCCGGGGCCGTGGAGGCGATCTTCTGCCTGAAGGCGATGGAGGAGGGGATCCTTCCACCGACGACGAACCTCGACCATCCCGATCCGGCCTGCGACCTTGACTTCGTTCCCCATCGCCCCAGAAAACGGGACATCCGCGCGGCCATGTCCAACACCTTCGGTTTCGGCGGCGTCAACGCGGCGCTGATCCTCAAGAGATGGAGCGGGTGAGCGGTGTCGGGCGACGGGATCATCATCGGCGCGGACCATGCCGGCTTTCACCTCAAGGAGGCGATCAAGGCCCATTTGACGAGGCGCGGGCTGGCGGTGACGGATGTCGGCACGGCGGGCCCCGATCCGGTCGATTACCCGTTGCACGGGGCTGAAGCCGCGGCGAGGGTCTCCTCGGGCGAATTTGCCCGGTGCATCCTGATCTGCGGCTCCGGGATCGGGATGGCCATCGTGGCCAACAAGTTTCCCGATGTCCGGGCGGCCGTCTGCCTGGACGAGGATACGGCGCGCCTGGGCAGGCTGCACAACGATCTCAATGTCCTCTGCCTGGCCGCGAGGAAGACGGAGCCGGCCCGGGCTGAAAAAATCGTCGATACCTGGCTGGAGACGGCCTTCGAGGGAGGGCGCCACCTTCGCCGGATCGAACGGATCCGGGACATCGAAGCGCGGATTTGCCGTCCGCAGCGCTGATCCGACCGGCCGGCCGGACAGGGGTCTCGCGAAGACCCCGGCCGCTGATGAATACGTCGTAAAGGAGAATCGTCATGTCGTTACTGAGCAAGGTCGATCCGGAAATCGCACGGGCCATCCTGGATGAAACCCGCCGGCAGGCGGGCAAACTCGAGTTGATCGCCTCGGAAAATTTTGTGAGCGAGGCCGTTCTCGAGGCGCAGGGCAGCATCATGACCAACAAGTACGCGGAGGGCTATCCCGCGAAACGCTACTACGGGGGATGCGAGTACGTCGACATCGCCGAATCCCTGGCCATCGAACGGTGCAAAAAGCTCTTCGGCGCGGATCACGTCAACGTCCAGCCCCATTCCGGAACGCAGGCGAACATGGCAGTCTACTTCTCGGTGCTCGAACCGGGCGACACCATCCTCGGCATGAATCTGTCCCACGGCGGTCATCTTTCGCACGGAAGCCCGGCGAACTTCTCCGGGCGGCTTTACAAGGTCGTTGCCTACGGCGTGGACCGGGAGACGGAAACCATCGACTTCAACGAAGTGGAGGATCAGGCCCGGAAGCACAAACCGAAAATCATCGTGGTGGGGGCGAGCGCCTATCCGAGGACGATCGACTTCAACGCGTTCCGGCAGATTGCCGACCGCACGGGTGCCGTTGTCATGGCCGACATCGCCCACATTGCGGGGCTCGTCGCCGTGGGCCTCCATCCGTCGCCCGTCCCCATCTGCGAGTTCGTCACAACGACGACCCACAAGACCCTGCGCGGGCCCCGGGGCGGCCTGGTGATGTGCAAGGAGGCGTTCGCCAAGGCGCTCAACAGCCGGGTGTTTCCGGGCATGCAGGGCGGGCCGCTGATGCATGTCATCGCCGCCAAGGCCGTCGCTTTTCAGGAGGCCCTTTCGGACAGTTTCCGGGACTATCAGGCCCAGATCGTGAAGAACGCCCGGGCAATGGCCGAGGGCCTGACCGGCGAAGGGTTCCGCCTGGTCTCCGGCGGCACCGACAATCACCTGATGCTGGTGGACCTGACGGCGCAGGGGATCAGCGGCAAGGACGCCCAGGAGGCGCTGGACCGCGCCGGGATCACGGTCAACAAGAACGGCATCCCCTTCGACACCCGCGGGCCCATGATCACCAGCGGGATCCGCATCGGGACCCCGGCCCTGACGACCCGGGGGATGAAGGAAGCGGACATGAAGCGGATTGCCGGCCTCATCGCGGAGGTTCTGGGCCACATCGAGGACGAGAGCAGGATCCGGGACGTCCGGGCGGAAGTCGCGTCCCTCTGCGAAAAGTTCCCGCTCTACAGCGAGCGGATCGCCCGGGCGTGACATCGGCGGTGTTGACAGCGCCTGCGGGCGCGAAAGGTGAACAAGACGGAATGAATGCGGCGCGGCCCGACTGGGACGAGTACTTCATGGACATTGCCGCCCTCGTGGCGAGGCGCTCCACCTGCCTGAGGCGAAATGTCGGCGCCGTTCTGGTCCGCGAACGCAGGATCCTGGCAACAGGTTACAACGGCGCCCCCTCCGGGCTTCGGCATTGCCTGGAGGGGGGATGCATGCGGGCGCAGATGAACATCCCCTCCGGAGAGCGCCACGAACTCTGCCGGGGGCTTCATGCCGAGCAGAATGCCATCATCCAGGCGGCGCTTCACGGGGTCAGCGTGAAGGGGTCGAGCCTCTACTGCACCAACCACCCCTGCATCATCTGCGCGAAGATGATCATCAATGCCGGGATCGTCCGGATTCATTTCCGCGAGGGCTACATGGATCGCCTGGCCGAGGAAATGCTGAAGGATGCGGGCATCGGGGTCTCCCAGTCATGAAGTGTCCCTTCTGCGCAAACGGCGAAAACCGGGTGATCGACTCCCGGATCAGCAAGGACGGCAACGCGATCCGAAGGCGCAGGGAGTGCCTGGCCTGCGAGAAGCGCTTTACCACCTACGAGTTCGTGGAGGAGGTGCTGCCGGTGGTGGTGAAGAAGGACGGGCGCCGGGAGGTTTTCGACCGCAAGAAAATTCTGGCGGGGATCAAGAAGGCATGCGAAAAGCGCCCCATCAGCACGGATGCCATCGAAACCCTGGTCGAGAACATCGAACAGGCCTGTCAGGAGTTTCAGGGCAAGGAAATCCCCTCGTCCATGGTGGGCGAGAAGGTTATGAAGGGGCTGCAGAACCTGGACGGCGTCGCCTATGTCCGGTTTGCCTCGGTCTACCGGCAGTTCCGGGATGTCGGCGAGTTTCTGGAGGAGCTCAAGGATTTCCTGAGCGTGAGCGGCAAGGAAGAGGAAAACGGCCACGTCCGGCCTTCCGGCCGTCCGCCGGCCAAGCAGGGATAGCAGGATGTTCACCGGAATCATCGAGGCGATGGGGTCCGTCGGGCGCGTCACCCGCAAAGGGGCCGATGCGCTGCTCGGGATCGAAACGGCGATGGACCTTCAGGAGGTCCGCGTCGGCGACAGCATCGCCGTCAACGGGGCCTGCCTGACCGTGACCGCCAGGGGGGACCGGGGCTTCACGGCGGACGTTTCGGCGGAAACCCTGGAACGGACGAACCTTCGCATGCTGAAGACCGGCGACCGGGTGAACCTGGAAAAAGCCATGCGTCTGAACGACTTTCTCGGCGGCCATCTCGTCCTCGGACACGTGGACGGACTGGGAAGGGTTCAGGAGATCACCCGGAAGGCGAATTCCCTGATCTTCGGGATCGAGACGGATGCGAAGCTGCTGCGGTACGTCGTGGAGAAGGGGTCGGTTGCGGTCGACGGGATCAGCCTGACCGTAAACCGTTGTGAAAAAAAAAGGTTTTATGTTAATCTGATTCCGCATACGGCCCGGATGACCACGCTGGGTTTCGTGAAAATCGGGGATTTTGCGAACATCGAAACCGACATCATCGGGAAGTACGTGGAGCGGTTCCTTCAGCCCCGCGGGGGGATGGACCGGGATTTCCTGGCCGAACACGGATTCTTAAAGTAAAGAAGGTGCAATATGGCTGTCAGTTCCATCAAAGAGGCGATCGTCGACATCAAGAGCGGGAAAATGGTCATCCTCGTCGATGATGAAGACCGGGAAAACGAGGGCGACCTGTGCATGGCGGCGGAGTACATCACGCCCGAGGCCATCAATTTCATGGCCCGCTACGGGCGGGGTCTGATCTGTCTGAGCCTGACCGAAGAGCATGCCGACAAGCTTCGCCTGTATCCCATGGTGCGTGAAAACCGTTCCCGGTTCGGGACGGCTTTCACGGTTTCCATCGAGGCCAAGCGGGGCGTCACGACGGGCATATCGGCCGCCGACCGGGCGACCACGATCCTCGCGGCCGTCGACGACGATGCCAGGGCGGACGACCTGGTCAGCCCGGGCCATGTTTTTCCGATCCGGGCCCGGAAGGGGGGCGTCCTGGTGAGAACCGGACAGACGGAGGGGTCTGTGGACCTGGCGCGGTTGGCCGGCCTGAAGCCCGCCGGCGTCATCTGCGAAGTCATGAAGGACGACGGCACCATGGCCCGCATGCCGGACCTGGAAATCTTCGCCAGGGAGCACGGCCTGAAAATCGTCACGATCGCTGACCTGATCGATTTCCGAATGCAGCACGAATCGCTGATCAAGAGGGCGGCCATGGCGAACCTGCCGACCCGCTTCGGCGGCGCGTTCAAGATCATCGTCTACGAAAACGACGTGGACGACATGAAGCACATTGCCCTGCTCAAGGGCGAAATCGGGCCGGAGGACGAGGTGCTGGTCCGGGTCCACTCGGAATGCGCCACCGGCGACATCTTCGGGTCGGAGCGGTGCGACTGCGGCGACCAGCTTCACCGGGCCATGGAGATGGTCGACGCGGAGGGCAAGGGCGTCATCGTCTACATGCACCAGGAGGGGCGCGGGATCGGGCTGGTGAACAAGATCCGTGCCTACGAGCTTCAGGAGCGCGGTGCGGACACAGTGGAAGCCAACATCGAGCTGGGGTTCAAGGCGGACCTGCGGGATTACGGAATCGGCGCGCAGATTCTGGCGGACCTGGGGGTCCGGAAGATGCGCCTGATGACCAACAACCCGAAGAAGATTGTGGGCCTGGAGGGCTACGGGATCGCCATCACCCAACGGGTTCCCATCGTCATCCAGCCCAACGACAGCAACATCCGCTATCTGGAGACCAAGATGAAACGCATGGGCCACATGCTGGACCTGTGACGGCTCCGTGATCAATCGGGGCGGAACGGCCGGGCCGCGGCGCCTTTCACATGCGGGATTTCTCATGCAATCAAGGATCGGGAGACGAATCATGCCAAAACTGACGGAAGGAAAACTGGTTGCCAAGGGGATGAAGTTCGGCATCGCAGCCAGCCGCTTCAACGATTTCATCTGCGGCCGGCTCATCGACGGCGCCGTGGACGCCCTGACCCGGGCCGGCGCCGACGAAAAGGACATTCAGGTTTACAAGGTTCCGGGCGCCTTCGAGCTGCCGCTGGCCGCGAAAAAACTCGCCAAAAGCGGCCGCTTCGACGCCGTGATCTGCCTCGGGGCCGTGATCCGCGGCGCGACGCCGCATTTCGAATACATCAGCGCGGAAGTTTCCAAGGGCATTGCCAATGTCGGTCTGGAGACGGAGTTGCCCATCGCCTTCGGCGTGCTGACGACGGACACCATCGAGCAGGCCATTGAACGGGCGGGGACGAAGGCCGGCAACAAGGGCTGGGACGCGGCCATGTCCGCGATCGAGATGGTCGACCTGCTGAAAAAAATCTGAAAGCGGCACAAGGCGTACATGTACCATCGAAGGAAGGCAAGGGAAATTTCCTTGCAGGTTCTTTACGAGATCGATGTCTTGAAGATTGATCCCCGGGAGGCGGTGGACCTTTACTGGGAGTCGTTTACGGCCGCGGAAGAAGCCCTGGAGCCTTTCTGGGATTACTTCTGCAAGCAGAAGGACGCAAAAAAGCAGGTCGCCAGGATCTTCGGAGCGCCCCCGGACGCCAGATCGTTCTCGACCCTGCTGGTGGAGGGGACGTGGCGGCACAGGCGGGAGATCGACAAGCTGATCAGCGGCTGCTCCGAACACTGGTCCCTCTCCCGCATGTCGAAGGTGGATCGCAGCATCCTTCGCATGGCGGTTTATGAGCTCCTGTACTGCGACGACATCCCCCCCAAGGTGACGCTGAACGAGGCGATCGATCTCGGCAAGGCGTATGGTTCCGAAAACTCGGGTTCATTTATCAACGGCATTCTGGATGCGCTCTACGTGAAACTTCGCGGGAAGCAGATCGAAAGCCAAGGCGATGAAAGGGAGGACGGATAACCGATGCAAGAAAAATATGCCCCCCAGGCCATCGAAGAGAAATGGCAGCAATACTGGGAAGCGAAAAAGACGTTTTGCGTGACGGAAGACCCGCGGAAGAAGAAGTATTACCTTCTGGAGATGTTTCCCTACCCCTCGGGTAGAATCCACATCGGCCACGTTCGAAACTACACCATCGGCGACGTCGTGGCCCGGTACAAAAGGATGAAGGGCTTCAACGTTCTTCACCCGATGGGCTGGGACGCCTTCGGCATGCCGGCGGAGAACGCGGCCATCGCCCACGGAACCCACCCGGCGACGTGGACGAACGAGAACATCGCCTTCATGAAGACGCAATTGAAGCGGATGGGCTTCAGCTACGACTGGGACCGTGAAATCTCGACCTGCGAACCGGAGTACTACCGCTGGGAGCAGCTCTTCTTCCTGTGGATGTACGAAAAGGGGCTCGTTTACAAGAAGAGTTCGACGGTGAACTGGTGCGCCCAGTGCCAGACCGTTCTGGCCAATGAGCAGGTGGAGGCGGGGCTGTGCTGGCGTTGCGGCAGGGAAGTCGGCGAAAAGTACCTGGACCAGTGGTTCTTCAGGATCACCGCCTATGTGGACGAACTGCTGGACGGCTGCGACCGGCTGCCCGGGTGGCCGGAGCGGGTCCTGACCATGCAGCGGAACTGGATCGGAAAAAGCTACGGCTGCGAGATCGTTTTTCCCATGGCGGACGGCGGAGAGCCGATCCGGGTGTTCACCACCCGGCAGGACACCATTTACGGCGCGACCTTCATGCTCATCGCCGCGGAGCACCCGCTCGTCATGGAGCTGATGAAGGGGAAACCCCGGGAAGAGCAGGTGCGGGCGTTCGTCGACAAGGTCAAGAAGCAGGACAAGATGATGCGGACGTCGGAATACTATGAAAAGGAAGGGATTTTTCTCGATGCCCATTGCCTGAACCCGGTGACCAACAAGAGAATGCCCATCTTCGCCGCGAATTTCGTGCTGGCCGACTACGGCACCGGCTGCGTCATGGCCGTGCCCACCCACGACCAGCGCGACTTCGAGTTCGCCCAGAAGTACAGCCTGCCCCTCATCGTGGTGATTCAGCCGCCGGACCGGACCCTGAACACCCAGACCATGAAGGAGGCCTATGTCGAAGAGGGCATTCTGGTGAATTCCGGGCGCTTCAACGGCATGGAGAACATGAAGGCGCTGGACGCCATCGCGGCATACCTCGAATCGATCGGCCGGGGAAAGAAGACCATCCAGTACCGGCTGCGGGACTGGGGCATCTCCCGCCAGCGGTATTGGGGGGCGCCCATTCCCGTCGTGAACTGCAAGAAGTGCGGCACCGTCCCCGTTCCCGAAGCGGACCTTCCCGTCGTCCTGCCCCGGGACGTCGCGCTGACGGGCGAAGGCGGCTCTCCCCTGGCCCGCCACGCGGCCTTCGTGAACACCGCCTGCCCGAACTGCAGGGGTCCGGCCAGGCGGGAGACGGACACCATGGACACCTTCGTCGAATCCTCCTGGTACTTCGATCGCTTCTGCTGCGCCCGCTTCGACCGAAAGCCCGGTCTCGACCGGGAGAAGGTCGATTACTGGATGCCCGTGGACCAGTACATCGGCGGCATCGAGCATGCGATCCTCCATCTCCTCTATTCGCGGTTCTACACGAGAGTGCTGCGGGATTTCGGCGTACTCGGCGTGGACGAGCCCTTCACGAATCTCCTCACTCAGGGCATGGTCTGCAAGGAAACCATGCGCTGCCCGGAACACGGATATCTGTTCCCGGACGAGGCGGACGAGGGCCGCTGCCGGCGCTGCCGGGCGGAGGTCGTGATCGGCAAGACGGAAAAAATGTCCAAGTCCCTCAAGAATGTCGTCGATCCGGATTATCTGATCGACCGCTACGGCGCCGACACCGCCCGGATGTTCTGCCTCTTTGCCGCCCCTCCGGAGAAGGACCTGGAATGGAGCGACCAGGGCGTCGAGGGCTCCTTCCGTTTTCTCAACCGGACCTGGCGGATCATCGCCGATTACCTGGAAGACATTCGAGGAAAGGAGGCCTACCGGGGCCGGCAGGATGAGCTGGAAGACGAGATGAAGAGTCTCAGGCGGAAAACCCATCAGACCATCCGGAAGGTCACCGGCGACATCGAGGACCGGTTTCATTTCAACACCGCCATCAGCGCCGTCATGGAACTGGTCAACGCCCTGTACCAGATCCGCCGTCCCGATCCGGGGGATGAAAAAGCCCTGTCCGTCATTCGGGAAACCGTTGAATCCGTCATCCTGCTGCTTTCGCCCATTGTGCCGCATCTGACGCAGGAGCTGTGGGTCATGCTGGGCAATGACGGGAATCTTGCGGATGCCGCCTGGCCGGTCTACGACCAGGCCGTGGCTTCAGAGGAACAGATTACCATTGTCATTCAGGTCAACGGAAAGGTTCGAAGCCGGATGACCGTTCCCATCGACGAAGACGTCGACAAGATCAAGGCCTTGGCCAGGGCCGATGAAAAAATTGCGAGGATGATCGGCGGCAAGGAGGTCCTGAAGGAGATCTATGTCCCTCAGAAACTGGTCAACCTCGTCGTGAAAGGATGATCCGCCATGGCTGAAAAAATTACAAGAATGGCCGTTATTCTGGGCTGCGTTCTGATGGCCGCGGCCTGCGGCTACAGTTTCAAGGCGGGCGGGGAGTACATCGACAAGGGCATTCAAACGGTCTTTGTCGATGTGTTCGCCAATAAAACCAGCGAGGCCAACATCGAAAACACCTTCCGGGCGGCATTCATCAATCAGTTCATCCAGGGCAAGCGGTTCCGGATCGTCGAGAGTGCGGACCGGGCGGATGCCGTTTTCAAGGGAAGCATCGACAACCTGACCACGGGCACGCTGTCCTACCGGACGACAAACCTGGCCGCGGAGGAGCGCTATACCGTCACCTTGACCCTGGGCTTTGAAGAGCGTCTCGGCAACAAGGTCATCTGGTCCTATCCGAACCTGTCGTCCGTGCAGGACTATAAGGTGAGCAGCTCGACGACGGAGACCCAGACCAGCAGAAGCGCCGCCCTCACCAAACTGGCCAATGACACGGCGGAGCGGGCGTATCGTTTGCTGATGTCCGGCTTTTAGGATGTATCGGGTGGGAAAATCGGGATTGTAAAAGGCGTTCCCCCGGCATCAGGCCTTCAGGGAATTCACCTTTTTGGTCAATCTGGATATCTTGCGGGAAGCCGTTTTCTTGTGAAAAACGCCCTTCGCCGCCGCCTTGGTCAACACGGGGATCGCCTTCAGCAAGGCGGCTTTCGACTCTTCCGCGTCCTTGGTTTCCAGCGCCCGGGTGACGGACTTGATCTCCGTGCGGACGCTCGATTTGATCGAAATGTTGCGCAGACGGCGCTTCTCGTTCTGCTTACTTCTCTTGATCGCGGACTGATGTGTGGCCAAAAGAGATCCTCCTGTGTCATTCCTTATTTCAAACGGGCACATTTCATTATATGACTTTCCCGATCCTGTCAAGCCCGAATTGCGGAAATTTTCCTTCTTTTCCGGATGCATCGACCATTTCGCGTGACCGGCGGCAACGGCTCCCGGTCGGCGAATCGAGGCGGGCAGCGTGAGCGGAGCGAGCCCATCCTTGACTTTGACGGGCCGATTCCCTATCCTGGAAAAAATTCCGGAAATTCAAACTCGTTCGGACGGCAAGGCATGAAACCCGAAGCAGGCGTGCAAATCGTGGAAGTCGGGCCGCGGGACGGCCTTCAGAATCTCGACATCCAGGTCCCCGCGGACGACAAGGTTCGGCTGATCGAACGCCTCGCGGCGAGCGGCCTGCGGGAGATCCAGATCGGCGCTTTTGTCAGCCCCGCCGCCATTCCCCAGTTCCGGGACATGCGGGAGGTCGCGGCCCGCGTCCGGGACCTTGCCGGCGTCACCCTGACGGCCCTCGTTCCGAACCTTCGGGGCGCGGAGACCGCTTTTGAAAGCGGCATTCGGAAGCTCATCTTCTTCTTTTCGATCAGCCGGACACACAATCTGAGCAATGTCAGGCAGACGACCGAGGCCTCCCTGGAAGCCCTCGCGTCGATCATGGATGTCTTTTCATTCCGGCCGAATGCTTCCGTGTGCGTCGCCCTGGCTACCGTTTTCGGCTGCCCTTTCGAAGGATTCTTTTCGACCGATGCCGTCCTTCGGAACGTGGCGGCGGTGGCGGATCTTGGCGTCGGGGAGGTGACCCTTTGCGACACCGTCGGATTCGGCAATCCGGTACAGGTCGGGGAGATCACCCGCGCCTGCATGGCGGACTTTCCCAACCTGACGTTCGGGGTGCACCTGCACAACACGCGGGGCCTGGGACTCGCCAATGCCCTGAAGGCTTATGAAACGGGGATTCGGGTCTTCGACGCCGCCGTCGGCGGTTTGGGGGGGTGCCCCTTCGCGCCGGGAGCCTCCGGCAACATCGCGACGGAGGATCTCGTTTTCATGTTCGGCCAGATGGGCATCGAGACGGGCGTCCGCCTCGAAGAGCTGCTCAGGACGGCGCACCTTCTGCAGAACATGCTCCCCGGCACACCGCTGACCGGCGCCGTGTTCCGCGCCGGACTGCCCGGACGGGTGGAGGGAATGCATTGCCGCCGTGCGGCAGCCGGCCTTGACAACAACACCGGAAAGGGAGGGTAACGGATGCTGGAAAGAGACAGGACGATCCTCATTGTCGTCGACATTCAAGGCAATCTGGCCGAGGCCATGTGCGAAAAGGAGGCCCTTTTTGAAAACGCCGAAAAGATCATCCGCGGCGTGCAGATCCTCGGCATCCCGATTCTCGTGACGGAGCAGATCAAACTGGGGCCGACAATCCCCGCGCTGTCGCGCTACCTGCCTGGCGTCCATCCCATCGTCAAGAACAGCTTCAGCTGCTGCGGGGACGAGCGGTTCATGCGGGAACTGACGGCCCTGAACCGCAGACAGATCCTGATGACGGGAATCGAGGCTCATGTCTGCGCCTACCAGACGTCCATGGACCTGCTCGCGGGAGGCTACGAAGTACACCTGGTGGCGGATGCCGTTTCCTCGCGAACCGCGCGGAACCGGGAGATCGGGATTCAAAAGCTGATCGCCGCCGGCGCCGTGCTAACCAGCACGGAGATGGCGCTTTTCGAACTGCTGAAAACCGCAACCGATCCAAGGGCAAAAGACCTCTTCAAGATTATCAAGTAGCAGCGCCGGGATTCCGGCCGGCATGCCGTCTGCGGCACAGCCGGGCGCCGGATTTTGCCTCACCGCAAAAGCGGACTCATTTGAATTGGCTTTCACGGGGTTTTCCATGGAGCGGCAACTTTCATGATCCTGCTGGGCGACATTCTGGTCATCGTCGGGTTGTCCGTCGCCGTCCTCTATCTCTGCTTCCGCCTGCGAATTCCCATCATCGTGGGCTTTCTCCTCACCGGTGTGGTCGCCGGCCCGCACGGGCTGGGGCTGGTCCGGGACCTCGCATCCGTCAAAATGCTTGCTGAAGTGGGCGTCGTGCTGCTGCTTTTCACGATCGGGCTGGAATTCTCGTTCCGGAACCTGCTTCAGATCCGAAGGCCAGTTCTCCTTGGCGGCGCCCTCCAGGTTTCCCTCACGGCGCTGGCCGCGTTTGCCGTTGCCAGGGCCTGTGAGCAGGCGGTCGGCGTGTCGGTCCTGATCGGCTTTCTGGTTTCCCTGAGCAGCACCGCCATCGTCATGAAATTTCTCCAGGACCGCGCCGAGGTGGAAACCCCGCATGGCGGCGCCGCTCTGGGGATCCTGATCTTTCAGGACATCGCCGTGGTTCCCATGATGCTGCTCATTCCCCTGCTGGCGGGGAAGGCGGGCGGTGGAACGGGCGCCCTGCCGATCTTCATTGCGAAAGTCGCGGCCATCATCGCACTGGTCTTTGCCGGCGCGAAATGGATTGTCCCGCACGTCTTCTACGGCATTGCCCGCACTCGAAGCCGTGAACTCTTCCTGTTCGGCGTCATCGCCGTCTGCATGGCTGTTGCCTGGCTGACCCACCTGGCGGGGTTGTCTCTGGCGCTGGGCGCCTTTCTGGCGGGGCTCATCCTGTCCGAATCCGAGTACAGCCAGCAGGCGCTGGGCAACATCCTGCCCTTCCGGGACGTTTTCACCAGTTTCTTCTTCGTCTCCATCGGGATGCTGCTCGACATGGGTTTCTTCTTCAGCAGCCCGCTCTCCCTTGCGGTTCTTGCCCTGAGCGTGCTGGCGTGCAAATCTTTCATTGCGGGCTTCGTGTCGCTCATCCTGGGAATGCCGCTGCGGAGCGCGATCCTCGTCGGCGTCTCCCTCGGCCAGGTCGGCGAATTTTCATTCATCCTCGCGGAGGATGCCATGCGGTACGGCCTGCTGTCCGGCGACATGAACCAGGGCTTCCTGGCGGTTTCCGTTTTGACCATGATGGCAACGCCGTTCTCCCTCGCCGTGGCGCCCCGCATTGCCTCGCGGGCCCTCAAACTGCCGCTGCCCAGGAAAATCAAGCAAGGCTCCTATCCGGCTCCGCGCAGTTTGAAGACGCATGAAAAGGACCATCTGATCGTGGTGGGATTCGGCCTGAACGGGCGGAACCTGGCCCGTGCCGCCCGATTCAGCGGGATTCCCTATGTCGTCATCGAGATGAACCCGACCGTGGTGAAGGAAGAGCGGGCCAAGGGTGAACCGATCTATTACGGAGACGCGACGCAGGAGGCGATTCTGCAGCACGCGAGCATCCGCTCGGCCAGGGCGGTGGTTGTCGTCATCAACGATCCCGCCGCAACCCGCAGGATCACGGAAGCGGTCCGGCGGTTGAATCCGAAGGTCTACCTGGTGGTCCGAACGCGCTTTCTCCAGGAAATGGCCCCGCTGTCCGAACTGGGCGCGAACGAGGTGATCCCGGAGGAGTTTGAAACGTCGGTGGAGATCTTCAGCCGGGTCCTGGCGAAATACCTCATGCCGAAAGAGGAGATCGAAAAATTCGTGGCGGAGATCCGGGCCGAGCAGTACGAGATGCTGCGAAGCCTTCCCCGCGAAGCCACGTCCTGCCTCGACCTCGAAATGTGCCTGCCGGACGTGGAGATCCGGCCTTTCCGCATCGCCGCCGGCTCCCCATTCGTCGGGAAGACGCTGGCCCAGACCGAAATGAGAAAACGGACGGGGGTCTCCCTTCTGTCGCTGCGGCGGAAAAACCGGGCCATCTCCAATCCCCCCGCCGACACCGTCTTCGAGGCCGGGGATATCCTTTTCGTCGTGGGAGAGGCCGACAAGGTCGCCGGCGTGGTCCGTCTCTTCAACGGGGGAAAAGAGATTCCCTGATGCCGTTCAAGAAAAAAGAGGGGGCCTGCCTTTTTGGGCAGGTCCCCTCTTTTGGGTTTGCTTTGGCGCTGCCG
>MTKZ01120979.1_pt1 | contig 18968 bp, 17 predicted proteins | sample 1042781 | NCBI WGS metagenome assembly MTKZ01 (sample SAMN06212207, study PRJNA360539) | anaerobic digester metagenome | biome: Wastewater treatment plant; material: sludge; isolation source: anaerobic digester fed with sludge from wastewater treatment plant | place: Denmark: WWTP Viborg ... | reverse complement strand
TAGGGGTTCGTAACCGTCAGAACGATGCCGATCCAGATGGGGTGGCTGTCCGCGTAGGGTGCCGCGATTTCTTCCTCCTGCTTTCGGAGGCCGGCGAGCATCTGCCCGCCCATGTGCAGCAGAAACGCCCCGCCGACCAGGCCGATGATGATCTGAGCGGTCGTGTATTGGAAAAGGGCACCCGCGCCCGCAACGATGACCATCATCAGCGGGAACTCGACGATGCCGTGGCCGATGGCGATGAGCAGGCCGGCGTGGCGATTGCGCGTGCCGACGGCCAGAGTGGCGGCCGTAACCGGCCCGGGGGCCATCACGCCACTCAGCGAGACCAGAATGACCTGCCACAAAAACGCAAACACGAAACAGCAACTCCAACGATCCGATTTCTTGGCGAATAGCCAAGGGCCGATAGCACCTTCGTATATTGCCGACCGCTGGCCCCGGAATCCGTTCCGGGGCCTTGTGCGTCGGGGATTCGGACCCTCATTATGGCCGAATGCCGAACGGATTCGGTCACCCGAGACAGCCCGGAAGCGATTCCGGGCCGAGCGGATTCATGGCTAATAGCTAAGAGCTAACAGCTAAGAGCTAATAGCTTTCTTATTCCTCCAACCTTGGTGCGATCTCGCGCTGGGCCTCCTCCCAATCGGCCGGAAAGTCGATCTCGTGGCACGGCAGATCGGTGACGTCGACGGCCCTGATGGCGAATTCACCGCACAGCCGGTCTAGCCCGCGCTCGAAGTAGTCGGCGATCACGCCCTGCTGCTCGACCAGTTCGCTAAGCGTCCTGGCCAGGGCGGCGGCGACGTTGCCGTTCAGCCGGGCGACGCCCAGAAACTCGCCGCCGGCCTCAGCGGGCAGGATGGCCTTGCCGATGCGCACGACCAGCCCCTCGCGAACAATGACCTTCACTTCCTCCTCGCCGCAGGGGTGATTCTGAACGGCCAGCGCCGCCGGCGACGAATCATCGGCGAGCCGCCGGATGAGCCTCCGGTCGAACACCACGTCGGCATTGGTGTACCAGCACGTCCCCGTCAGGTACGACGCCGCCAGGTACAGCGAGTAGACCGTGTTCGTGGACGCGTATTGCTCGTTGACCACGAATGTGAAACGGCCGGGCCGCCCGGCCAGATGTTCGCGGACGCGATCCTGCTCATAGCCGACAACGACCACGTATTCTTCGATGCCCTCGGCTGACAACGCGGCGAGTTGACGGTGAATGATGCTCATTCCGCCGACGTCAAGCATGCACTTGGGCACGGCTGCGCCCAGGCGACGTCCGGCACCGGCGGCAAGAATGATCGCTTTCATCCGTTGCTGGGGTATTCCATCAGGACCTGCTCGAGCCGCCGAAACGCGGCCTCGCACGGGTCTTCCACGATTGCCGAAATCGCGCTGAACAGCGGTACGCGCAGCCTCAACGCGGCCATTTCCGACACTGCCGAGGCAGTCATGGCCCCTTCAACGACCATGCCGACTTGGGAGAGAGCCTCCTTGAGCGGCGTCCCGCCGGCCAGCAGTTGTCCGAGCCGATAGTTACGGCTGTCAGGGCTCAGACAGGTGGCCACCAGGTCGCCCAGGCCGGCGATGCCGAACACGTGGGCGCTGGAGATGCCCAGGAACTTGCCGACCTCGGCAATCTCTCGCAGGCCAAAGGTCAGCATCAGGCCCATGAAGTTGCAGCCCCACTTGCGGGCATCGATGACCCCGGCCCCGATGGCAAAAACGCCCTTCATCGCCGCGCATAACTCGACGTCCACCGTATCGCGGGTCATATCCAGGTGAAAACGCTCGCTCCGCATGGCCTTGGCGACCTTGAGCAGCACGTGGACGTCCTCACAACCCAGAACGGCCTTGGCCGGACGGCCGGCGGCAATCTCCTTGGCGATGTTTGGACCGGACATCACGGCGATGGTCGCTTCCGGCACGATGGAGGCGATCACCTGGCTGCACGTGCGGAACGTGGCCCGCTCCAGGCCCTTGGAGGCGCTGACGATGATCGGGTAGGGCGGCTTGATCTTCTCGCGGATCTTCTGAGCCACCGGGCCCACCTGAGCCGACGGTACGACCACCAGTATGATGTCCTCGGCGGTCAGTGGCGAGCTGAACATCTCCTCGACGACGATCCCCGGCCGCTCGGCCCCGGCGGCACGCTTGAGCGACTCGACGGTCGGCCTGATGAACTCCTTCCGCTCGCACCACATCCGCAGCGGCTGCTCGGGGTTGAGCAGGCCCGCCAGCGTCGAGCCCCAGTTACCGGTGCCAATGATGACAAGACTCATGAGTGGGTTGGTCTATTAGTCCTTTAGTCTATTGGTCCATTAGTCTGTTAGTCACTGAATCTGGAATCCGTACGCGGTGCCGGGTCGACGGCTGTGCGCGAGCAGGCCGTTTCGGTCGACACCTGACATCGTTCAATCCGTTAGTTTACCGTTCAGTTGCACAAAATCCGAACAGGAGCAACCGGATGGAGCCCTGGAGACGGCCTGCTTCTCGACTTTCTTGGCTTGCACCAAAACACGACCTCCGGTGCACTTCGCCGTTCTCGACGGAACAAGCCCCATTGTCNNCGTCAATTCTGCATTCACCATTCTTCATTCCCCAGCGTTGCCGTTGCCGTATGCAACGCCCAGGTTTATATAGGCAGTCGCAGGCGGACGCAAACGGGGTGCCGGCCGATGTGCAGGTCATCGGGTTTGTCTGAGTGCCCGAGTTCGGCGATGGTTCTTGGGGATATCAATGGCAGTAACCAGCAACAAATCGATAATCTTGACAGCATCAGCGGAGGTTGCGACGGCTATGGTTCTGCCTCCCGGCGTGATCAACACCAGTTCCGGATGCCGCACGACAATCCGGTCGCCGTCAGCCAGTTGGAGGATGTAGGGGCGAAAGGGGGTCGCCTGCTGGACTGTTCGAAGCTGCTCGATGGTCATACAGACCTCCTTCAAGCATACAACTATTCTATCTCGCACTTGATGAATCGTCCACTTCAACGGAGTTCCAGCTTCGCCGGTGGGCCCCGGGCTCGCCGGGCTTGCTGCCCCGCCCAGGCTGGGTTACAACCCACGCGTGTCGCCTGAGCAACAGGCTCGGCCGTATTGCGGATTGATCGCCGTGGAAGAACCCCCAGCATTTCATGGCTTAACCAACACATCGTGCCACGACGAGACGGCCGTCGCCCGACTGGCACCCGCCGACGCCTGCTCCCCTCCGCCCGACTGGTCAACGATTGACTGGGATGTCCACTGCCCGCTGTGCGGGTACAACCTTCGCGGGCTGAATGTGCCGCGATGCCCGGAGTGCGGTTATCGCTTCGCATGGAAAGAGGTACTGGATCCCAACCGACGCGAGCACCCGTACCTCTTCGAACACCATCCGGGCCGCAACTTCTGGTCGTTCCGCAAGACGGTGCGAGGGGCGATGCGGGCGAAGCGATTCTGGACCTCGCTGCATCCGGTGATGCCCTCGCGACCGGGACGACTGCTGGGGTATTGGCTGGCAACGCTTTTGTGCTTCGCAGGGGTGGCCATACTCACATTGTTCCCGAGAAGCATCAGCGAGCTTGCCTGGAACCTCATCGAAGGGCGACAAGCCTCGCCTTTCTCTTTGTTCAGAGGATTATGGGGCTGGGGCAGGCCTCCTGCCGTCTTCGTCCCCGGCGCGACCCGGCTGCCTTCGGTAATCTGGGAGTTCCTGGCATCACTCACATGGGAGTGCAATCGTGTGGAAGAGCTGCTCTGGATGACAGCGATGCTGCTGTTTGTCTGGCCCTTGCTGACCCTGGCAGCTCTGAAGGCATTCCGCTGGTCGATGCGCCGGGCGAGAGTCAACAAGGTGCACGTGCGACGATGTGTGCTCTACAGCTTCGACATGATCCCGCCCGCCTTGACGATGCTTCTGGCTCTGTTGCTTCTGATCGGGCAGGTCACCTCCGGCAGCAACACAGGCTGGCATGAACCTTTCCTGCTGTGCTTGCCTTTCCTGTCGGTCGTGTTCTGCGCCCGCCGGCTGTACTGCGCGTATGCCCACTGTCTGCGGTTTGACCACCCGTTCCTGACGGTGCTGACTTCACAGATCATGGTTCTGCTTGCGGTGCTGATCCTCTGGCTGCCTTGGCTGGTCGACGTGAGGCGGGGGTCCCAGTCGGCCTGGCTAAGGTCACTTATCGAGGTCATCCTCCTGCCGATCTGACCGGGACCGCGAACGGGGCTGCTGACGACCGTGGCGGTTGGGGGTCTGCGACCCGAGGGCCGGTGGACCGGCCAACCGGTAGCGAGCCTGTCAGGCTCAGCCGAAAAAAATCGCTGCAAACCTTTTTCGATTCCGGGTGTCTATTTGGTCACAGGGCTCACAAAGCCCAGTCCGATAAGTTCTTTCATAGGCGAGTTTTATGCGCGATTCTGGAATTCAGACCGCGGCGATGAGGCTGGGAAACGAGGTGAGGGGCGATCGTCCCGGAACGAACCTGTTAGATTTTGTTTGATGGTTGGCCGATGAACCAATATCATTAGGCAAGGACGTGATGTCCCGCTACTGAGTAGCCAAAGGGGTGCGGGCGGAGGGGTTGGAGCGAAGATTGCCATAAGCCGCCTGTGAACATCGCTAGACCGACGGGAGCAACTGCGTGAAAGCCGGGTCCTCACTTACGCTAACGATCCAACTGGCCCTGTCCATGGGGTCGGTATTCCTGGCAGGCTGCCCGAGCGCCTCTGACTTTGGCACGGGCACCCAGGTGGCCGGGCTGAAAACCGATTCAGAGGCCCTGCCGGAAGGCGGTTACACACCATCGAATGCGGATGTGCTGGTGGCCCGAATGCTCGAGCTGGTGAACAACGAGCGGACCGGCCGCGGCCTGCAGCCCCTGACATTGAACCCGATCCTCAGCCAGATGGCCGACGATTACGCGAAAGAGATGATCGAGTGCGGGTTCTTCTCGCACCTCAGCCCGACCGGCGAGGGCCCCGGACAGCGTGCGGTCAGCGCCGGTTATGTGTTTCTTGCCGTCGGAGAGAACCTAGCGGGAGGGCAGACCACNNGCAGGCGATGGCCGACTGGATGAAATCGACCGAAGGCCATCGAGAGAACGTTCTCTCCCCGCAGTGGAAGGAGATCGGAATCGCCGTACGGGTAGGCGGCGAGTACGGCGTGTATTGGGTGCAGGAGTACGGCAACCCGCCGACCAGCGTCCGGATCTCCGCGAACTGATCCTCCAGGAACCAGACGATGGACAACCGGCGACAAGCCGGTTTTAGTTTGCGCGCGTGCTGTTTTCAGCAGACGATTCACGCGCTCCGGCGGCCCCGGCTTCGCCAAAAGGCTGCGCCGTGGCAGGCAAGCCACCAGTGGCACCCGGCTGGGCAGTAAGAAGCTTCAGGTGGTGTGACTGGCAGGCAAAGCATTTCCGTTCCCCACCGCTTCGCGATGGAGCACCCACCGGCACACAAGCCACCGGGCGCTTGGCCTGATCTCGTCGATATCAGCGCCCGAGAACCGAGACGCCGCCGTCACGGTGATGGTGCAATTCCCGCCCCGGGCTATAATGCCGGTTGCATACGGCTTCCGCCGAGGACCGGGCAACATGAGCCTCCACACGAGAACGGGTGACACAGGTGAGACCTCGCTGATCGACGGAAGTCGAGTGGCCAAGGACGATGCCCGGGTCTGCGCCTATGGAACGGTCGATGAGCTCAATTCCAGCCTCGGCTGGTGTCGAGCCGTGTGCGAGGGTGAGATTGTCCAAGCCATTATCGAGATACAGACCCAGCTCTTTCACGTCTGCTCAGAGCTGGCGACCCCCCCCACGGCCGACGACAAGTGGAGACACCTGGCAATCACTCAGGATCAGTGCCGGAGGCTTGAATCGCGAATCGACGAGGTCGAGGCAGGTGTCGGGCCGATTCGTCACTTCGTCTTGCCGGGGGGAACCGAGGCAGCGTGTCGGCTGCACATGGCCCGAGTCTGCTGCCGGCGAGCCGAGCGCAGCGTCGTCACCTTGCACCGCATCTCGCCGGTGCGACCCGAAGTGATGGTATACCTCAACCGTCTGGGCGATCTGCTGTATGCCTGGGCGCGGCTGGCGAACCGGCAGGCCGGCCGTCCCGAGATCCCGTGGAGATCCAACGCATGACGTCAGAACCGACGCCCGTTTCGGGCGGCAACGCTCGCCCCAGGGCAAGCGTCTTCGACCGAATCATGATCGCGATCGTCGCCGTGAGCCTGGCGTCCACCTGTCTGCTGATCAGTGCCACGCATGGGAGCAAGACCGGCTATCAGGAGTGGGGCCCCGGGTCGGTCCTGCGAAACATCGTTGAGCTGCTCAACTTCAACTACGCCTTCCCGACCTCCAGCGGTTCGGAGGTGAAATGGCTCGCCCATGGGCTCGGAGTGGCAGCCGCGGTGCTGGCGGTCGCGGTCATGTGGTTCACGCGCAGCGGCGCTTCCCAGCCCGCGGCGAGCGCGGAACCGCAACCGACGCCTCCGGCCGGCGGGCGTCGGTTGTCTCAGGTCGCTTGGGCCCAGGTCGCGCTGGTGCTGCTGACCTTGTGGATGGTGGTCAGCTCCCAATGGTCACCCTGGCCGGAGGCCAGTCTTGGGGAGAGCAGCCGGCAGGCCATCTGGACCATCTGGGCGCTGATTCTGGGGCGGGTGCTGACTCGACCGGCGGCTCGCGGAGTGGCGACGGCCATGACGGCCGTCCTGGTGGCGACGGCGGCCCTGGGAATCTGGTACCGCCACGAGCGAAGCCCATTCATGCGGCTGGAGTTTCCCATCGGCAACCCGGCGTTCATGGCCGCATGCCTGATTGTCGGCCTGTGCCTGGCAGGCGCGATTCTCTTCGGGTTGCTCGCCGAAACCATGGATCGTTCGCGCGAACGGAGATCGCCGCCCGCTCGGATGATCGCGGAAGCGGTTGGCGACCTGGGCGGCTGGTGGGTGGTCATCGGCGCCTTGGTCGGCGGGGCGGTCATGATGTGGGCGCTTCGGCTGACCGAGACGCGGGCGGCACAATGGGCGTTGGTCTTCGGCGCCGGGGTGGCGGTGTGGCTGGGCCTGGGCAAGCTGGGGCGATGGCTGCTGCCGGTCGGCGCGGTCGTGTTCGTGGCGGGGTTTGTGGCCCTGAACTGGTCGGCTCTGACCTCAGGGGTCACCGGGCGCGACGCCACGCTTCGCTTCCGTCTCTATGCCGGCCAATATGCGATCCAGCTTTTTTCGACCGCCCCCATCGTCGGCCACGGTCACGGCAGCTACATGCTTCTCGGCCAGGAGATGCAGGCGGCGGACGCGGAGAAGGATCCGGCCGCGTTCAGCGCCCCGGTGCTCGGAGACGCTCACAACGAGTGCCTTCAAATCGCGGCCGAGACGGGGCTGGTGGGCGTGACTCTCTATGCGGTCTTTCTGCTGATGACCTTCTTGGGCGCCCTGAATGCCTGGTCTCGGGCCAAGACGCCGCTGGATCAGTGGTTGCTGGCCGGGGCGCTGGCGGCCTTCGCGGCCGTCGTGGTGGAGGAACTGGCCGATGTCGGTCTGCGCAAACCGGGCCTGCCCGCCATTTTCTACANNCTACACGACCGTCGGCCTGACGTGGGCTTTGTCGCTGAGACTGCCGGCGGCGGGTGAACCGGTCATCAGCGCTCAGCCCAAGCCGCTTCGGGTCGCGGGCCTGGCGGCGGGGATTATCGCCTCGCTCGGGATCGGATGGGTGGTTTGGCGAGATTGGGAGGGGACGCTGGCCGCATATCAGATCCTGGCCCGCGCCAACGAGCAGGAGTGGGACGCCTCCATGAGAGCGGCCCAGATCGCGTCTTCCGGCCGGCTTTCCGTCGAGGACCATGTCGAGGCGTACTACGGCACGTCCCGTTCCGCGATGCTGGCCTCCGCCGACGCTCTGGAACGGTGCATGCGCGCCGCATCGCGCCTGCCGCGGGACGCCGAGCCTCCTGCGGGTCTGGTCGACATGATCCGCGAGGATGCCGAAGAGTTCAATCGATATGCATCCATCTGCGAGGCGACGGGCAAGAGCCTTCTGGTCACGATTCCGGGCTATCCTCGAATCGCGTGGATCCTTGCGGATCTTCAGTTGTACCGCCAGCAGATCGAGTTGATCGAACGGCAGGCGGGCCTCCGAGAGAATGTCCAGGATTACTCCAACGCGGTCCGCACGTTGCTGTTCCTTGAGCACAATCGCGACCCGCAGGACATGGCCGTCGCCATGAGGCTCATCGAGTTGTTCGGCGAAGAGTCGGTGGCCTACCGGCTCGATCTGTTGCGGCGGCCGCTGAGGCGCGGGCCGGTTCCGGTGCGTCAGACCAACCGTTTCGGCATCGACCGACTGGCGGATATCGAACCCTTGATGGGAACGATGATGAACGAGGAGGGCTTCGCGGAGGCGATGGAGAAGCTGCGCGGCGATGCCCAGCAGGCCATGTCCGCGAAGAGCGCCAATGACTGGGTAGACCCGTATGCCCCCGAGTCGCTCCGGCTGTTGGCCAGAGCCAGCAAGCTGGCCGGGCGTTTTGCCGAGGCCGCGGAACTGGCGGGCCAGGCGGCGGAGCTATCGAAACAACTCGGGGCCTTTTTCCCCGGGGCCGTCTCCAACGCCAGATTGGATCAGTCCCGCTATCTGATGTTTGAACAAAAGCCGTCGGAGGCGGTCGCAGCATGCGATCAGGCCATCAAGGAATGGCCGAACGTTCGCGAACGAGAGCTTCAGCTTCAACCGGTTATGCAGACCCGGGCGATGTACATGCTCGCGGCCGACAGCGAGAAGGAGGCCCGCGAACTGCTCGGCAAATTGTATCCCGAGGCCGCGTCGAATGAACTTGATCAACTCCTTGGGGACGGCTACGTCGACCTGTGCCAGTCGTTCTCGGCGTTTCCGGTCCAGGCCCGCGCCGCCGCGTATGACCAGTGGCTGCAGCGGGCTTTGTCGCTGAACCCGAGTGATCGAGCGGCCCACGACCTGGCGGCCAGACGGGCAGCCGAGCAGCAGGACAACGCGGCGATCGTGGAACACGTCAAGGCGGTGATTCGCTTGTCATTCGAACAGAATGATGACGCCGGCGGTCTGCAATACCTCCGACTGCTCGCCGGTGTCACCCGTGATGAAGCAATCATCTCGGCCGTGGTCGACGAACTGTCGAAGCGATACCCGGGCAACACGCTGCTGGAGCGATTGGTGGCCGCCGGTCCGGCCGCTCTCATGCCGCCGGCCACATCAACCGCCCCGACCGACACGGCCACCGCGCCGGCCAGCGGGCCGACCACGATGACCCATCCGGGAGAATGACCCGCAACCGATCGCCAGGCAGGACAGGGATTCGGTGATAGGCGACGTGGGCGCGAGGCGTTCGTGAGGGGAGCCCGATCACGAAGCCCTGGCCCGAACTTGCTACCCGCCGCCGAACTCGTGGACCGCCTCGATCATGGCCACGACATTGTCGACCGGGGTTCGGGCTTGAACGTTATGGATGGCGTCGAATACGAACCCGCCGTTTTTCGAGAAGATCTCGCATCGTGACAACACCTGCTCGCGAACCTCGTCCGGCGTACCGAAGGGAAGAATCTTCTGCGTGTCCACACCGCCGCCCCAGAACGTCAGCTCGTCACCGTAGGTTCGCTTGAGATGTGCCGGATCCATGCCCGACGCCGAGCACTGCACCGGATTGACGATGTCGAAGCCGGACTCGATGAACGGTCCGAGAAACGGCTCCACCGCCCCGCAGGAGTGCTTGAACGTCTTCCACTTCGTGTGGGCATGGATCCAGTCGTTGACCCGCTTGTAGTAGGGCATGTAAAGTTCGCGGAAGGTCTCGCGCGAACAGAAGGCCGAGGTCTGCGTGCCGAAGTCCGTGCCGCAGATGAACACCGCGTCGACCGCATCGCCCACGCGGGCGTGGATCTTCGCGAGGTTGGCCAGGGCGATCTCGCACTGCTTGTCAAAAACCTTGTGTACGTAGTCCTGTCGGGCGACGGTCGATACGTACCACTCCTCGATGTCGCGGATGCCCTTCGGATGCTTGAGAAACGGGGCCGGCACCAGGGCGATGTCGCCGAACGCCATCCCGCCGAAAGTGGCGATGACTGCCCGACCCGTAGCCGAGGCCCGCTTCACCTCGCGCTCGAAGTGAGCCAGGTCGGCCTCGCTGATCGGCTCGAACTCCTCCAGGTTGTCCCGCGGATCGAGCTCGTCTTCATCGATCGGCTCCTGCCGGATGATGGTGTCGAAGAAGTAGCCGCCATCGGGCATGCGGCCGCTCGGCGGAACCGAGGTGTCGCCCTGTGGGTAGATGAACACGTCGCCCTTGGCGTCCATCGTGGTCTTGAAGTGTTCGGAGACCAGCACCTCCAGCCCGAACGGAGCCCGCCAGGGCGTCCAATTGGTGTTGGCAAAGCCGAACAGGGTGTTGGGCCCGATCACGCCGGCCACGTCGATCCCGATCGCATCGGCGAGGTCGTCGTCGATCCACCCGAGCATCTGATACGGCTCGTGAACCTTCACCAGCCGCTTTTCCAGGCCATAGTGGTCGCGCAGGGCGGCCACACAGGTGACGTGCATGCCGGTCACGGCCGTCCCGCCGAAATCCATCGGGACGCGATCCGGCTGCCGGTGATTCAGTGCCGCGACGACCCGTTCTCTGCTGGTCACGGTCGATCTCCTTCTGCTCGTTTCAGCCGGAATCGTATACTGCTGACGCATGGGCCTCAACATTGAAACAACCGCCGACAATCGCATGAGATCACTGAGCCCTTGTTCGGTCGGCATGGATCACTGATAATCTGTCCAGTGGCCCGGAGTGTATCCGGGAAAAGCCGGGCGCCCGGCAGATCGATCGGCAATACCTCTCCGAGGAAAGAACCATGAGTCAAGACAAAGAGTCCCAAGCGTCGCGTCGCGAGTTTCTGAGCGCCTCGGGCCGCATCGCCGCGGCGTCGGCCCTGGGCTTGACGGCCATCCCGGCTGTCCATGCGGCGGAGGACAATACCATCAAAGTCGCCCTGGTCGGCTGCGGCGGACGGGGCACGGGGGCCGCGGAACAGGCGCTTTCCACGAAGAGCGGCCCAACCAGACTGGTGGCCATGGCCGACGTGTTCGAACATCGGCTCACGGGCTGTCTGAGCACCCTCTCCCCGAAGCTCGGCAAGCAGATCGACGTTCCGAAGGACCGCCAGTTTATCGGCTTCGACGCATACAAGAAAGCCATCGACAGCCTGGACGGATCGGGCGTGGTGATCCTGGCGACGCCGCCGGGTTTTCGGCCGCCGCATCTTGAGTACGCGGTCGAGAAGGACTGCAACGTATTCATGGAGAAGGCTTTCGCCGTTGACGGCCCGGGGGTTCGCCGAGTCCTCAAGGCTGGTGAGGAAGCGGAGAGGAAGAACCTGAAAATCGCCGGCGGCCTGATGAGCCGCCATTCACCGGCCCTCGAGGCGGCCGTACAGCGGATCCACGACGGCATCATACGCGAGGTCATCACCTGCTGGTCCTACCGAGAACACCAGTCGGTGGGCATCTCGCCCAAATCGGCGGACATGACCGAAATGGCCTACCAGATCAGCCATTTTCACAACTTCAACTGGCTCGGCGGCAGCTTCATCCTGGACTGGCTGATTCACAATCTGGACGTCTGCTGCTGGGTCAAGGATGCCTGGCCGGTGTCCGCTCAGGGGCAGGGCGGGCGGTATCCTCGCACCGAGGCCGACCAGATGTTCGACCACTACGCAGTCGAATATTCCTTTTCCGACGGGACGCGGATGCTCGCCCAGGCCCGGCACATCACCAACTGCTGGAGCTTCTGGGGGAACGTGATCCACGGAACGAAGGGCTCGGCCGTGTTGGGTGAAGGCAAACCCGACCCGCTCATCTACAAAGGCCACAAGCAGACCGAGGAGAACATCCTCTGGCTATTCGAGGGCGACAAGGGCAATCAGTACCAGATCGAGCACGATCGGCTCTTCGAGTCCATCCGGCAGAACAAGCCGTACAACGAGACGAAGCGCTGCGCCTACGCCACGCTGACCGGCATCCTCGGCCGCATGGCCGCCGAATCGGGCCAGGAGATCACCTGGGAGCAGGCCCTGGCGTCAGATCTCGTCCTCGCTCCGGGCCTGGAGAGCTACACCATGGATTCGACCCCGCCGATCGTTCCGGACGCCCAGGGCCGATATCCGGTCGGGATACCGGGCAAGACCAAGGTGCTGTGAACGCGGTCGATTCACCGCTGCATGCTGAACGAGGGATCAGACGAACGAATGAGTGGGTGGCGCCGGCCGCGACGCGCGTCGCAGATCCGGAAGAACCGGTTTGCACCGCAGCCTCATCCCGACGTAGAATGAGTGAGAGAGCGATGCTCGGAGTCTCCCGGGTTTCTTGTTTGGCCGAATCGCCCCGCAAGCGACAGGATGGTTTGGAGCCAGGCCACTCATGGAGCCAGGCTTTGGGGAATGGCTTGCCCGGCGGACAAACGAGCGAGTCCGGCGTGCTGCGGGCAAGTGATGGCTCCGTCAGACCCGTCCAGTGACGTGAGGTGCAACATGGCTGTCTCGACGATTGAAGGAATTGTCGAAAACGGCTGCATCCGGCTCCGTGACAACGTGATGCTGCCCGACAACACGAAGGTCTACGTCGTGGTTCCTGATATCGAGACGCCGCCGCAGGCACGTGTCTGCAGTCCACACTTGGCGCATCCAGAACAGGCTGCCGATTTTGTCAAACATGTCGTCGAGGTGAGCGACGATGCCGGGCTATGACGGAGCTCGCTTCGATCCGCCGGCCCCCGTCGCCGAGGTCGTGCTGCGGAACCCGGAAGGCGGCGCAAGGGTTTCCGGCGTAACACTGCTGATGGACACAGGAGCAGACGTTACCCTGTTGCCCCGAAGGGCGGTTGAGCAACTCGGCGTGGTGCCGATCGCCGGAGAGCACTGCGAATTGGCAGGATTCGACGGTAGGAGGTGTGTCGCTTCTGTCGTCATGCTGGACTGGGTTTTCCTGAGACGTGCCTTCCGAGGTCGCTATCTCCTGGTCGAGGAAGAACGAGGCATTCTGGGTCGAGACATCCTGAATCACATCACACTGCTGCTGGACGGTCCACGGCGGGAGTGGTCAGAGCATTCTCCATGACCTGTGTGGGCTCACCTTGGCGTCGAACCTCATCCTCGCCCCGGGCCTGGAGAACCAGCCACGGACTCGATCCCGCCGATCGTTCCCGACGCCCAGGACCGCGATCCGGTCGGGATACCGGGCAAGACCACGGTGCTGTGAAGGAAGCTATCAGCTCCTAGCTGTTAGCCAGAGGCGGAACACGCCATAAGGCGTAGATCACTACGAGAAACACAAGAAGGCACAAGAAAGGAAAGCGGTGATGCGGCGCCCGCCTGAACGCCTCTTGTCGTTCTGAGCGGTCGATTTGCCGCCCGCACGGTACTACCCTTCAGCCCGCATTTGTCGTAGAATCGTCCCTCAGATGATCGACCATCCTGTCGGAGGCGTGCCCGAGCGGCTGAAGGGACCGGTTTTGAAAACCGGCGTGCGGGAAACCGTACCGGGGGTTCGAATCCCTCCGCCTCCGTTCTGCGTCGCTCCTGCATCGTGCCACGCGACGCGGGAGCTATACGGAACAGAGCAGCTGAACCGGAGCTGGAGGAACGAGACGCTCAAGCTGAGCACTGACGTTATTAGCCTGCGGTCTTTTCTCCGTTCTCTGCTCTATCTCAAAGCGCCGCTCCGCCTGGACTGGGCATGCTCGTCTGTGCTATGGTGACTTCACTTCGTCGGCAGTCGCCGAATCGGGTCGAAGCAGCCTCTCCTGGAACCGCTTAAACGCTTTGCCCGCGTAGCTGGCCTCCAGGCTGTTGGGGGCGTTGGCGTGCGCCGATGCACAAGTTGTCGACCGGGTGTCAGCCTCGAGCATCCGGGCATAGACTCCCGCCTTCGCGAGCTCCCGCCGGGCGAGGTCCTTGCGCTTCGCCCGCAGGTGTCGATCCACAAGCACCATGTGGTTATAGAAATGAACCGTGTTCTCGCCATAGGCGAACAGGTCGGCATCTTCCCGGATCCTGGCCCGGATGCGGTCGGGCACGTCCCTGGACAACGCGTAGTCGATGAGTTCGCGGCAGGCCCGCATTTCGGCCACGCTCTCCAGTAACGAGGGGGCGTTGTTGTGTTCATATCGCGTCGGCTCGTACTGCTGGTGCTCCATGGGGAACAGCTTGGAGGATTGCGAGGCCAGACCGCCGGCCAGCTTGTACTTGAGCATCTTTGCGTTGCACAGGGCCAGTTCGAGGCGGTCGTAGAATGCGCGCATGACCTCCGCCGCATCGCCGTACCGTTTGCAGAAGTAATCGTCGCGCAGGGCGTTCACGTCCAGGCCAGGATTCCAGAGCATCCGGGCGAACTGGTAGTTCGTCAGAGCCCGCGTGCCCCAGTTGGCGTGCGGGACGTGCATGTAGTCCATGTGCCTCGCGCCTGTCCCGTAGTAGTACGGGATGTCCACGGCCATGGACTGCGAGAAGCCGGAGGGCAGGTTCTTGTTGCGCGAGATGTTGTAGTACTCGCCGACGAAGAACCGGCCGTGGTACCGGTGCGCCGGACCCAGGAACCAGCCTTCGTACTTGCCGTGGACGATGGCGTTGAATTCGGTGCAGTCCGGCGAAGTGAAGGCGTGCGCGAAGCATCGGCGAATCGGGTAGAAGCCCGCGATGCAGTGCTCGTAGTCGAAGTCGGCGGGCAACGGTCGGGTCGGAGGGTCGAGGTAGCCGGTGTAGCACGAGAAGACGATCGATAGGTCGCGGTTGAGCACGCCGCTTTCACGTGCCCGCACGATTGCCTGGCGGAGCTGGTGGACGAGCAGCACGTTGCGGTCGTTGGGTTCGCCGAGGGCCTTGCACTTGTCGCAGGTACACCATCGGCCACCGTCGAGCATGAAGAACTGGATGCGGTCGGCCCACTTCCAGTCTCCCGCGGCCAACTCGCTGATGAGGTTCCTGGTGAACTCGGCGACGGCGCTGGGGTTGGCGGTGCAGAAGTTGTCGCCGAACTCGTTCTTGATCTTGAAGCTGCGTTGGCCGTCCTGCCAGCCGAACCATTCCGGGTGGGCCTCGGCATAGGTGAGCTTGCCGTCACCGTCGGTGTCGCCTTTGCCTTCGCCCTTGGGATAGGGATCCTCGGGCTTGCCTTCGTTGCCGTTGAAGCCCGTCTGCCGGTACGGATACTCGTGGGTCGGGTTCATGAACCGCGGCATGTGCTGATGGCCGCCGCAGGTCAGGGTCATGCCCAGGCGCTTCAGCGAGGCCGGGTCTCGACAGGCGACAGTCCAGAGGTTCATTCGGTTGCGGGCCATCCAGAGGAAGAAGTCGTTCGAGGCGCGGTCCTCCCATGCCCAGAAGCCCCGCGTGTAAAACGCCGGCGTCTCGCGCATGCTCAGGGCGGGTATCGTGAGCCGGTCGACATGCGGGACTTCTTCATGGACCTCGCCGGGCGCAAACCACCGTACACCGAACTTGTCGAGGAAGGTGTAGACGGCGTAGAGCGTTCCGGCCCGGTCATCGCCGGCGAGTATGACCAGTCCTCCGTCTGCCTGCGGCCGGCTCCGAATCTGAAAGCCGCCGCCGGCGGGTTCCTTGATTTCGTCGAGATCGAGCGATCGCGCGAGGCGTGCGACCTGCCGGTTGGAGCGGGTGTTGCCGACGAGCATCGCGTCACCCGAAACCTCCGCGTCATCATCGACAATCGCGAACGCAGCGGAGTTCTTTGGTTCGGCGCCGGTCATCCTGCACAGATAGTGCCGCAACTCGGTCGCGGCAAACGCTTCGGTACAAAGGGTGTCATCGGTCAGGTCGGCGTCATGCCAATTCACTTTCCGGTACGAGGCGGCGGCCTCCTCGGCAGAACTGTATGGACCGAGATTGACCACGATCCGCCAGGTCGAGCCGGCCCCAACCGCCGACGAAGTCATGCACAGGCAGGTCAGAAGAGTGCAAAGCGATTGAATCATTGTGATTGCTCCATTCCGGTCGAAGAGCGTGAACTGCCGATCCGCCTGCGAGAATAAGGGCAGGGTAACCGGGCATCAACAGGGGGCGTTCCCGATCACCAGGGGACGTTATAATGCCCCGGCCGGAGCCGGCGACGCTGCCGGGTCGCAAGCTCCCGCAGGAGTACACGTCCATGAAGCCATGGTCACCCGTGGTAATCGTCCTCCTGTTGGCGATTCTGAGCGTGGTGCCGCCCGACCTGCCCACCCGGGCAGCGGAAGAGGGCGCTCCGCGAGAGATGCCGGCGGCGGCCAGTCGGCCAGCAGTCCGGGAAACCGCGGGGGAGGACGATGCTACGGAGGCAAAGCGGCGACTCGATGTCGAGTGGCTCCCGTTCCCGGACTCGGCACGATTCAAAGTGCTGGGGCTGCATTGGTTCGATGAGAACAAGCCGAAGCTGTGGCGGATGCCGGCAGCGACGTTCGACGCTCTGCCCAGCGGCGTGAAGCGACAAGCCAAGGCCCCGTCCGGCGGGCGGATCCTGTTCAGGTGCAACACAGGCTCGCTCGGGTTGAGGGTGATCCCTCAGAGCAAGGGTAACTTGAGCTGCCTCGACGTGTACGTCAACGGTCGCTACCTGCGTTCGGTGGCTGCGGAAGAGGCCAACACCCAAGCGAGCCTGACACTGTTCACGGAGCTCGACAGGCAAGAGAAGGAGATCCTCGTCTACCTGCCGTACCGGCAAGAGCTGGTCGTCCAGGCCGTGGGCGTCGACAAGGATACGCTCTTTGGCGAGCCGCGGCACAGCTTCTCGAGGCCGTTGCCGATCGTGTTTTACGGGTCGTCGGTGTGCCAGGGCAGCGGAGCGTACAAGCCGGGGATGACCTACGAGGCCATCTTGGGACGGGAATTGAACGTCGACTCTGTCAATCTGGGATTCGGTGGCGCGGGCAAGGCCGAGGCGAACGTGGTCGATCTGGTCAACTCGATCCCGGCATGCTGCTATGTGTTTNNGGCGTACAAGCGAATGCTTCAAACCGTGCGGGCGTCACATCCGGACATCCCCATGGTCTGTGTGACGCCGATCACCTCCTCGCTGGAAAAGCACAGCGAGGAGTATTCGCAGCGAAGTCTCCACACACGCGCGGTCATGCGCGCGGCCGTCCAGGAACTCATGCAGGCCGGCGACAAGAACCTGTACCTGCTCGAAGGCCCCGACCTTCTGGGGCTCGATGATCACGACGGGCTTTCCAGAGATGGCGTACACCCGACCGACTACGGCTACAGTCTGATTGCCCGCCGGCTGTCGCCCACCTTGACAAAGGCGTTGGGGCTATGAGCTGCGGCTTCGGATGACCGGGCGCGAGCCACGTTGCTCGACGCCGGGCCATCCATACGGTGCCGTGGTCTCGTTCTTCGTGCCGCACCGAACGCGACAACGTCTGATTGCCGTTGGTCTATCTCGTGGACCGCCGCCGGAGCAGCCCCGCACCGGTGAGGAGCAGGAACATCGAGGCCGGCTCCGGCGTCATCGTGGTGGTGAAGAGCGGAAGGCCGCTGTTGACCTCTCCGTCAAAGACCAGCTTGGGGATGATGTGGAGCTTGCCGTCGATCATCTGAATGGTGCTGCCGCTGGCAAAGTGCGCCGGCTGGCCGGAGGGCACTTCACCGTGCAGGCGGATGAGCCTTGGCCCGCCGTCGTCGGTCACCACGTTCACGGAGACGTCAAAGTGCGAGAAGTGGGACCCGCCGCCGCCCCCGCCGACGAACCCACCGCTGCCGCTCGGAATACTGCCCGGCTGCCCGTCGTGGGTCAGTGGCTGCATCCAGATGTCGAAGAAGCTGCTGGTTGTCGGCGCGGGTGCCAGCTGTGACGCAGCGAGAAAGACATCAAAGAACGACGACGCGCTGAGGGCCCCAGGCCCGCCAGCGGGGTCCCAGGCCCGCATGTACGCGGCGAGGGGTGCGTTGCTGACGTTGTGAATGCCCATGTCGATCATCCCGACGCGCGCGGGATCGGGCAGGCTGCCCTGGAAGAGCTTCGTCTGCGTTGGCGACGTGGGATACGGCGGCCCGGCGCTGGTGAGTTCGACCGACACGTCGAACAGCGTTGCCGCCGATGCGGGCACCGTCGCGGCGAGCACAACAGCCAATAGAATGTCCTTGACACGACTCATGTGTGTGCCTCCTAAAAAAACCTATATAGTTAATAATCCTGCCCGGCTACGTCGTCGGGCTGTGTGTGGTTGCGTTGCATTCACTCCCGGGCGCCGGGGGCTGCCTGCGGGAGCGGCAGGTCGCTGAACCGGAACGCGACGCGCTGGGGCGTGCCCAGCAACTCGGTCGTCGTGCAGGTGATCTTCCTGATGGTGACACCCTGCGGCAACGGTGCGAAGTTCAGGTTGTAGATAGCCGGGGGGAGCGACTGGCCCGGCCCGTTGCCNNGCTTGCGGAGGAGGATGAGCCCCCGCTGCCACCACCCCCGCCCCCGCCGCTTGCGGATCGAGGCGTGTGGATCGTTCCTTCGCTGTCCTCCAGCACGACGCGAAGGCGGTTCTGCATGTTGTGGAAGTTGAGCTGGTCGGTGAACGGATTGGGCATGGACACTCCGGCGGAGACGTCGATGCCGTCTTCCGTGATCTTCACCTTGTCCAGGTGGACCTTCACACCGATGAGCTGGCGGGAAGAGACAGTGTTGAGTGTCCGGCCCTCGAAGGAGACTGTCTGGATCCTGGCGTCCATGACTGCCAGTTCACCGGCCAGTGACGCGATGCTCGTGGCGTTCTCGTTCTCCACGTTCAAGTGAACGGACGCGCATCCGCTGCCCTCCGGATAATCGATGCCGCTCAGTTGCACCTTCAAGTGCGCCGGCAGGTCCGGGGCATCAATCGCCTTGCCTTGATCGTCCTTGGCCTGGGCTTTGCCGATCACCGCACACAAGAGCTGGTTGCGGTCTGTCTTCGGGCCGCTGACGTGAAGATCCACAACGAGATTGACAT
>MTKZ01011165.1_pt3 | contig 18976 bp, 11 predicted proteins | sample 1042781 | NCBI WGS metagenome assembly MTKZ01 (sample SAMN06212207, study PRJNA360539) | anaerobic digester metagenome | biome: Wastewater treatment plant; material: sludge; isolation source: anaerobic digester fed with sludge from wastewater treatment plant | place: Denmark: WWTP Viborg ... | reverse complement strand
ACGGGAAGTGCTGGATGCTCTGGCGGGCAACAGTAATTTAGTAGTAGAGGATCAGGCGATCTTTCACCAATGGCAACAAACAAAGAAGGAAAGCGAAGAGTTAAAAGCACAGAAGCAACAATTTGATAAAGAAGCCGACTATAATCGTTTTCAGTTTACAGAACTGGATGAAGCCAATTTTAAAGAAAATGAACTGGAAGAAACAGATGCGGAACTGAAGCTGCGCAATAACGCTGAAGGCATCAAGGCCGCATTGAGTAAAGTGTATAGTGAGCTGAAAGAAAATGAAACACCGGTTGTGCAGCAATTGAAAATATTACTGAACCAGTTGAATGCTTACTCGACTTATCATCATGATTTACCTGCCGTACTTCAACGATTACAGTCAGCCCAAATAGAACTGCAAGACATAGCAGATGATGTGGATCGGATCAGTACTCATATCAACTATGACCCGGAAAGAATAGAACAATTAAATGAAAGGTTGTCGCTCGGCTATAAATTGCAGAAGAAGCATGGTGTAAACTCCACTGCCGAATTAATTGGTATACAAAAACAATTAGCAGAAAAACTACAGGCTGTCCTTAATATCGATGAAGCAATTAAACAAAAAGAGGAGGAACTCGTAAAAATTCATCAGGCGGGATCCATGCTGGCAAAAAAAATCTCTGATAACCGGCATAAGCAAACAAGCCCTTTCGAAATAAAGGTAAACAAGTTATTGGTCCAGGTAGGAATGCCGAATGCAAAAATGAAAGTGAAAATTCAGGCAACTGAATTAAGCCTATCCGGTGCAGATAATATTGATTTTCTGTTTGATGCTAACCTGCCTGCCGGCGAGTCAGGTAAGAACAGACAATTTCAACCCGTACGAAAAGTAGCCAGCGGTGGTGAACTCAGCCGCCTGATGCTTTGTATCAAATCATTGGTGGCAGAGTCTATTGATTTGCCAACACTAATTTTCGATGAAATTGATACAGGAATCTCTGGTGAAGCGGCAAGGCAGGTCGGTATTATTATGAAAGACCTGGCGACTAAACGACAGGTAATCTGTATCACACATCAACCGCAAATAGCCGGAAAGGCCAATGCGCATTTCTTTGTATATAAAGAAATAGTGAAGGATGCAGTAAAAACAAATATCCGCCAACTTACTACAGAAGAAAGAATAACTGCCATTGCCAAAATGCTAAGCGGTGAAAAACCGACGGCGGCTGCTATGGAAAATGCCAGGGAAATGGTGATGAATTAATTTTTGTAACAGATTAACAACGGATACAAAGATTCTAACTGAGAAAAAACAGGCTACTGCTAAACATATAACTTAAGTAATTCTTTTGTAGACGAACAGTATTTCTCCCACTACTTCTCTACTTCGTAAAATCTCTTGTACATAAGTAGTCCTGCAAATTGCTACTGATATAACTGCTTCGGAAATACACTGTAATTTGATTTTCTGCACAGTTGTTGTGATATAACTTGTAACAACTGAACGAATCCGTAACCCCGTCTGCCGTAAGGCATGCCTAAAACCCAACGCATGAAAACCCCAAAACCAATTCTCTTGCTATGGCTGCTCGCCATACAGCTAAACCTGACTGCACAGGTACAGTGGTATCAAAATCAGGATGGAAATAATGAACAGCCTTATGGCACCGTTGCAACTACAGTACAACATTTTAGTGCCAATACCTTTATTGCCTGTTATCTCTGGCGCACAGAGAACGAACTAAATACCTGGAAGATTTCTAAAAGCAATACCAATGGTGCTGAACTAAAATCGTTTTTTATCACCGCTACTTCTGCAACAGTAGAATGTAAAGCGGGAAAAAATAATACAGTATATGTTTTTGAACGGAGTTTTACCCCGGATTATTCCCCGCAATACATCATATATAAATTGGATGCTAATTTGAATATATCAGCGCAGCGGACGATTGAATTTCCCAATAATTTTTATATTTATAATATCAGTTCTTTTGAGCTGGATGATATTAATAATGTGTATTTGGCCGGTGATGGACAGTACCCGGATGCGACAGGTTATTCAAGCCCGGCTTCATTTGTAATAAAGACCAATAAAAATTTAGTCGATGCTTGGCGCAGGATCGATTCAACACAAACATCTTACAGCCGGGTGCATATTGACCGCTGGGGCCGTGTGCTGGTGGTAGTAGATTATTATGCAAATTTTCCGCAAGTATATATAAAGCGATTTACTTCCAACGGTCAGTCACTATCTACATTTTCAGTGCCAACAGATGCGGGACGTTACAGTGTAACTACCTTATTGGATAACGATGATAACATACTTATGTACGGAGGTAAAACCGTTGGTGGCTCATCGCAGGCCATGTACCTGAAAAGAATTTCAAGGGTTTCGGGTAGTGTGGTGTATAGTAAAACACATTTTGAAGCACCATCATCACAGGTGAATGATTTTAAGTTAGATCGGGATGGTGATATTTTCACGTTGGTAACACAGAACACTGGACTTGAAAACCAGAAATGTAAAATCAGTCGTATAAAGCTTGCCAATGGAAGTATTATCTGGAACCGTAATATGAATTATACTGACGATAGTTGCAACCTGACGAGATTAGTAATAAATGACAATGACCGCATTTATGCAATTGGTGAAAGAAGGAGTTGTACCTATTTTTCCAAGGGTTTTGCAGTGCGGTTAAAAAAGAATGGAGGACAAATGGATGGCCGTTTTCCAGCACCGGATAGTGTGGCTTTTCAACGTTCACATTGGTTGGCAGATGGCATTACCGATAATAACAACCGGCTTATCGCAATAGGAAGCACTTACGATTTTGATTCTACCACTTACAGCAGTACGTACTTCCGTTCCTTTGCCCTGCGGTTCGGAATCAATAATAATAATTGCTACGGCAGAGGAGAAGAAGAGATGTTGACGGAAGAGGAAGAAATATCTGCAAAGCAGGAAGCGTTGACTACAAAATTAGTGATCTATCCTAACCCGGTTCAAAACCAGCTCACTGTTTCCAACATTAATCCTGAAGAGTATGACCGGGTGGCCGTATATAATATGGAGGGTGCCCGGTTGCAGCAGCTGTCTGTCAATGCAAGCACAGCCAGGATGGATATCAGCTCATTACCAGATGGCATTTACCTGCTGGTACTTCGTTCCACTTCAGCACTTGTAAAAGAAAAGAGCATCAAGTTTGTTGTTCGAAAATAAATCAGTCTTGCAGTTGTATATAGACGGAAGGGAGCCTCTATGGGCTCCCTTCCCTTTTTAATACCGTCGATGAAATTTCAACATTGATTAATTACCACCCCTTCTTACGGGGCCATCAAACCGGTCCAGCACCGCACCTCCGGATCTTACACTTTTTTCATTCACAGTAAAATAATAATAACCGGATTCTTTTTTAAAGAAGCGGTCTTCAAATAGCTGAGGTGACTGTTCTGGCCGGGAATTAGCAGGAAGTTTCACAACAGTAAAACCACCGCCTGTCAGGTTAGCTACATTGATGGATGTTGCAACCTGGGTGGTCATCCCCACTGAAGTTTCAATCACTAAAAAACCTCTTATTTTATTCGGTTCAGCAGCTGATATGCCAACATGTTCAAAGGAGACTTTGAACGCATTGTTATGAGGAATAAAACTGATAATATTTTTGCCCCCATACACAAGGTTATACGTTTGATCAGCATTGGGATATTCAATTACATTGTAATGATGCAAATTGGTCACTTCAAATTGTTTAGTATTATACTGATTGGTAACGTCCCTGTCGGAGAGATTGTATTCAAATGCAATGGCAAACAAACCTTTGATCGGTGGCTCCGCCCAGGGTTTTAATTTGGTCCCGTCATCCATTTGTTTTCTCCATAAAAAACGGCGGCTTGCATCACATATCACATTCAGGTTGTATTTTTTTCCATTGTCTTGTGGTTGACTCCACCAAAGCTGTTCACAGGGATGTATTTCAGGTTGGCAGCAATGACCTGCATCATAAATCCAGGGCCCGTAAGCACACATTTCACCTCCTGTCCGATTCAGTGCAATATCAGTCAGTCGTGCCCGGCCAAATGTATGATCACCCTGTGGCCAGTAATCTTCTGCAATCTCACATTCCACCCGGGTAAATGCTTCTATATCTCCCGGTGAGTCACAATCAGGCTTACCACTTTGGTGGGCACTCAATGTCCATTGTGAACTCATCAGCCCGGTATATTCCCGACGGTGACCGTCGTTGATCAGGTACATATATTTTGGATTAGGTATGATGTCTATGTTCACATCATAATCTTGGTAAGTACCGGCGATGTTCACCTGCCGGGCACTTTTAACCTTACCAGTGAGTGTACGTTTATAATAAACTACGGAACGGTGATCGTTGGGTTGTTTTTGCGGGTACCAGAAATTAAAATTATCCGGTATGAAAGTATTGTATGAAGCTCTTTCAAATGCTGCTGATCCGATCTCTTCTATCCCCCGATAATCATTGCCGATTACTCCCAGTTGGTCATTCATGGCTTTGTCCCACAACATGCGGCCTTCGGTGGTCTGTACACCAAGGCTGTTGATAGTAGTGTTCGGTCCATTCACTGCGAGCACACTGGGTGCGGTGGACTGTGGCCCTGCAATAGGAGGTGATACTACTGCAACTGAGTTCGGTGGAATAGGTGCAGCTCTTTTACGTTCCCAGTGACCGGATACAAATTGTCCGTTAACCATCTTATTACGGATCCAGTCATATTTGTTGTCTTTCGAAGCATAAAAAACAGTCAGGTAAGAAACTTTGTCATTAAAATTATAAACAGACAAATCAGCCACATTTTCCAGCAGGTCTACTGATATACCATAGCCCTGTGTAGGGGTGGCATGTTCATAAATATAAGCTACCATACCTGCAGGTACTCTAATAGAAGATGTCACATCATTAAAATCATTCAGCACATATTGTCCCGGCCCAAATGATTTAGACTGTCCGGTATAATTAGCATGTTCAAAAAGTACCACTTGTTGTGCCTGGTAAACCAAAACCTGGCTACGCAGGTTTTTCTGAAGCAGCAGCATTAAAATGAAGCAATAAAACCTTCTCATAGTAAATAATTTTTTGATGAACGATAGTTGTTTTCGTTATTACATATTTACGGAAAGGGTAAAGCAAAATGAAAAGAATGACTTATAGCAAGCGGTCGCANNGGCCTTTTTCATTGTTACTGGCTCCTTTCCATTCTTTGCCAAAATCAAAAGGTCGTTTAGAATGGCTGGCAGCTTCGCCTATACCGATGAGGGCATTATCTGACTGGAGCCGAAACCCATAGGTCGCATCTTTTTTTAAGGAAACAGGTTGCAGGTAGAAACGTACCCACCGGGCATCATCTCCTTTTTGTAAGAACATGGTGGCATCACCTATGGCGGGTCCCCAGGTTTTAGAAGATGTATCAAATTCATGCAGCGTCAGCCCCACATCACCGGGCTGTTGAACGGTAGAGGAAAACACCTGTATATTATTTACCTGGCCGTCAGCCGGGCACTTGAACGTTTGCCCGGCAAAATGGTCGTTAGGATCAGTCTGTAAATGACCAATCCAAAGAGTGGTATTATTCTCGGTTTGGCTAAGAATGGGATGGCTGCTTTGCTTTGTAGTTTGCATAGTATTGCATTTAAGAGTTAAAAACACTTGTTTTGCAGCAGCTTTGGTAGACTAGAACTATACTAATAACTATTAGCCTTCCGCTTTATTGTACAAGGGGGTTAAAAACAGGTCATAATAAGTGTATTATTTTGCACAACTGTGCTGATCTTTCCGGGTATTTACCATGACTTTTCGGTAAATTGATATTGGCCTGGGTGCAAATTCTTATGTGGATAACCCGAAATTCAGAGTGAAAAAATAGTGCAGAAAGAAAAATTTTTTTCCAAACTTTTTTGCACCGTAATTCGCTTTACTGACTGAGGGAAACATTCCACTAACCAAGAGATAACCATTTCTTAAAGCAATATTGGATAATGCACCTAAGGTCATTGGTATAAAATCAATGGTTTAACTCTTTATCTCTGTAACAGAACAATGGACCTAACCAACATCAACAAAGACCGCAAGCAAAGAAGGAAATCCTCACTCGACATGGGCACCATGGTGTATGGTAAAGTGCCACCACAGGCCAAAGACCTGGAAGAGGCAGTATTGGGTGCCATCATGCTGGAAAAAAGTGCATTTGATACCGTAGTGGAAATATTGAAACCCGAATGTTTTTATGTTGAAGCACATCAGCGTATCTACAGTGCCATGCAAAGTCTTTCGAATAAAAGCCAGCCGATAGATATTCTCACAGTGGCGGAAGAATTGCGTTTTAAAGAAGAACTGGAGATGATCGGCGGGGCTTATTATGTAACCAAACTCACCAATGCTGTTGTTTCTTCTGCAAATATCGAAGCTCACTCAAGGATCATCCTCCAAAAATTTATTCAACGGGAATTAATTCGCATCAGCGGAGAAATTATTGGTGATGCCTATGAAGATTCGACAGATGTATTTGATTTACTCGATGATGCAGAAAGTAAATTATTCGAGATCACCAATAATCACCTGCGCAAAAATTTTGATACTATAGATTCCGTATTAGTAAAGACAATTCAGCGTATTGAAGACCTTCGTCATAAGAATGAAGATGTAACCGGAGTGCCAAGTGGTTTTCCATCACTGGACCGGGTTACGTATGGCTGGCAAAATACTGACCTTATCATATTAGCGGCAAGACCAGCGGTTGGTAAAACGGCATTTGCTCTTAACCTTGCCCGTAATGCAGTAATGAATGCTTCGAAACAAACTCCGGTTGCCTTATTCTCATTGGAAATGAGTGCAGGCCAGTTGGTTCAGCGTATTCTCTCTGCAGAAAGTGAAATATGGCTGGAGAAAATTGCAAGAGGCAAGTTGGAAGAACATGAAATGAAGCAGCTATATGCAAGAGGTATTCAGCGGTTAGCACAGGCACCTTTATTTATAGATGATACACCTGCCCTGAACATTTTTGAATTGAGGGCTAAATGCCGTCGTTTAAAAAACAAACATAATATTGGTCTTATCATCATCGACTATTTGCAATTGATGAGTGGCACCGGTGAAAACCGAAACAGTAACCGGGAACAGGAAATCAGTAATATCTCCCGTAATCTGAAAGCCCTGGCCAAAGAATTAAGTGTTCCCATTATTGCACTATCACAGTTAAGCCGTGCGGTGGAAACTAGAAGTGCAGGTAAGGATGGTAATAAGATGCCGCAACTGAGTGACCTCCGTGAATCAGGAGCTATCGAGCAGGATGCAGATATGGTCATGTTTTTATACCGGCCCGAGTACTATGATATTACCCAGAATGAAATGGGCGAAAATAACCGTGGTGAAACTATAGTACGAATTGCCAAGCACCGTAATGGTTCGCTGGAAACAGTAAAACTGAAAGCCTTATTGCATATTCAGAAATTTATAGAAGATGATGGTAGCGGCGTTGGAGGTACAGGCTTGCCCGGAAACTGGAAGCCAGTAAGTGATGTGGATGGGGATGGTGGGCCTAAAGTATTTATACAAACCGGCAGTAAGATGAACGATTTACCGCAGGATGATGAAGACACACCTTTTTAAAAATTTATTACTGATAAAACAAAGTCCAATATTCGTTGGACTTTTTTATTTTACAGATTATATGATGAAAAAGCTTTTCTTGTTAATACTTTTTTGTTGCACTGCTATAGTGAACTATGCTCAATGCGACTCGATGAAACGTCCTATTGTTTTCATACATGGCTTTTTGGCAAGTGGCGATACCTACGCAGGACAAATTCAGCGTTTTATTAACACAGGCTATTGTGCAGACCAATTATTTGTATTTGATTGGAATTCTGTTAGTGGCAATGGAAAGAAAACAGATAGTTTGTTAAGTGCTTTTATAAACAATGTCCTGAGCCATACCGGTGCAAAGCAAATCGACCTCGTTGGGCATTCAGCCGGCGGGGGCCTGGGCAGAGGTTATCTGATTGATTCAATCAGTGCAGATAAAGTAGCACATTATATACACCTGGGCAGCCGTAAATGGTTTTATGAATTTAACTGGTTTAAAAATAATCGGTGCTTGAATATTTATTCAGCCGGTGATAAAGTGATTGGAACTATTGGCGGAAATGTGGAAGGGGCTGTTAACCTGGATTTAAAAGACAAAGACCATTATGAAGTGGCGACCAGTGAAGAAACATTTGAGGCGATGTATAAGTTTTTAAATGAGGGGAATTTGCCGGTTAAAGGAAAATCAAAAAAAGTTACTAGTGTTCAGATAAGTGGTAAGGCCGTATTGCTTGGAGATAATGAACCAGTATTGAATGGATTGGTAAATATATACCGCCTCAATGCTAAAACGGGTACAAGGCTTTCGCTCAAACCGGATGCTATTTTTACAATAAATGAAAAAGGCCATTGGGGAGCATTCACAGCCACCAAAAAAACTTATTATGAATTTGAATTGACGACAGATGAAAAATCGCAACGTACTATCTCTTATTTTTTTGAACCTTTTACACAATCTAACCGGTATGTGTATCTCCGCGGTTTTCCGCAGGGCAATATGATTGGTATGATGCTGGGTAGTCTGCCCGCAAAAGATGACCAGTCTGCCATTGTGGTGTATTCTGCCAATAAGGCCATGATAGCAGGAAGAGATAGTGTAACGGTAAATGGAATCCCTGTTTCCTCTGTGACATTAACACCGGCCAATAAAACCATTATTTCCAGTTTTATCTTTGATGATGGGGATGGAAAAACTACGGGTAAAGGATTGAAGCAGTTTAGCGCCGCCCCTTTTATAGGAGGAGTGGATATAAGCTTGCCAGTTAATAAAAAAAGTGGAAACACCATTTATTTTAACGGGAGAAAATTAGTGTTGCCTTCCGCTCCATCCAAAGAAAGAATTTTATTAGCTGTATTTAACTAACGATGAAACTGCCTTTCTTCTATATCAGTCAATATGATGGTACACAAAAAGAAATTGTGCTGGATGAAGATACTTCTAAGCATGTCGTACAGGTGTTGCGAATGAAATCAGGCGAGCAGTTGAATCTCACAGACGGCAAAGGGCATCTACTGACTTGTGCGATTACTGATGATAACAAGAAACATTGTGCAGTAGAAGTAAAAGAAAAAAAGTGTAAAGAACAGCCTGCCAGGAAAGTCTCTATTGCTATCTCTCTTTTAAAAAATACTAATCGTTTCGAATGGTTCCTGGAAAAGGCAACGGAGATAGGTGTCAGTGAAATCATTCCACTTATTTGCGAAAGAACGGAGAAAGAAAAGTTCCGCTACGAAAGATTGCAGGGAATTGTGATCAGTGCCATGTTGCAAAGTCAGCAGGTTTGGTTGCCGGTATTGCAGGATCCGGTTGAATTCAGCAAAGCCGTTTTACAATCAACGGCAACTCAAAAATTTATTGCTCATTGTGAGGAAGGAAAAAAACAGGAGCTGGCTCATCAGGAGTTGAACCAATCAGCTCATCAGTTAATTTATATTGGGCCTGAAGGGGATTTTACCAAAGAGGAAATAGCGATTGCGTTGCAAAATAATTTTATACCTGTTGCACTTGGTGAAACCAGGCTTCGGACAGAAACGGCAGGTGTAGTCGCTGCTGTTATACTTTTGAGGTAATGTATTTTTCCTTATCTTAATTCCCGGATGCCAGCAAGCCTAAACGTTTATACGAAATCGTTGTTTTTATTAGCTGGTATTTTATTTCCAGATATAATCAATGCTCAATCAGGTTCCATTTTTCATCATCTAACGGCTGAACAAGGTCTCGCATCCAACAGGTGTAATAGTATTTTACAGGATTCAGAAGGCTACTACTGGATAGCCACTGATGATGGCCTCAGCAGATTTGACGGAACCCATTGTAAAAATTACAGAAAGAATGCCAATGATAGTTTGTCTTTATCCAACAATCTGAGTTATAATTTACTGGAAGATAAGCAGGGTAATATCTGGATCGGTACATACCAGGGTATTAACAGGTATAATAAAAAAACTGGAAAATTTACCCGTTATTATTTAAGCCATCCGGGGATTTCTCCGGGATACAATAATATTGTCAGGTCCGTTGACATGGACAAAGAGGGCAACATCTGGGTGGCTGCAGGCGGCCTGTGGTGTTTCAATGTTTCCCTTCAAGAATGGACATTATTTGAAAATAGCAAAGAAGATAACTACAGTATTCCTGCAGGAACTGTTATACAGGTTGCCTTTGACAGGCAGCTAAATGGAATTTGGGCGTTGGCAGGGCAACGATTCGCCTTTTACAATATCAGGCAAAAGAAATTTTATTCAACCCCGGAGCATACTCAGCAATCCAAACTGTTTGAATACACAGGTATAATTAATTTTACTATTGAAGAAGGAAAGGGAATTTGGTTTTCAACACATCAGGAAAATGGAGGATTATTTTTTTATGATTCCCGGTTGAATTCTATTAATAAAAAAATGCTCCTTGAAGGAAAAGGGCTACGTAAAATGAGCCTTGATAATAACGGTAAATTATGGTTGCATTTCTTTGCCCGGAAAACACTGATCCTGGATACAAAAACCAATAGTATTGACTCTTCTTTTCTTTCGAATGTGCATGACCAATCAGCTTTGTCAGAGGAAAGCAATAATCTCTATATAGATAAAGCCGGTTGTTATTGGATTGGGTCTCCCACTGGTACAAATATTTATAACCCAGCCATACAGGCAATTGCCATCACTTCTTTTTTAGATGGCAATGAAATAGGCCATAAAAAATTTGAGATAAGAGATATTGTCCAAAAAGACAGCTTCAGCTATTTTGTAGCTACAACTCTTGGAATTTTCTCTTATATACCCGGACAACAACTTAGTTTAAGGAAGTTGCCTTTTGCCGGCGAATTACATACTGATAAATTATTTCTTACAACCGATGATATATTATGGTATGCAGCAGAAGGTAAAATTTACTGCTATGATCTTACCCGTAAACGCCTTTCAAAAACGCTGACGGTTGAAAGTAAGGTTCAATCAATTATAAATGGTAACAATGGTTTAATATATGTTGCTACATGGACTAAAGGCTTATACGTTTTGGACCGAGAGGGCATTTTGAAAGAGCATCTCACCGCATCAGTTGGTGAAAAGTTAAGATATGACTGGATCATCTGCGCTGTCTTATCAAGGAACAAGAAATATATCTGGATTGGTTATAATGGCGGCAAGGGATTTTCTAAATTTTGTATAAGCGATGGCTCTGTTAGTCATTATACTGTAAATGTGAGCCTGCCCGAATCAAGAGCCGCCAATACCATAAATTATATAACGGAGAACGAAGATGGTTCAGTATGGCTGAGCACATACGGCGGAGGTTTATTGTTGTACAATACAGCAACAAATTCCTTCAAAAGCTATACTAGTAACAACGGTCTGCAATCAGATTTTATTTTTCAGACCGAGATGGACAATCATCAAAATCTTTGGATATCTACACCAACAGAAATATTTTTTAAACCTGCCGGCAAGGAAGATATAACAAGAACAGGTATACAGTTACCTGATTTAAATAACGATGTACTACAAAATATATTTAGGGGTCCGAAAGGGAATTTTATTTTTTTCAGGAAAGATAAGCTGGTAGAGATTCAGGCTGACAATTTTTTCAATAGTGAATATCCTTCAAAAATTCTGCTCACATCAGTAAAGGCAGGACAACAGGATGTTATTATTGACAATATGGTTGATAATAATATTGAAGTAAACTACTTCGAGAATGACATCAGTATAGAATTTTCTTTATTGCGACCCAATACAGAAGCAAAGCCTGTATTTGCCTACTGGCTTAAAGGGGCCGATAAATCATGGATCAATGCTGACAATAGAAATTTTGTTTATTATGCCAATCTTGTACCCGGGAAATACAAATTCATAGCAAGGGCAGTTGATCCAAAGTCCGGTAAAACCTACTACTCCAAACAGATCGATATTACCATTTTTCCTCCCTGGTGGCAAACTCTTTGGTTCAGTGTGCTATTACTGGTTTTGTTTATTTTGTTATTATTTGTGGGCATTCGTTTAATTGTACGTTCAAAACTTCGAAGGCAAAAAGAAAAACTGGAAAAGCAAATGGCGATACAATCGGAACGGGAACGTATCACCGCCGATCTTCATGACGATGTAGGAGCTACTCTCAGCAGTATGCATATTTATGGCGACCTTGCCAGCAATGCCTGGGATACTCAGCCACAACAAAGCAAGGAGATGGTGGGCAAAATATCTGCACAGTCCAAAGAACTGATGGCAAGAGTGAGTGATATTGTATGGAGCCTTAAATCTCCCGGTGAAGAAAAGAATTCTTTTACACTCAGACTAAAAAACTACACCCAGGACTTGCTGGCAGGGAAAGGCATAGCTGTCAATTTTGTCATAGATGAAAAAGTGACAGCACAAATTATAAACCCATTGGTAAGGAAAAATATTTTATTGATAGCTAAAGAAGCTATTAATAATATTGCCAAATACAGTGATGCTACAGCAGCAGCAATCAGTTTGCAGCAGCAGGAGGAAGAGATGCTTTTGATTGTCAGCGATAATGGAAAAGGGTTTGATAAAGCAAAGGCAGGTAACGGTAATGGATTGGGCAATATCGAACAACGCTGCAGGCAATTGAACGGCCATTGTAGTATCGATACAACGATTGGGCAAGGAGTGAAAATCCTTTGCCGGTTTCCCATAGCTATTATTAGCCATACAGGTTGACAACGTTTACCAATACATTTGTGCAATGACAAGAGTGGCCGTTTATGATGATAACAAACCCAGGCGGGAAAGCCTGCAGGCATTTATAACTATGTCGCCTGATCTGGAACATGCAGGCAGTTTTGAAAACTGCTCTACTATTTTACAGGACGTAGTCACAACAAAACCGGATATAATTTTAATGGATATTGAAATGCCGTTGGTAAATGGTCTCGAAGGGGTGAGGAAAGTAAAGCTGCAATATCCGCACATTAAAGTCATCATGCAAACAGCTTTTGATGATGATGACAAAGTATTTTCTGCCTTGCAGGCCGGGGCAGAGGGGTATATTTTAAAGTCAGCTTCCATTACCCAGATCGCACTAGGCATTGATGAAGTGATAAAAGGTGGAGCTGCCATGACACCTTCCATTGCCTTAAAAGTAATGAGGCATTTTGGAAAGACGCTTACTCAATCATCCGAGTATAACCTTTCTCCCAAAGAAACTGAAGTGCTGAAACACCTTGCCAAAGGGTTCAGCTATAAAATGATTGCTGATGAAATGGGTATCAGTTATTTCACCGTAAACAATCATGTAAAGAAGGTATACGAAAAATTACAGGTACATTCTTTAGGCGAAGCCGTGGCGCTGGCGCATAAGAACAAACTGGTATAGCTACATTCAGCTATTGCCCTCCGTTATAACATCCCGCATATTTACAGAAGGAAGTAATCGATATATGACCGGCTTTGCTTTGGGCATGTGTCAGATGAATATTTACAGCGAAGGGGAAAATCAAATACCAAAAAATAGTAAACAATAAATCATCATCAGTATGAAAAAGCCAATTAAACTAATTGCAGTTGCATTGATTGTATTGCTGTTGAATAAGTCCAATGTGGTGGCACAGGGAAGCAACAGGTATCTAACATTAGGTAACAGCACTACCACTATTGATAATCTTGTTATAGCAGATTCAATTAATCCCGGCAATAGTGTATTGTACACAGCAGAGTTTGATATCATCCCCAACGGTGCCAGTGAAACAAAATCGGTGTTAAGCGAATTGCTGACAACCTGTGCAGAGCGAAATACAATTGCTGTACTGGTGCTCAGCAGGGTAAATACCAACATGGAGGTGATGGAGGAAAGAACATGGAACAGTGTTACAATCTCTGAAATAATACTTCCGGAAATAGAAGCATCAGCCAGGGCTACTGCAAAAATCAGGATAAAAATTAAAGCAGGAACGGCATCTCTAAAATATGATACAAAAACAAAGATCAGTATTTCTAAAACAGAGCCGCAACGCTCTGTAGTTACGTCTGCTTACAGGTTCAATGCAGGCAGGTTACCAGGCATCAGGATTTCAAAGATCAGTAGCATGACTATTGGAAGTAATAGCGGTGAGCCGGTAGCATTCTTCATAGAGTTGTCGTTGCTGGAATCAAAAGAATGGGCCGACTGGTTTATGACCGGCGCCGGGGGGATAAAAAAAGAACCGTGTACACTGGAGTTGCTTAGCCCTGATATGAAGAATACGATCTTGGAAATAAACCTCGGTGATCTGGAGATCATTTCTTACTCAACCAGCTACAGCAGTAACCAGCAAACTATTCAGCGGGTTAAAATAGGGTTGCGAACCCAATCAATCTCTATTAATACATTAAAATAAATTCCAAAAACTATTCATTTTAAATCAAGGCATATGAAAAAAATATTATTCAGCATTTCCGTTTTTCTGCTGTGCCAGCATTTTATAAAAGCACAGCAACAAGTATTGACAGCAGTTGAATTGATTCCGCAAACATCCATAACCGTTACATCACCCGGCGCTACAACAGAAGTCTATCCCGGCAGTCTTATCACATGTAACTGGACCTGTAACAGCGATATTCGTTTTGGTTCGCTGGTAAATGTACTGTTGGTTACGCAGGCACAAAGAAGCGACTTACTGGCCAAAATGAGCCGCATGGGTAATCTTGTTCCACTTGATAGCTTTAGCCGGGTGTTTGTTATTAAAAGCCGTACAGATGCCTATGGTGTATGTTATTGGGATGTACCCACTACGCTGGCGCAAGGGAACTATGCAGTGGTGGTGAGTGCTGGTGGCGGCAAGCTGGGTGTAGGGCCCGTTTTTACAGTCAATTCGATTCCATCCATTCCAAATATACTTAACTACTATCCTACTGAAAAAGGAACTGTTTTTGGTGGCACCATCACTTTTACTGGTAGGGATATTAAACCGGAAGCTGTGCAAGTCTTTATCGGTACAAATCCTTTGGAAATTCTTTCTGCCACAGAAGGCCAGGTTGTTGCAAAAATAAGCGGAACACAATCTGGTCCGCTTAAGATCGGGCATGGACAGCCATCTAATACAGTTACACTGGAGAATAATTTCAGACCAATTGGTCAGCCAATAATTACTGGTGTTCAGCCTGACAATATAACAATTGGTACTGAAGTAACAGTTACTGGCACCAGCTTGGTTTTTGTTGAATTCAAAAAACACACTTTGCAAAAAATTGACTCCTTAACAACATTAGACTTCCGTAATATTACTCCATCTAACAGTTTTTCGTCTGAAAATACTCTATTTGATTATATACTTCTGGAACCTGGGGCAGATATGCCATTTACGAATGTAGTAGTAGCTAACAGACAGGCATTTAAAAAAGAATGGAAAGATGGTAATTCTGACAATAGTTCATTCAAGGGTACTAATGCGGAGAGGCTAAAAAAAATACGATCTTATAAAACTTTAGGACCCAAGTTAATAGGAATTGAAAAAAGTTCATATAGAATAAATGGTGATGGTACAAAAATCACATTTATTGTAAATGACGCATTCCAGGCGGTTGATTCTATTAATGCAAAATATCAATACGGAAATAATGTTGAAGATGGATACTTTTTTCATTTTTATCCTTCTTCGAGAAAGGATAAATGCACATGGAAATTAAAATTTGTAACTGTTGATGGTCTTCAACAGGTCATATCGCCTAACCTGCATTTAAAATGGGCACCACTGCCTCCAACACTGGAACCACCGATTCCACCATTGCATTTTATTAAAATTGAAGGACAATCGGATAGTACGAATTTTGTTCTGGTCAAGCCTGGGCTTCATCCCTCCACTATCAACATAATAGGCAAAGGATTTAAAGGCGCTGTGGTAAAATTAAATAAAACGGTATTAGCCAGTTATCTTTTGGGGGAAACGGTAGACGGGGTTAGTAGAACAACAGATAAAGATGGTAATCAAAAATTACAGGTTGCTATACCCTATAGTGCCAACTCAGGGCATATCGAAATTTCAAACGGGGGGCGAACAATAAGGATTCCTCAAAAAATAATAATAGTACCTGAGCCAAGAATTACTTCAATTTCACATACTAATTCTGTTCCAGTCAATACTGATATTACGATAAGAGGGTTTGATTTTGTTGCACCTGCTGAAGCAAAGGGTATTTCATTTTTCTGGAATGTGCCATCTCATTTGATTAATGGCTTTACATACAAGGTTGTTTCAAGCGACCAAAACACACATGTGTTTCGCATAGAAATGGCCCCGGGCACTCCGGTTGTTCGAAATATTCCTGGAGTCGGTAATGTTTCGGTTTTTGGCGGTGGCGCCAATTCGTTGAAATTTCAACTCCAACTCAGGCAATCAAATCAATCCGAATCAATAAAATATTATGATTTTTTCCTGACTCAATAAACACACTGGTTATCTCATTTTATCTTTTAAAGCAAACAGTATGAAAAAATTACATTTCTGGCTTTCTCTCATCGCTATTATTTTATTTTCGTTTTCAGTAAATGCTCAACAGCATACGAAAACCTATCGTAAAGTACCGCTCTGGGAACTCAAAGACAGTATTTTTCGATGTACAATATTTGGTAAAAATGTGTATTTGGATGGCGATATTTACCTCGGCGATACCACCGAATTGAACCGGTACCAAAACCTGGCTTTTGCTCTTGCAATCGATGATAATTTTATTGCACAAACAAGATGGCCCAATGGCATAGTACCGATAGAATTTGATAACAGTTTTCAGTTATCAGAAAGAAATCAGATCATTACTGCACTTAACGAAATCATGACACCAACCAATCTTATTTTTAAGTTGCACGGTGCCGAACCCGATTATATTTTTTATAAAAAGATGACTGTTGCTGAACTTGGTTTTAGCGGGGGTAGTTCACCAATTGGAAAAAGAGGTAATAGGCAGGAAATACAGCTTTCCAGCCTTGCCAGTGACATAATAAAACATGAAACACTTCATAGCCTGGGGCTTTACCATGAGCAGTCAAGAGATGACAGGGATGAATTTGTAAGAATCATTGAAGCTAATATAGACAGGTCTGAACCCGATAAACTACACAACTTTCAAAAACATTCATTTTTTGTAAAAAAGATAGGGCCTTACGATTTCAGATCGATTATGCATTACCAATTCAATGCCTTCGGAATCGTAGTAAATAGAGCCAGCCTGCAAACTATAGAACGCCGTTCCGACCCCTCCAATAAAAATTTGGGGAACAATACACTTAGCACCGGTGATATTAGTGCTTTAAATCAAATGTGACCCAACAGGCCTTCTGAAAGGTTAATGCTTCCTTTATTTAATGATCTTTTTAAAGACAATGAAAATTGGACTACCGGGCCTTATTGGGGATCCCGTGGAAATTTCTTTGCTGACGTAACAGGAGATGGGAAAGCTGATGCAATTGTTAGCAATAGTCAATCCGGAATAACAGTACGTCGTTCCAATGGCGTCTCTTTTAACCCTAACGAAAGTTGGACTAATAACGATTTTGTTGGCAAAAAAGGTACTTTTTTTGCCGATGTAACAGGAGATGGGAAAGCCGATGTAATTGCTCTTAATATTAACGGAACGGTGGTCAGACGTTCTAATGGCGCATCATTTACCTCAGCTGAAACCTGGAGTAATAGTTTTCTGGGAGCTACCAAAGGTACTTTTTTTGCTGATGTAACTGGCGATGGTAAAGCAGATGCCATCATGGTTGAAACAACAGGGGTAAAAGTTTTCCGTTCTAATGGTTCATCTTTTCTGGCTGGTGAGATCTGGACATCGATTGGATATTTTGGTAGCAGGGGAACTTTTTTTGCTGATGTAACAGGAGATGGGAAAGCCGATGCAATTGTTGTAAATGACGGGGGGGTAACCGTACGCCGCTCAACCGGGAGTGCTTTCGCCCCGAATGAAACCTGGACTTCAAACCCATACTATGGCTCCGTAGGAACTTTTTTTGCTGACGTAACAGGTGATGGTAGAGCTGATGCGATTGTTGTAAATGCCGGGGGTGTAACCGTACGTCGCTCTACCGGTAATGCTTTCTTGCCCAATGAAACGGGTACCTCTATTCCATACCTGGCCGATAAGGGAATCTTCTTTGCTGATGTTAAAGGAAGTGGGAAATGCGCAGCTATAGTTGTTAATAACAGCAATATTGTAGCCAGGCCAGCCCAATAGTATTTATCCTTAAATGGTTTTAAATGAAAAATATTTTATTTCTTTTTTTATTTTCATTTAGTATGTGTAAGAGCAATCAAAATGCTGAAAATGTTTTTGAAGGCAGCTATAAAGGCAATCATGCCGGCATATCTTCTGTAGCTGATTTAAGGGTTGATGGTAACCGTCTAAGAGGTGAAGTGACTTTAAATGATAAAGTAGCCACCATCAATGGAACTATTGATGGCCTTTCTACTACCGGCACACTGAAAGACGAAGAAACGGGCCAGTTGTATAATTATACTGGCAGTCTTGATGGTGATGAACTTCGACTTACTTGTACTTCAGATGAAGATAATAGCCAGGCGGTTGAGTTGATCATGTACCGAAAAGAGCATTCTCCTTCCTCATCAACAGATGCTTCTGATCAGGGGGCTAAATCCGGAAGTTCATCCAAAGAACGAAATCCGGATCTGGTCGGTGTTTGGAAAAATACTGAAATGTTGGGTGGCGGAGATATGTCCTTCTCCACTGAATATTTTATGGAGCTTAAAGAAGATGGCACCATGTTAAGCTGGACCGGCAGGAGTGCCGGATCAGGTATGTCGATGGATAGTGATGAAGCTAATGCTGGTAAGGGAGAATGGTACACAGATGACGATAAACTTTATTTTATTGACCCTGTTACAAAAGATGATGGGTATACACTTTATTCAGTAAGTAAAAGCAGCTTG
>MTKZ01002273.1_pt1 | contig 18978 bp, 16 predicted proteins | sample 1042781 | NCBI WGS metagenome assembly MTKZ01 (sample SAMN06212207, study PRJNA360539) | anaerobic digester metagenome | biome: Wastewater treatment plant; material: sludge; isolation source: anaerobic digester fed with sludge from wastewater treatment plant | place: Denmark: WWTP Viborg ... | reverse complement strand
GGAGATGGCTCTTTCAAGAGCGATGGTCGCGTCGAGGTGAGTAAAAGTGGCCACAGGCGCAGGGTCAGAGTAATCATCTGCTGGCACATATACCGCCTGCATTGAAGTGATCGACCCTTGGTGGGTGCTCGTGATCCTTTCTTGCAATTCCCCCATTTCCGTACTTAAAGTCGGCTGGTAACCTACAGCAGATGGCATCCTGCCTAGCAAAGCAGACACCTCTGAGCCTGACATCGTGAACCGAAAAATATTATCAATAAAAAGCAAAACATCCATTCCTTGGTCGCGGAAATATTCTGCCATAGATAAAGCGGTTATAGCTACGCGCAACCTTACACCTGAAGTCTCGTTCATTTGCCCAAAGACCATCACCGTGTCTTTCATCACGCCCGATTCGATCATTTCACGGTATAGCTGAGTACCCTCACGTGTCCGCTCTCCCACGCCTGCGAAAACGGATTTTCCTTTATGCACAGTTGCAATAGAGCGAATCAGCTCTTGGATAATGACAGTTTTTCCAACACCAGCCCCGCCAAAAATCCCCGTTTTGCCACCTTTTGTAAAAGGTGCAATCAAGTCAATAACTTTTAATCCCGTTTCGAACACTTCTACACGTGTGGATTGCTCGGCAAATTTAGGCGCTGCGCGATGAATTGGGTAGAATTCTTGCGAAACAACAGGCCCTTTATTATCGACTGGTTCTCCTAAAACATTCAACACGCGGCCTAACGTGCCTTCGCCAACCGGCACCATAATAGGCGCATTGGTCCGTTTCACTGCAGTTTCTCTCTGCAATCCGTCTGTCGCGTCCATCGCAACACAACGCGCAACTCCACCTTCAAGCAACTTCTGAACCTCTAAAATGAGTTGCCCTCCCTCATCCAGGTCTACAGACAACGCTTCATAAATAAAGGGTATATTGTTTTCAGTGAATTTAACATCCACCACGCTGCCTTGTATTTGCACTATTTTGCCTTGACTGAGGGTCATTCTTTTATCCTCCGAAGATTTGCCTATGAATTTGCGTGTGCCGCGGCTCCACCAACGATGTCTAAAATATCGTTCGTGATGGTTTGTTGTCTCATTTTGTTATATTCAAGCTGTAATACATTGATCAGTTCGTTCGCGTTATCAGTTGCGTTCGCCATAGCAAGCGTGCGAGCCGCATGCTCAGAGGCCTGTGATGAAAGAGTGGCCTGAAAAATCTGAATTCCTGTAAACCTCGGCACGATTTCATCTAAAATTTCTTGTTGTTCCGGCTCGTAAGTAAATACAGATTGCGCTATATTTTTGCCTTCTGCCTGGTTTTCGTGCGCAACTTTGAGTGGCAGTAGCTTTTGAATTTCTGGAATCTGTTTTGTCATAGATTCAAAGCGAGTAAAGGACAAATAAACCTGGTCATATCGAGCAGAGAGGAATTCATCCACTACCATTCGTGAAATCGGGGAGATATCCATAAAGCTTACCGGGTCTGCCAGTTCTGAAAAATCAGCGATAACCCTGATTTTTCTTCTCAAGAGCAGGTCACGTCCTTTTTTTCCAATACAAATATAATCCACCGGAGTATCAAAGGTATCAAAATATTCCAACGTGTTCCGAAGAACGTTCATGTTATAAGAACCCGCTAACCCTTTATCGCTGCTCACCATAATCACCAGCACACGGTTAATGTTTTTGTGCTCATTGAGTAGCGGGTGCAGGTTAGCGTGACCAGGTTGTCCCGCCAGGTTCTGAAGCACCTGCCAGGCTTTTTTTGAGTAATTGAGCGATGCCGCGTTAGCTGTTACCGCCTTACGTACTTTACTGGCGCTAACGGTTTTTAATGCCCTGGTGACCTGTGAAAGGTCTTTGACGCTTTTGATTCTTAAACGCATTTCCCGGGCGGATGTCATGTTTCAAGCCTGTGTCTTTACGACCAACTGTTGCTAAATATTTCCAGCGTTTTGTGCAATTTCTCTTCTGTTTCTTTATTCAAAGCTTTTTCGGTCTCAATCGCTTTGCTGATTTCAGATGCAGAACCATTAATATGTTTTAATAACGCAGTTTCCCATTCCTTCATCCGTTCTATTTTGATCTTATCAGCGTATCCATTTAGAACAGCGAAAAGAACAATCACCTGTTCAGACAATGCCACCGGTTCATATTGCGCTTGTTTTAAGATTTCTTGTAACCGTAACCCTCGGTTTAACTGGTCCTGAGTGGCTTTGTCTACATCCGAGCCGAACTGGGCGAACGCCGCCAGCTCACGAAAACTCGCCATGTCCAGGCGCAATCTGCCCGCAACCTGCTTCATGGCTTTTGTCTGGGCTGATCCGCCAACCCTCGAGACGGAAATCCCCACGTTTACAGCAGGTCGAATTCCCGCGTTGAACAAGTTTCCTTCCAAATATATTTGACCGTCAGTGATTGAAATTACATTAGTAGGAATATAAGCAGACACATCCCCAAGCAAAGTCTCTATGATGGGTAAAGCTGTTAGTGTTCCACCGCTTTCTTTTACTTGAACGATTTTTAAGTCATCCTTATCCTTTTTAATTGATAAAGCCTCTTCCGTCTGTGTTCGTGCCATTGGTCCTGAATAAACAGGTTGGTTCGTTATCTCTTTCTTTGAGATCGTATCACCTGCGTAGTTTTTGGGGAGCAGGACATAGGAATAAGCCATACAGGAGGCTCTTTCTAACAACCTGGAATGCAGGTAAAACACATCCCCAGGGTATGCTTCACGACCGGGAGGACGCCTTAGCAGCAATGATATTTGTCGATAAGCCCAGGCATGTTTTGATAGATCATCATAAATCACCAGCGCATGCCCACCACTCTCCATAATGGCTTCGCCAATAGCGCAGCCTGCGTATGGCGCAATGTATTGCATGGCGGCTGATTCATCCGCAGAGGCTGAAACAATGATGGTGTGTTCCATCGCTCCATAATTGGATAAAACAGCCATTGTTCGAGCGATGGCTGCCTTTTTTTGCCCAATAGCCACATAGATGCAAATAAGATCTTTTCCTCTTTGATTGATGATCGTGTCAATCACGATGGCTGTTTTGCCTGTTTGCCTATCACCAATAATCAACTCTCGCTGACCCCGCCCAATCGGTATCATCGAGTCGATAGCCTTAATCCCTGTTTGCACTGGCGAGTCTACATCCCTTCGGTCGATTACGCCGGGCGCAACCCTCTCCAGCGCTCTAAATTGGTTGGTTTTAAGCGGGCCTTTGCCATCAATGGGCTCGCCAAGCGCATTTACCACTCGCCCAATCAATTCTTCCCCTACCTGAATGGAGGCGATTCTTCCGGTCGTTTCAACCCTCATTCCCTGGCTTACAAGTGAGTAGTCGCCCAAGACGATGATTCCGATTAATTCCTTCTCAATATTAAAGGCGATGCCTTTAATCCCATTCTCAAATTCAACCAGTTCCTGAGAACGTACCCCTGTCAGCCCTGATACCCGGGCAATTCCATCACCAGCTTCTTCAACGATACCGATATTTTTAACTGAATAATCTGGTTTGAAATTTTTAATTTTTTGAGAAAGGTCAATCGTGTATTGATCGATATTGTCAGGCATCCATCCTCCACAAACCGTTGAAATCATCCATAAATTTCAATTTTACTTCATCTTCCCAAATTCATAGCGCATTCGTGTCAGGAAAAATATTTTAAAGCCGCGCGTATCCGGCTCTCAAGGTCCTCTGGTATATCTTTGGGTATCATTTGAAGCGCTGATTGTGCTTCAATTAAGCTATATCCCAGGCTAGTGAGAGCATCAATTACGTCCGCATCAATGTCGGATTCGATTCCTTTTCCTTGTTCGATTTCGCCTTTTATTTTTCCCTGTAAGTGGTAAACAATTGACTGCGCGGTCTTTTTCCCAATACCTGGAACCTGAGCAAGCAAATCAGGTTGCTCATTAAGCACCGCTTTTTTTATCAACTCAATTGAGGTGTTGGAAATTGCCATCATTGCAGTTTTTGGTCCCACGCCTGAAACGCCCAATAGCATTAAGAACATTTCTTTTTCTTCAAGCGTTTTAAAGCCAAATAAAGTTAAAGAATCTTCTCTCACGACAAGGTGAGTATAAAAAGCAGCCAGTTTATGCAATTCAATTTGGCTGATCAGCATGGGCGAAACGTATACCTGGAAACCAACTCCACCAACAGAAAGGACAACGCTGTCATTGTGTTTCTCAGTTATTATTCCTTCCAAAGCGGCAATCATGTTTGTTTCACCTTTCGTTTCTGGTCGAAAACTTCATAAAGGATGATAGCGGTGGCCACAGCAATGTTCAATGAATCAGAAATCCCGTTCATTGGGATGCTTACAACCCTTTTGCATGCTTTTAGCAGCGCACCAGGCATTCCCTGTCGTTCGCTGCCCATCACCAGCACCATGTCCTCCGGGTAAATCACATCCCGATAATATGTATTTGCAGCATCTGATGTGCCAATCACTGTAATCTTGTTTGTTTCAACCCATTCGATAAATTCTGGTAAACCGCATTTTACTAGCTTGTTAGAAAAAATTGCGCCCATACTGGCCCTAATCGCACCAGGGTCATAAGGATCAGTACAGTTTTCCACCAATATTATTCCTTTGGTATTCACTGCGTCTACCGTGCGCATAATCGATCCAAGGTTGCCCGGGTCGGCAATTTCCCATAATGCCACCCAGAGACCTGAAAATTGATTCCTAAAAGTTTCGAAGTCAAGCCAGGTTTGCCGCACCACGGCAGCGATTCCCTGTGGGTTTTCTTTCAATGTGATTGATTGAAACACTTGATCTGAAACCAGTGTCGGTTCTATTTGTCGTTCGGCTATCTTCGAGAGTACAAAAAAACCTTTATTGGAGCGCTCAAACGAGCCTGAAATAAGCAACTTTTCGATAACCGCTTGTTGTTCAATCGCATCAAGGACTAATTTGGTGCCTTCGACCAGTGCCAAACCACTTAACGCGCGATATTTTTTATCAGCTAATTTCCTAATTGATTTAATTAATTGATTTGAGTTGCTGGTAATCATGTATCTTCCATGTTTTTTACCAGGTTATTCACACCAGATGAATTGAGGTGGCATATGGCGATGGCGAGCGCATCTGCTGCATCGTCGGGCTTAGGAATGTCTTTCAGCCGCAATAACGTTTTAGTCATGGCTTGAATTTGGGGTTTGTTCGCACTGCCATAGCCCGTCACTGCCGATTTGACTTCTGAGGGCGCGTACTCATTCATTTTTATACCGGCGTTTGCAAAAGCCAACAGAACAACCCCGCGGGCCTGGCTAACAGAAATTGCCGTTTTTACATTCTTTTTAAAAAACAACTTCTCCACCGCTCCACTATGTGGGTGATGGCGCTCAAGTAATTCACTTACTTGGTGGTATACCTCTTTTAATCTCAGTTCAACAGGAAGCTCTGAAGATGTAGTAATTACGCCGTAATCAATTGCGAATATGTTCCCATTTTCATCGTCGCCAACAATTCCATAACCAGTTATCGCTGTACCGGGATCGACACCAATAATGATCATGTTGCCACCGCGAACTACTCTGATTCCATCGCGGCCATGGCTTCTTCAGAAATCTTTAAGTTCGAATACACATTCTGTACATCATCCAGCTCTTCAATGCTTTCAATGGCGCGGATCACCTGCAATGTATCATCCACCCCCAATTCCATTTCCTGATTTGGGATCATCCTTAACCCGGCTTCAGCAGGCATCAACCCTGCCGCTCTAAACCGGTCGCTTAATGTTTTAAATGACTCAACAGTGGCGATCACTTCAATTTCTTCGTCATCCTGGCTGACATCATCAGCTCCCCCTTCAACCGCCAGTTCGAAAATCGTATCATAATCATGTGCCTTAGCGTCAAAAGTAAAGACAGCGGCTTTTTTAAACTGCCAGGATACAGATCCGACTTCTCCCATGCTGCCGCCCGTTCTTGTTAATGTATGGCGCACCTCAGAAACAGTGCGGTTGCGGTTATCAGTAACGCATTCAATCATCACAGCCACGCCATTTGGCGCATACCCTTCATACATAACTTCTTCAAAAGTTTCACTTTCTTTTCCTTCGCCAGTGGCTCTTTTTATAGCCCGGTCGATGTTCTCTTTGGGCATGCTTTGTGATTTAGCTTTTTCAACAGCCAACCTTAACCGGAAGTTGGAATCAGTATCCCCGCCGCCTTCTCTCGCGGCCATTAGTATCTCTCTGGTCAATCGTGTAAATAATTGACCCCGCTTGGCATCAGCAGCACCCTTTTTTCTCTTAATCGTTGCCCATTTGGAATGACCAGACATGAGAATCTCCTTGCTTTTTCAAATTGAACGTGTATAAAAAATTATACCATGTTCCTTTTTTTGAAAAATTGGCTGAAAGGGTAAGGATGACTCTCATTGACCTGAAAGCGAAGAAGGTTAACTCCCGACGCATGCGCCCGCCGGGGAGCTTCACTTTTTCCCCATGCTTGCCTAGAACTGGATTTAAAATGCCTTATTTAACCATATTGGAAAGGCTGCCGATGCCTTCAATGGTAATTTCTACGTTATCGCCCTTCTCTAATGGGCCCACACCTGCTGGGGTGCCTGTGAGGATCACATCCCCTGGATACAGCGTCATGATATTCGAAATAAATGTCACCAATTGAGTCACCGGAAAGATCATTTCCTTTGTCGAAGCCATTTGCCTTAATTCACCATTCACCCGGCATGTGATTAAGAGGTCAGTCACGTCTAACTCGGTTTCAATCCATGGGCCTAAGGGACAAAAAGTATCAAATCCTTTTGCGCGCGTCCATTGGCTTTCATTAAGCTGCAGGTCTCTGGCGGTCACGTCATTCGCGATTGTGTACCCGTAAATGTACCGCCGAGCTTTTTCCGTATCAATCCATCTTCCAGCCTTTCCAATAATTATTGCCAGTTCTGCTTCATGTTCTACGCGCGCTGACTGGGGTGGAATTTGAATGGCATCTTCATGCGCGATAACGGCAGAAGGCGGTTTTAAGAAAATCATGGGAGTTTCAGGTACCTCAACATTTCGTTCCCGCGCATGTTCAATATAGTTGCGCGCAACACAAATGATCTTCCCAGGAAGGACAGGCGCCAACAACCTGGCTTTTTCAAGCTGAATTTCAGTTTCCAAACGCCGGAATTCTCCAAAAATGTCCCCTTCAATCACCCCAAGATCGTCTTCATGCACCCACCCATATTGTGCCTGGTATTTTGAAGATGCAAACCGGACGATTCTCATGTTTCTCTTCTTTGTTGAAATCTTTACAGAAGACCCATCATCAAGTATATTTGTGGATGCTTCATTTCACCTGGGTGGATAGCTCAGTTGGTTAGAGCGCTTCTCTTACACAGAAGAGGTCGCAGGTTCGAGTCCTGTTCCGCCCACAAAACTACCACGAACTCCAATCTTTAAAACCAATTCTTCCGAATAAATATCAAAATAGTTATAACTGCAAATAGTGTGAAAAGGATAATAATCCATAGAAATGCGAGTGGATTGGACTGCAGGGGTAAATCAACGTTCATACCAAAATAACTGGTGATGATGGTTGGAATACTTAATATAATGGTCATGGATGCGAGAAATTTCATCACTACGTTGAGATTGTTTGAAATGATCGATGCAAATGCATCCATCATCGAACTAAGAATATTTCCAGCAATCGCTACCATTTCAATCGCCTGCTGATTTTCAGTCAGCACATCTTCCAGCAGGTCTTCGTCTTCGGGATACCTGTGAAAAAGCGGTGTTTTTTGTAAACGTTCCATCATTAGTTCGTTGGATCTCAATGCTGTAGTAAAGTACACCAGACTCTTCTGGTATTTAAGGAGTTCCATGACTTCGTTATTTCGCATGGACGCCTGTAATTTGTCTTCTACGATCTCAACATTGTGGTTGATTTCACGTAGATAAGCAAGAAATTGGTTGGCAGTAAGCAGTAATATGCGTAAGACCAGCCGAACTCGTTTGGCAGTCGAAAACCCACGACCCTTGGTTCTCAACACCTCATCAAGAATGACATTGTGTCTCTTGCAGACGGTAATAATCAGATTGTCAGTAAGGATAACCCCTAAAGGAATAGAGATGTAAGGCACATCCAACTTTTCGCCTTGAAAAAAAGGAATCCGCAATAAGATGAGTGTCGTTCCATCATCCTCTTTCTCAGTTCTAGGTCTTTCATCGAGGTCAAGAGCGTAGGTCAAAAATTCAGGAGGGATGCCCAGTGCCTTGATAGAATCAATTTCATCGGTGGTCGGGTCAATGAGATTGATCCAGCAACCGTCAATCGGATTGTCAATTCGAGTGATGCCTGTGGTTTCATTCCCTTTATAGATAATCTTCACAAACGACCTCCGGTGAACAGACCTGCTCTATTTTACTCTGACTCCTCATCAAGGTTAACCCTTTTAAGAGATCCTTTTTAAGTTATAATAAACGCAATTGGGGATGACAGGCTTCGACGGGCGAAGCTGATCCCGGACGGCAAGCCGAGAGGTACCGACCTCGTAAAATCAGTACAAAAAACAAGTGCCAACCGCACTAACTTTGCCGCAATGCCCCTCGCCGCCTAGCGACGAACGCAAAGCGCAAATGACGCTCTGATCAGCGTCACGTCTTCCTGCTCCGTTCCTCAACCGGTAGCAGAGCGGGCGTAATAAAGTTGAGGTGCCATACTTCAAGCTGTGGGAGGTATGAAAGAGGGCTTTCGGGTCCAAACAGCTGGTATCGGTGCATTTTTGTTCTTTTATTGCGTCGATATGACACTAAAAAAGAACTACGCTTGTAGATGTCTGTGCTCTAATCGTTCGGACGCGGGTTCGATTCCCGCCATCTCCACCACTCTCAACTCCTCGCGTTTACCATCGCGAGGAGTTCCGCTTCCTCAATAATTGGAATGCCCAAAGCCTTCGCTTTATCCAGTTTAGAGCCAGGGTTATCGCCCAGAAGCAGATATGATGTGTTCTTACTGACACTATCCGTTGTTTTCCCGCCGTTTTCTTCAATGAGTCTCTTGGCATTCTCTCTAGAGAGTGTTGGGAGAGTGCCGCTGATCACAAAGGTTTTATCCGCAAGGCTGCCCTGCGTATTAAGAAGCTTTTGGGTTTGTTCCGGCCAGATGCCGATTTTTCGAAACTTTTCTAATAGTTCTTTATTCGCTGGACGATCAAACCAATCTTTTATTGCCAAAGCGATGTTCGGACCCACACCATTAACAGAAGTCAGCTTTTCCATGCTGGCGTTTGCCAGGTTGTCCAAGTTGAGAAAAACCTCCGCCAAATCCGTAGAGGTCACTTCCCCAACCCCATGAATCCCTAATGAAAGAATGAACCGGCTAAGCGGCCTCGCTTTCGATTGTTGGATTGCATTCAGCAGGTTTTCAGTTTTTTTTGCTGCAAAACCTTCCAAAGACAACAAATCTCGCTTGGTAAGCAGGTACAAATCAGCCAGATCCTTGACCAGGCCCTTTTCAGTCAGTTGCTCAACAATTTTTATCCCCAGCCCTTCAATGTCCATCGCGCTCCGACTCACAAAATGCTCAATATTTCTTACAAGTTGCGCAGGACATGAGGTATTGACACAGTAATAGGCCACTTCCCCCGGCAGGTTTTCCACTTTTTGACCACAAGAAGGACAAAATTCTGGAATATGAAATTGTTTTTCACTCCCATCCCGTGTTCCGCTAAGAGGTCCAATCACATAAGGGATTACATCTCCTGCCCTTTTTATCAATACACGATCATGGATACGAATATCTTTTTCTTTTATAAAATCGAAATTATGCAGCGTCGCCTGTTTGATGACGACACCACCTAACTCTACCGGTTCCAGTATGGCAAAAGGTGTTAATACGCCAGTGCGACCCACGTTCACGCCGATATCCAGCAGTGTGGTAGATACTTCTCGTGCTGGATATTTCAAAGCAATAGCCCCGCGAGGATCTTTTCCTGCCACGCCCAGCGCTTCGGATGTTAGAAGATCGTCCAGTTTAATGACGACCCCATCCACCTCGAACGGTATGGTCTCTCTCTTGGACATCCAGTCATCAACACTATCAAGCACCTCGTTTATACTGGCAACTTTTCGTGATAATGAGCTTACAGGGAAACCCGCGCTTTTCAAAAATTCAAGTGTCTGCCATTGTGTTGAGGGTAATTCGTTAGAGCTTTCCACAATCGCGTAAGTCAGTAAATTCAATGGTCTTTCTCGCGTAATTTTCGAATCCAATTGCCTTAGCGATCCTGAAGCAGTATTCCTTGGGTTCTGATAGGTTTTTTCGCCATTTTCATTTAATTTTTGATTTAAACGTTCAAAGTCAAGCAGGTTAATAAAAACCTCTCCCCTCACCACAAGTTTTTCTGGAATTCGTACTGCATTCTCTATAACCGGTATCTTTAAAGGCAGCGACCTGACTGTCTTGAGGTTAGCGGTGACGTCTTCGCCTATTTCCCCATCTCCACGTGTGGCGCCTTTGATAAAAACCCCTTTCTCATAGTGAAGCACGACAGTCAAACCGTCGATTTTCGGTTCCATTACAAATCCCGAGGTTGACACTCTCGGGTCGATTTTTTCTATCCTTTCGTACCACGCAAGCAGTTCGTTCTTGTTAAAGGCGTTCGCCAACGATAAGATGGGGGCTGGATGCGCTACCTTGAGGAATTTTTCCACTGGAATCGAGCCAATTCGCTGGGTCGGTGAATCAGGTGTAATCAGTTCAGGGTTGGTTTCCTCCAGCTCTCGCAACCTTTTCATCATCATGTCGTATTCATAATCACTGATAACAGGCTCTTCCAGCACATGATACCGATAATTATGAAAATTGATTTCTCTTCGGAGTTGACTTATCTCTGACCGTTCTTCTGAATTTGTCATAAGATGCTCCTCACTTTTTATGATTGAAATTCTAATATAGAAAAGGGTATCAAATTCAGCCCACTTTCAATATATAATAATACTCAATCAAGGTTATTTTGGAGGACAGATGAAAATAGTGGCTTTCATTGGCGCAGGGCTCTTAATTCTCTTTGGAGCGTTGATGGTCATTGGTGCGACCGATCCTGCGGGTAATTCAGCATGGCTGTTCATCGGGTTGGTCCTGATTGGCGCGGGGCTGGTCATCGTTTTCTTCGCGGCTCGCAGAAAACCAGAAGCCCCCACAACCAATGTCACTCTCAAGGTGGACCTGCCGGGAGATGTAAATCTTGATTCTTTGAAGTGCAAATCTTGTGGAGGGGTATTGACCGCTGACAACATTTCCATGGTCGCCGGCGCCCCCATGGTCACCTGCCCATTTTGCCATACCGCTTATCAACTAACTGAAGAACCAAAGTGGTGAGCAGGGTACAAATTCGGAGGTTTTTATGAAGGCACTTCGTTTTTTGAGCGTTTTCCTTGTTTTTATCATGCTCGCCGGCAGCACCATTCCGGTTCACGCGCAAGATTATATTTTTCAAGTCCCTGAGAAAGCCGTTGTTGTAACCATTAATGTGGATGGTTCAATTGCCATTGATTACACCATGACTTTCCTTAACGACGCCAATGCACATGAAATTGATATCGTTGACATTGGCTTGCCCAACTACAATTATGACGTCAAATCCATCACAGCAGAAATTGACGGGGTTCCAATCAAGAAAATCACCCAGTCCGATATTGTGCAACCCGGGATTTCACTTTACCTTCAGGGAAACACGATCCCGCCCGGCGGCCGCGGTACAGTACACGCCTATATCCCATCAGTCGGTAAATCGGTATTCCCTGCAACGCAAGAGGAGAACGAAGATTACGCTTCCATGGTATTTTGGCCGCATTGGTATGACCGCCAAAACTGCTACGGAAAAACAAATTACCAAATGACAATCCTCCTGCCGCCTGGCGTGAGCGAAAGCGAAGGGAGATATTTCATCCCAGAAAACTGGCCGGGTGCTCAGGAACCGGAATCGTTGCTGATGGAGGATGGGCGCATCTTTTACACCTGGGTTTCCGACCAGGCAAATTCTTATTCTCAATACTCTTTCGGCGCCAGTTTTCCCTCCCGGTTGCTCAATGCCGGCGCTATCGTTACGGAACCTTACGAACTGCCGACTGCCGATAGCGGTCGTTCATCTGGCTTTAATTTCAGTTCTGTTTGCCCGTTTATTTTCTGTTTCGGGTTTGTGCTTTTCTTCGGCTTGTTCATCTACTCTGGGATAAAAGGGTATGAAAAACGAAAATTAAAGTACCTCCCTCCAAAAATTCTCATTGAAGGCAATGGGATCAAACGCGGTCTGACCGCGGTTGAAGCCGCTATCCTGATGGAACAACCAATGGATAAGGTTTTCACCATGATCCTTTTCTCCGTATTAAAAAAGAACGCAGCTGAAGTGATCACTAAGGATCCGTTAGATATAAAACCGGTCACCCCAATTCCAGAAGAACTGTATTTATATGAAAAAGATTTTCTTGAGGCTTTCAACCTTCAGGGCAGCCAGCGGAAAAAGGCTCTTCAGGTTACGATGGTCAATTTGATCAAAAGCGTGACTGAAAAAATGAAAGGCTTCAGCCGAAAAGAAACGCTTGCTTATTACGACCAGATCATGCAAAAAGCCTGGCAAGAGGTAAAACAGGCAGCCACCCCTGAAGTCAAAGCACAGGTTTACGAGGAAGTGATGGACTGGACCATGCTGGATAGAAAATATGAAGACCATACCCGGGAAGTCTTCAGTGGCCCGGTGCTCTATCCAACTCCTTCCTGGTGGTGGCGTTATGATCCGACCTCACCAAGACCTTCTCCTTCACCTGTAAAACCCTCCGCTATGCCTGCCGCCTCAAGCGCTGGCATTCCACCGCCTACGATTTCAATGCCCAAAATGCCCGGCTCAGCATTTGCTGCTTCTGTTGTCAACAGTGTTTCATCTTTCTCTTCAAATATTCTTGGCGGTTTGTCCGGTTTCAGCAGCAGTGTAACGAATGTAACCAATCCGCCCCCGCCGCCTTCAACCTATCGAATAACCACTCGAAGTGGTGGTTCCGGCGGAGGGGGAGGTGGTCATTCTTGCGCTTGCGCCTGTGCCTGTGCCGGTTGCGCCTGTGCCTGCGCTGGTGGAGGGCGTTAACTTCTGAAGAATGAGCATCCTCGGTAAGTTCATCCATCGGGCTCCAAAAAGCGTGTTGCCTTCACCCGCTCACGGCTTGCATCATTTCCAATGGGACCATGGAGAGCAAAAATCCCGCGTTCATCTGCGAATCGACCCTGATGATTCAGGCTTGTTGATCATCAATGCCAACCGCGTTTTCCATCTCAATCAAAGCGCGGCGCACATGGCATTTTATGCTCTCCATAAAATCCCTTCCAATCAAGCGGCTTCTCGACTTTCTAAGGAGTTCTCGGTTTCAATCAAAGATGTGGAGCAGGATTATCAAGCATACCAAACCAATCTGGTAGACCTGCTTGATGATACAGTTTGCCCCCTATGTGATTTAGAGCTGGAAACCACTTTACCGTTTACCGCCAAACCGTCCGCACCTTATCGCATGGACATCGCTCTTACCTATCGTTGTAATAACGCCTGCTCGCATTGCTACAACGATCGCCCCCGTCACTTTCCAGAGATGACAACCAGCGAGTGGCTTAAGATAATCGACCAATTATGGAGTCTCGGCATCCCACATATCGTCTTTACTGGAGGTGAGCCCACACTTCGAGACGACCTGCCTGAATTAATCCGTCACGCGGAACAAAACGGACAAATCACTGGCATCAATACCAATGGCAGAAAATTGGCTGACCTTAAGTATGTAGAAGACTTACTGGACGCTGGCTTAGACCATGTTCAAATTACGCTCGAATCCCATGTCCCTGAAATTCATGACCGAATGGTTCGCCACCCCGGCGCCTGGCAACAAACCGTCACCGGCATTAAAAACGCCCTCTCAACCAGGCTGTACGTGATGACAAATACCACCATGCTTTCCACAAACCAACAGACCATTCCGCAAACATTGTCCTTTCTCGCAGAGCTCGGCGTTCCTACAGTAGGTTTAAACGCGCTGATCTATAGCGGTTCAGGAAAAACAGTTGGCACTGGTTTGAGCGAAACAGAACTCCACCCTTTACTTGCCAGCGCGCAAGAAATTACACGCCAGCATGGTCAAAAATTGATTTGGTATACACCCACGCAATATTGCAATTTTGACCCTGTCAATTCTGGTCTTGGTGTAAAAGGTTGCACCGCGGCTTTATACAATATGTGCCTTGAGCCCGACGGCTCTGTTTTACCCTGTCAGTCGTATTACCATTCCCTGGGAAAAATTCAAGAACGACCGTGGGAAGAAATTTGGAATCACGAATTATGTGTATCCTTACGCGAGCGAAAAAACCTCCCGGCAAAATGCTCGGATTGTGGAATCCGGCAGCAGTGCGGGGGTGGCTGTCCTTTGCAATTCGAATCTTGAATTAAAAAGCGTCCAATTTGGAGGTTCCGATGAAAGCCAGAGTTAAGAATCTGTATAATAGAATCTTCTTCACCCCGCAACCGCTTCCTGCCGGCAGCAGCAGCGCAATCTTTGATATAGATGGTACACCCAACCGGTTATTTCTTCGAATTGATCCGGAAGGCTCTGGGCTCCTGGTGGTTAACGCTTCTACCGTGCTTCACCTTAACCCTACGGCCGCTGAAATCGCATCCTACCTCATTAAAAAAATGTCAATAGAAGAAATTTCTCAGGAAATCGTCAAACGCTATCAGGTACCTGCGGAGATTGCCCGGCAAGACGTGGAGAATTTAATCATACGCATCAAGACGCTGATGCAAACACCAGACCTGGATCCTGAGACCTATCTCGACATGGACCGGGTAGATCGTCATTCTTCAACGCTAAGCGCTCCACTCCGGTTGGATTGCGCATTAACTTATCAGGTCCCGACAGGTCAAGCAGAAGGAACTACACCAGTGCAACGTGTCGATCGGGCATTAGAAACATCGGATTGGAAACATGTCCTCGACCAAGCGTGGGAATGGGGAATTCCTCACGTTGTGTTTACCGGCGGGGAACCAACCATGCGCCCTGACCTGGTCGAACTGATTCAACATGCAGAAGAGTTGGGTCAGGTCACTGGGTTAATCACCGATGGGCTGCGCCTGGCAGAAAAAGAGTACCTCTCCAGCTTACTCAATGCTGGACTCGACCACCTACTCCTCGTTCTTCAGGAGCAGGAAGAACTTTCCTGGGAGTCTATCAAGGATGTGGTCAATGCCGACATCCATCTGACAGTGCATTTCACGATAAACCAGCATAATTTCTCGCGAATTTCTGAGATTTTCGCCAGGTTGTATGGTTTGGGTGTAAATCACATCTCAATCAGCGCTTCCAATAAAGAATTCTCTCCTTACCTCGCAGAAGCTGGACGCAAGGCAGCAGAAGTCGGGTTCAGATTGGTTTATGATTTACCTGTTCCATATTCAAAGTTAAACCCTGTCAGCCTTGAACTAGAAGGCGATGTTACTGCGGTAGAAGGACAAGGGAGATCCTGGCTGTACGTAGAGCCAGATGGCGATGTGTTGCCGGGGCAGGGCATCTTGCACAATCTGGGTAACCTGGTGCAGGACTCCTGGATGAGCATTTCCCTCAAACGCAAGCTTTATCTGTCGCAATAGATGCAAGTCAACTGGCAAGAGCGTTATGTTCATCAGGCTTGCTGGACAAAAAACATTCGTGACTACCTGTTAAAGCAAGCTTCTTTGAGCCATAACGCAAAAATTCTTGAATTAGGCAGCGGAACTGGTGCCGTGCTGTCTGATATTGCCAGCCAATTTCCCCTTTTGTCATTTGGAATTGATTTAGACCATGATTGTTCCGTAATCGCTACGCGCAATTACAAGAATCTTTCAGTTGCCACGGCGGATTCTTACGCTTTGCCATTCTCTGCTTCTTCTTTTGATATGGTTTTTTGTCATTATTTCCTCTTATGGCTCGTTAAACCTCGCCTGGCATTAGACGAGGCCTTCCGCGTTTTAAAACCTGGTGGTTATTTTTTTGCGTTCGCAGAACCGGATTATCTAGAACGTATTGATTTCCCTCCCCAACTCGCCCGACTTGGAAAACTGCAGACGATCTCATTGCGCAACCAGGGTGCAGTACCTGGAATGGGGAAAAAACTTGTGCAATTGCTCCTGGATAGTGGATTTCACGTGCATCAATTTGGGGTATCCGGTTTTGAACATGCGGCGCCTGGACTCCCCTCTTGGTGGGAGTCTGAGTGGCAGATGCTTGAGCACGACCTGACAGGGATGCTTTCTCCCCAAGAGTTGCAGCGTCTTCAGGTGTTGGACCAATCCAGCTGGATTAATGGGAAAAGAATCCTATATGTGCCAACCTGTTATGCATCAGCGGTGAAACCATAAATAGATAACCCTTGCCGGGTGAGTAAGGTCACTATCTATATCGACCAGTATCCAATATACTTATATTGAAAAGCCAGAAAATCATTGGTACTAACAAAACAGCCATTTTCTGGTTTTTCTGTTTAATCATATTTGTATTGCAATTTTCGAATAATAACGCTATAATGCTTCTTTGTTCGGGGCGTGGCGCAGCCCGGCTAGCGCGCTTGCATGGGGTGCAAGAGGTCGGAGGTTCAAATCCTCTCGCCCCGACTTTTGACCCCTCACCCACCCCCCGTTTACCTGGCGGGGGATAATGTTTTCCACCGCCAGGTGGGGGGTGGGTGATAGCAGTTTCCGACCCCGATTTTTGGGGGCGGATAACTGCGCGGGTCAAAAGCGAGGCGCGGGATCATGCATCCCGCGCCGATGGGCGAGAGCGGAGTGTGGCGGTTGCCCGAGTGATTACGAGGGAGTAACCCGCGCTTTTTGCGGGTGTCAAGCGACCGAGTACGAGGGCAACCAAGGGGGAGCCCCCGGAGGGGGCGGGGACAGAGGCGGGGGGTTTGGCTTGTGATGGCTTTGCCAGCACAAGCCCAGTTTGTAAACCGCAATCCGATCGATTTTATCGGATGCGGTTTGGTTCATACATCCCGCCGACCGAGGCGGGAGGTTTGGCTTGTGATGGCTTTGCCAGCACAAGCCCAGTTTGTAAACCGCAATCCGATCGATTTTATCGGATGCGGTTTGGTTCATACATCCCGCCGACCGAGGCGGGAGGTTTGGCTTGTGATGGCTTTGCCAGCATAAGCCCAGTTTGTAAACCGCAATCCGATCGATTTTATCGGATGCGGTTTGGTTCATATTGTTTTGAAAAGTGTTTGTAAGGTCTTTTTAGATAAAGCCCGCTATCGGTTGGTTTATACCGAAGCGGGTGCCACGCACGCGACCCCCTATATCCCCCCGCCCCCCTATCCCTTTTTTAGATCAACATTTATTGGGGTGTGGGGGGTGGGGGGTTGGGTAAAGGGAGGGGGGCGGGGGGTAGGGGCGCGCAACCTGCCGGCAAGCCTTGCATTTAGGCTGCAGGCAGGTGCACATTGATTTACCCATGGGGTGAATATTTTCAATGAGAAAACAGAATACTCGCGCCCTTTCCACGACAGAACCCAATAATAACGGTTTTTGTTATTATGGGTTCGTTTCCCCCTGAAAGGCGCGAGTAACTTTGAGTTTAGATAGGACAAGTTTTATTTAGATAATGAGAATGTTCTTATCTAAAAAAGTTCCCGCGCATGGAATACAGTAATTAAGTGACCTGAAGCCAAACTTATACTATTGTTGCGCGGGGTAAATTCAGTATAAAGAACTTGTTGATTTTTACAACTGTCTCATTCGTCTACATTCCGGCGGGTTGTGTGTGCATCAAAAAAAGTTAATCTGGTCTCCCTGTTTCACCTGGTCTTTTTCCTGATCCGCCCCCCGTCTACCAGGCGGGGGATTATCCCCTGGGGTTATCAGGGGGTAATGTTTTCCCCCGCCAGGTGGGGGGCGGATAATAGCATCAAGCCGGCACCTGGTTTTGGTACTGGTTTGATGCGTGATTGAAGTAATCCATTGTGGCTAATAAGAAAACCAGGTGTGGATAACTCTTTGCATCAAACCTTTGAAGTAAACAGAATAAGTGATAATTGACCGTTCGCCTTGAAATAAACAGAATGGATCCAATCTCTTTTGGACTGTATCCCCGGGTGAGCAAGTCAAGGCATTGTTTCTGGCGGTGCGTTATCTGTAACGGTTTTAGTCTATTGCGTTGAAGTAGTCTTTCCATAATTTTTTTCCTTGTCTGTGACCAAAGACGGCGATCAATACATCATAAAGGAATGTTTGAGGATTGATCACTACGGTATTTTTGGGTTTACCCTTTACGGTTTCGCGCATCAATTGGAGATCATGGTCAAGAACCTTCAATCTTTCAATTACCTGGCGACTATTCAATACGATCATAAAGGTGATCCTTCCTTTCTTTGTGCTGGATAAATAACATTGTGCTGGATAAATAACATTGTACTGGATAAATAATATTTTACACTTGTCTAGACAACCTAAAGCCCGGCAAAGCGCCCGAAGGTGCTGGAAAGCGTGTGCTTTTCACGCTTGCCAGCATTACATTACTTGAATAACGCAAGCAACATTGCCCAGCCAATCAATGGGCTTATGCTCTTCAATGTGCCTGGTCGGACGCGGTAGCGTTAATAAATAAGCATGGGGTGCAAGAGGTCGGAGGTTCAAATCCTCTCGCCCCGACTTATAACCGCAGGTCACACTGACCTGCGGTTACCTGTTAATCAAGGCTAAAAGGAACACCCAAAATAAAGAATAACTATGTACTCATCCTTCTTTTACGTGAATTACAGTGAAGTGTTGTTTTTTGAGATACCGAGTTAATCCCTATTAAAAATAACAGTGCTTATCTAAGCTCTGTTTCTCGTAGACTGCTTTTAACCGTTTTGTTTATTCTTGATCTATCAGTCTAATAGATTGTTGAAGTCTCTGCAAAACAACTTCCTTGCCAATGATTTCCATGCTCTCGAACAATGGCGGGCTGACTTT
>MTKZ01031848.1_pt1 | contig 18983 bp, 19 predicted proteins | sample 1042781 | NCBI WGS metagenome assembly MTKZ01 (sample SAMN06212207, study PRJNA360539) | anaerobic digester metagenome | biome: Wastewater treatment plant; material: sludge; isolation source: anaerobic digester fed with sludge from wastewater treatment plant | place: Denmark: WWTP Viborg ... | reverse complement strand
ATTTCTATAATAATAGGAGCAATCGCTGGTATTGGATTATTCACTATGTTTTCTTTCATTCGAGAATATGCGTATCTGCAATCGATTCTATATTTAGCAATGATTCCAACAATATACTTCATTAAACTTCCATATAACCTTTCACCACAGTATACACATGAGCAAAAAGACATATCGGATGATATGAATGAAAATATAAGTTTTAGGGATGATGTATACTTTACATTTTTAAATATTTCATGCATACTTATTTATCTATATTTAGGGTATATCATAATTGAAAAAAATTATGGGGGCATGCTTCATATAAAACTACTATTTATCATAACAACGTTAATTTCATTATTAATTGGTATTACAATATCTAAGTATGTAAAAAATGCATTTTGGTATGTATACAGTGAAATGCTGTTCCCAATAGCATTCATTCCNNAATAATTATTTATATATGAAAATTATATTTTTTATGATTCCTGCTTCAGTGTATGGATTTTCATTTTATAAAAACATTGTTATGATAACAGTTCACTATAAGCATGATAAAGTATTCAACATAATAAATTATTCAATGTTTGTTTTACCAGTACCAATATTAATTGCATTATGCTTAACAGAGTTTACAACAATTGTATTTTATATATTTTTATATATAATAATGTTGATGAATGTGATTATTTCCGGAATCTATTTACTTCAAAAATCGATTAATAAATATAAAAAAATTATATATTTTACATTTTCGTTATTATTCATTCCTGCTATTTTTATTTTTAACAAATATTATAATATTCATTTTAATAATGAATTATTTATAAAGAATATTGATGGATATAAACTTCTTTATAATAATAAATACAATTCATTGTTCATTAACAACAATAATGAAATAGTATCTCATGGAAATATTATATTCTTAAATAGTGATTCTGCAATAAGAAATTTAAAGAAAATTATATTACCTGTATTATTATTTGGTAAAAAAGATAATATCCTTTTTATTGATGGTAATCAAAAATTTTTTCGAAATACATCTATTTCATATTTTAATAACTATAAAGTGTTAGATTATATTCCAGAAAGATATGTTGATTATGAAATACTACCATTAGATGGTAAACAGCAATATGTTGTAGATAAAAGGAATATATTATCGTTATTGAAAAAGCATGATAACATATACGATGTGATTGTTGATATCCCGAATATATTGGATCAGAAATATTATTCATTCAGATATTCAAAACAATATTATAATATCTGTCAAAAGATACTAAAAAATAATGGTATTTTTGCACAAACATATAATATTAATTTTGTAAAACCAGATATTATATCTATTTCATGGAACAGCATTAAATATATTTATAACAATGTAATCGGATTTCAATGTGGTGATATGATTATTATATTGGCTTCAAATGATTCTAAAAGATTAAAGGTAAATGAAAATAATTATAATGAGATAAATGATTTAATATCAAATAATGAAGACATCATATATCTGTTTTATAATGCAGATCATATATTATCACATTGTATATATTCTGATAAAAATAAGATAAAATATAATACAAATAAAAAAATCAATATCATTACACAATATTTTAATAATTCAACCTCAATAATGTCTGATAATGTGAAAAATGATTATCTTTCTTCTGGAAATGAATTTATTAATTTAATACCTGATGAAAACATTTATTTTAAAAGAAATATAATAAGTAATCTGTTAAGAAATGCTGAATTATTTTCATTATTAAAACAATCAGAGTTGTCAGGAGTAATGAAGGACTATGAAAATGAGGCTGTTGTATTGAAAAATATTGAAAATAAATTCAGTTATAGAAATGATTTAAAAAAATATTTAAATCAAATATTAACAATGAAAAAAGATTATTATTTGAATACAGCAATTATAATGGAAAAAGATAAAAAATGGGATGAAGCGAAAACTTTATATTCAGCGTTACTAAAAATAGATGATAATCATTTTGAAGCAAATTACCGTATAGGTTTACTCTATATTACCTTACAAAACATAAATGATGCACTAATATTTATGAAGAAAGCAATGAAATTAAAAAATGATGATCCAAGGGTACAATATCAAATGGGGGTTTTGTTGTTTTCAAGTGGGAAAGCTCAGGATGCATTAAATTATTTAGAAAGAGCTGCTGAATTGAAACAGGAAACGAGTTCTCTCTATTTATACATGGGTTTTTGCAATGAAGAACTCGGGAAACTTAATGATGCAAAAATTTATTATCAGAAAGCAATTATGATAGACCCCAATGACAGCAATATTAAACTTAGCATTGATAGAATAAATATTAAGATTCAGGAAGAAATAGATAAATGGAAAACTAAAGATCCAGAAAATCAAAATGAAGCTGAGCAAGGAGAGAACATACCCTTGCCAATAAATAAATCAGCATATGAATGGAGAATTACAGATCAAGAAGCAAAAAAACTAAAGGGAAAAGAATGAAAAAATATTTTAGATTTATTAAGGAACGATTTCCAATTATAGGTGTGTTTCTTTATGCAAGTTCCATGTATTGGGCTTCATATTCTTTTCCAAACCTATTTTCAAACATATTAAAAATTGATCATAAAGATTCAATACTTGGAATAGTGTTTTATGTGCTTATCTTTTTGCATTTACGATTATTCGATGAACACAAAGATTATGAAAAAGATAAACTTGCATACCCGGAAAGAATGTTAAGCCGTGGAGAAATTACTTTAAATGATTTAAAAATATTATTATTTCCAGTCCTTATATTGGAAGGGTTAATTGCACTTAGTATTGGGATGCTGCAATTATTCATATGGCTAATAATTTTATTATGGACATTCTTAATGTTAAAAGAATTCTATATTTCAGATTATTTAAATAAACGAATTGGTATGTATTTGATTACGCATCAGTTTCTTGTTCCTTTAATGTTACTATTTCCAATAAGTCAACGAATAGAAAAATATACTATTTTATCAAATTATACAACTATTATAATACTTTTTTGTATCACTGTAATGTGTTTTACTATTACATACGAGATAGCAAGAAAAACATGGTCAGATGATAGAGAAAATATTCATGCTGATTCTTATACTAGATCATGGGGAAAATTTAAAACTGTTATTATTACAATAACACTTGCATTTATTGGATCAACAATCATTAGTATAATAATGTATGATAATAATATATCGATTAAATATATTATTACTAACTATCTATTGCTATTAATATTAGTTGTAATTGAATTAATATTTTTAAGAAAGTCAACTAAACAAATATCAAAGTTAGTTGAACTAACTGGAGCTATATTCATGCTCGGATCTTTCATTAATACTTCAATTGCTTTTACACTATTTATTAAGTAATAATATTATAAATGGATTTATCTTAATGATAAAAATAATTCCTGTTATTCTTGCCGGCGGCGCTGGTACACGTTTGTGGCCTTTAAGCAGAGAAGACAAACCAAAACAGTTTCATAATATTTCTGGCAAAGGTACTTTGCTTGTAGAAACAATAATGAGACTTTTGCCAATCAATCCAAATCAGTATGTTATTGTTACTTCAAAAAAGCATGAAAAAGAAACAAGGAAACAACTTAACCAAACGGGAATAATCGCACAAATATTAGCGGAACCATACCCAAGGAATACAGCTGCTGCGGTGATATACGCTGCAACATATATTTCAAAACTAGAAGAAGATTGCATTATGATAATGCTTCCCGCTGATCATTACATAAAAAACAATAATTTGTTTGTAGAAGTATTATTAAAAGCAATTGATCAGGCAAAACAGGGAAAACTTGTTTCAATAGGAATTAAACCAACTTTTCCTGAAACTGGATATGGATATATTAAAGCTGAAAAGTCAGATAAAGAAATATTGGATGTCGAAAAATTTTTCGAAAAGCCTGATTATGATAACGCTAAAAAGTATGTTGATGATGGGAATTATTATTGGAATAGCGGAATATTTATATGGAAAATTTCTACTATAATAAATTGTTTCAGGAAATTGTTACCGAAACATTACAATGCATTCGAAAAATTAAGAAAACTAACAATAAATGATATAACTAATGATTCAGAGAAAGTATGGAAAATAAAAAGTGTAATATTTGAACAATTGGAATCAATTTCGATAGATTATGGAATAATGGAAAATGCTGATAACCGGATTGTCATTCCTGGTCAATTTGGATGGGCAGATCTTGGAACCTGGAATGCGATAGATGATATTCTACATCCGGATGAACATGATAATAGAACTCCAGATGAAAAGGATGTAATATTTATTAACTCAACAAAATGCACGGCATTTCCAGAGAACAAGAGAATAACAATTGTAGGACTTTCTAATGTTGTTGTGGTTGAATCCGGAAACGACATACTGGTTATGGAAAAGAATTCTGCACAGGAAGTAAGAAAAGTTGTTGAACTGATAAAAAATAAAAAATAGTTATCAAAGTGTATAAAGAAGTGTCTGTATTTCTATTGTTTCTTTTTTGTTATTACTAACGAAAAAAGAAGAGCTGTATTGCTTATATTCAAAAACAGAATAGAAAAAAAGTTCTTTTATTGTTTTGGTAAGATACTCACCATGAATGCGAAGTGCATTATTAATATACTTTGTAAAAATAATTCGATTTCTACCCAGCAGAGAACCATGTAAATATTTTTTTGCAAAATCAACACACCACACGAAAGAAGCCGGATCAATTATTGCAATACTGTATAGATACCATTGAAAAACACTATTAATTAAAATTGATTTATATTCATAATTCAAAAGAGAATGAGCAGGACAAAGATAATCATTACATATTTTACTACCATACAATGATATTCCCCTCCCGTCATATCCCAATAATTCATGATGTCTAGTACAACCTGGCTTATTCGTTGAAATGAAACCCTGATATTGACACACATACGATGTAATATCGCGGATGCCATCATGATATATGGTTTGTATATCATCGATTTCACTATTGGTGGATTTTGATTGTGGTGAATTTTCGAGAAACAAACTAAGATTGTACTCAGTTATATCCTTAAAATTAAATAAACCGCAACACACACAACATCCCTTTGATGAGTCTGGCTGACATAAGATTATTGAATGATTGATGGACATATAAAATTGCAACCAAACAGTATTTTAAAATAGACCGAAAGATTCTCAATTAAAAAAATATTGACAAATATGTTATGAAGATTTGTCTCTTTGCAAAGTTGTCAAAAAGTTAATCAATAAAAAATCAAAAAATATCATTACCTTTTTTTTATTCAGTAAATGTGAGGATAAAATGGATTATTCCAAAACAGTAAACCTTCCCGTTACAGATTTCCCAATGAGAGCAAATTTGCCTCAAAAGGAACCAGATATACTAAAGAAATGGCAGGAAATGGGAATTTACAATAAAATTTTAAATTCCAGGCAAGGAGAACCTTTGTATATACTGCATGATGGTCCTCCATACGCAAATGGGAATATACATCTTGGCCATGCACTAAATAAAATTCTCAAAGACATCATAGTCAAGCATAAGACCATGATGGGTTTTAGGTCACCATATGTGCCTGGATGGGACTGCCATGGTTTACCAATAGAATTACAGGTGACTAAAAAATTAGGTGATAAAGCAAAAACAATAGTAAAAATTGATATTAGGAAACAATGCAGAGAATATGCGAAAAAGTTCATTAACATACAGATGGATGAATTTAAAAGACTGGGAGTTTTCGGTGACTATGAAAATCCTTATCTTACAATGGCGGTTAATTACGAAGCAAAAATATTAGATATTTTCGGTCAAATATTTGAGAAAGGCTTTATAACTAGAAGTAAAAAACCGATTTACTGGTGCCCAAACTGCGTTACAGCATTAGCAGAAGCTGAAGTGGAATATGAAAACCATATTTCAACTTCAGTATATGTAAAATTCAGAATAGATTCAAAATCATTCAGAATTGAAGGGATTAATAACGAAAAGCTTTTCATGATAATATGGACTACAACGCCTTGGACACTTCCTGCGAACCTTGCGGTCTGCCTGCATCCTGACTTTAAGTATGTAATCGGAAAATTCGGAGAGGAATTTTATCTGCTTGCTGATGGATTGTTAGAATCGTTTGAGAAAAGCACTGGATTAATAAACCAAGGTGTTAATGCAGTTAGTAAGGAAAATATCAAGAATCTGATTGTGTATCATCCATTCATTGAACGAAAATCCAAGGTTATATTTGGGAACTTTGTTACATTGGATCAAGGTTCCGGTATTGTACACATCGCGCCAGGTCATGGACTTGAAGATTATATTGTAGGACTGGAATATGGACTGGATACGCTCTCACCTGTTGACGACGAAGGGCGTTTTACAGATGAATTCTCACTAATGAAGGGAGTACAAGTATTTGAAGCGAATCCTAAAATAATTGAATTATTAAAAAGTAAACAAGCACTGATCAGGACAGAAGAAATTGAGCACTCATACCCGCATTGCTGGAGATGCAAAAAACCACTTATATTCAGGGCAACTGAACAATGGTTCATGATGATGGACCATGAAGGTTTGAGAAAAAATGCGTTGAGGGCAGTGGAAGAAACACAATGGATACCATCATGGGGTGAGTCGAGATTCAAAGGAATGGTTGAAACCAGACCGGACTGGTGTCTGTCGAGACAGCGATCATGGGGTGTGCCTATACCCTCATTCAGATGTTCAAAATGCAATAATAACCTGATGACAGGCGAAACGATATTGCACTTTGCCAAGATTTCGCGTGAGAAGGGAATCGATTCTTGGTATACAGAAGACATACACATGCTTGTTCCTTCAGGAACAAAATGCACATGCGGATCTACCGAATTCGAGAAGGAATATGACATACTTGACGTCTGGTTCGATTCCGGTGTGTCGCATTTTGCTGTCCTGGATGAATGGCCTGGTCATAGATGGCCGTCGGATATGTATCTTGAAGGAAGTGACCAACACAGAGGCTGGTTCCAATCATCACTCTGGCCCGCGCTCGCATTAAGAGGGAAGGCACCGTATAAAACAGTTCTAACCCATGGTTTCATGCTCGATGAAAACGGAAAGGCGATGAGCAAGTCAATGGGTAATGTAATACCCCCTGAAGAAATAATAAAAAAATTCGGGGCAGATATTATCCGCCTATGGGTATCTTCTGAAGATTATCGAAATGATGTAAGAATCGGTTTTGATATGATTAACCAGATTGCCGATTCTTATAGAAAAATTAGAAATACATTCAAGTTTATTATCGGCAATATATCGGGTTTTACTATAAATGATGTTGTTGAATATGATGATTTGACCGATATCGACAAATGGATTCTTCATGAACTCGTGACTCTTTCAAAGCAGGTTATTGAATCATATGAAAAATTTGAATTTCATCTGGTATACAGGAGAATATTGAATTTCTGCGCCGTGGAACTGTCCTCAATATATTTTGATATATCGAAAGATATTCTCTATGTTGAGGAAAAGAACAGTAAAAAACGAATGGCAACTCTCACCGTTCTGAAAGAGGTGTATGAAACACTTGTACGTCTCGTAGCTCCGATATTATCTTTCACAGCGGAAGAGATATGGTGGTTTATGGGAAATAGCGAGACAATTCACATGCAGCGTTACCATGCGATAGATTCAAAGTATGAAAATGCTGATATTGTGGAAAGGATGGATAAACTTGTTGATATAAAAAAAGATTTGTTAATGGCGCTAGAAAGAAAAAGAAAAGAAAAGACAATTGGAACATCTGTTGAAGCTGATGTTTCAATATACGTAAAGAGTGAATCAGTGAGAAAGATGCTCGTAGAAATGGGAGATGAAGCCAAAAGATTTTTCCAGGTATCTAAATTGAAAATTACAGATTCAAGAGATCCCACGATGGAAGATCATGATAATTCATCCATATATGTGAAAAAATCCTCTGGGAAAAAGTGCGTTCGCTGCTGGAATTATTCAGATGAAACAGGATTGGATTCCAAGCATCCTGAACTATGTCCAAGGTGCACCGGAATCATTCAAAAACTTATTGGTGATAATTAATACAACCCGGGAGAATGTATGAAAAAACATGTTATTGCAGGAATACTGCTTTCAATAACGCTTATATTGGATGTTATTACAAAACACTCTATTGTTAACAATATCTCGCTTCATGAAAGGATTAACGTGATTGGTAGTTTCGTTCAGTTGACGCTGATTTATAATAGAGGGGGACTTTTCGGAATACTTCAGGGATATCAGATGTACTTCCTGATTATATCAATAATTGTTCTGATACTCTTGGTGTTGTTCTATATCTTTGAGAAAGAAAAAAGACCGTTATTCTGCTATTCAATGGCTCTCATTGTATCCGGGGCGATTGGAAACATTATAGACAGAATATCGGGAAGACCTGGCGTTGTTGACTTTATTTATATAGGGCATGACGACGTTTTCCGCTGGCCTGCTTTCAATGTCGCAGATTCAGTGATAGTTATCGGAGCTATTCTTCTGTTGATAGTGTACATCCAGGAGGAGATTAAAAGAAAAAAATTGCAGGATATACATCAATAGGTGTCGACGATGGTGATGTTCCCCGAACCAAGAGTTCTGTCATCCTTCCCGAACGCTTCAACGACATAGTCCCCCTCGATATAGAGAGAAAGGGGGACATTGGCACTGTTTTTATCTGATGCTACTGTGTGATTCAACACTGAAACCGGTTCGTTTTTATAACTGGTCTTGCGAGAAATGACGATTTTCAGGTTTTCCGTTTCGAAACGCTCATCAACCAGAATAACCGCTGTTAGGTCACCTGTGGAAAATTTCGTCCCGCAGCTTATTCCCTTGCCATCCGTGCTTACTCCTTCACAAAAAATAACGGGACTTCTTTTTTTACATGATAGCATGACACAAAGAATGATGCAGATCATGAAAATTGTGAAAACTCTGGATTTCATGTGTGTCTTACTACTGAAATCGTAACCGTATCTGAGCATATTATAACAGAGTTCCCTGAAGATCATCATCTTCCTCGATATCACCAGATTCATTTTGTATCTTCAATGCCTTTTTCTTCAATGGTTCGGCAGTATCTCCTTTCTGGAGAATCTCGATCCTGCGTTCTGCCTCTTGGAGCTTATTATGACAGAAACGGGCTAACTTGACACCGTGCTCAAACTCCTCGATCGATTTATCGAGGCTTAAACTGCCATCCTCAAGGCGGTTGGCTATGGTTTCCAGCTCCTTGAGAGCGCTTTCGAAGCTAATATCGCCCCTGGTTTTTTTCTTAACCTTCTCCATGACGTTCCCCACTGTTTTTTGACTTCACCTCACAATCAAGAAATCCATCATACAGAAGCAACTTGATATATTGGCCGATACTCACATCATCTATTTTTTTAATAACCGTATCATACTGGTCTTTGGCTATTGAATAACCCCTTTTCATGATGGATAAGGGGGAAAGTTTCTCAAGTGCATGAACTGCCAATCCATACCTGTGGGCTTTGTCCTTTAAAAAAATACGAATGGATGCATTCAAATCAGGCAGACTGTTGAATATTGAACGTTTTTCAATAATAATATGTTTCATGCGGGACAGCAATCTTTTTTCATTGTCAACCACCAGTAGAGCACGGGAATATACCAATTCCCTTGGTTCAACGAAAACACGCCTGCTCACTATACCCGAAATTCTGGATGACGACTCCCTGATTTTTGATAATAGGGCTGAATTTGCCCTGCCGGTAAGGTAATCTATGAAATCAAGAAGATCGGATTTGACTGGAATACAGAGTTCAGCAGCCGCGGACGGGGTAGGCGCTGCAATATCGGCGGCATCATCTGATAGTGGGTGATCGATCTGATGTCCCACCGCGGATATGATTGGAACTCGGGAATTATGAAAAGCACGAACGACGATCTCCTCGTTGAAAGGCATCAAATCCTCAAAGGAACCGCCCCCCCTGCCGGCAATAATCACATCAACTCCAAGAAGGGGATCGTTCAGTGCTTCGATGGCGCGGGTTATAGAAGACGCGGCATCGGAACCCTGCACTTTCGCCGGTCCGATGAGAATTTCAATATTCGGAAAACGACGGGTGGCAACTTTAATTATGTCCCTTAAGGCAGCACCTGTCGGCGAGGTAACAACTCCGATTCTCCTGGGAAGAAAGGGGAGTTTCTTTTTGTGGATAGGATCGAATATACCTTCAGTAAGAAGTCTTTTTTTCAGCTGTTCAATCCGTTTCTGGAGCTCGCCAATTCCCTCAAGCTTAAGTTGGGATACAATAAACTGGTAAGAACCTCGCTTTTCAAAAACTGAGATACTGCCAAGGGCAAAAACACTCATTCCTTCTTCAAGCCTGAATGAAAGTTTTTTATTCAGATATTTGAAGAACACGGCACTGATGACAGACGTATCATCTTTAAGCGTAAAATATATGTGACCTGAAGAATGGTATGTCAGGTTGGAAATTTCACCGACAATCCATATATTGTTGAAGTCCGGATTATCCTCGAAGCTCCTCTTGATAATTCTGGTGAGTTCAGAAATGGTGTATATCGTATCTTGCATAAAGGTGTGACCAAAAACAGGTGATTTGCTGACAATGCCAACAATTATACAGGGCCGAACGGGAGGCGCAACAATAATTACATTATAGGATCTGGAATGAAATGCTGATATCAGTATTGGCGAATAAGAGAGACTAGTTTTCCCAAAACTGTTACATTGTCGAGAACCATGGTTTTAAACGAAGGATTGGCCGGAACAAGGTGTATCTTTCTGTCTACGGCTTTGAAAATCTTCAAAGTGGCTTCATCGCCGATTAGAGCCGCAACAATGTCACCATTGTTCGCGGTGTTTTGTTTTTTTATTATGGCAATATCACCGTCGGTGATTCCTTTCTCAACCATCGAGTCACCCCTGACGTGCAGGGCAAAAAGCTCTCCTCCAGGCAGCATCGCCTTGGGAAGCTTGATGAAATCTTCGACATTTTCCTGGGCAAGAATGGGTGCGCCGGCAGCAATCCTGCCGAGGAGTGGAATATTAAGAATATCGGATGGAGTTTTTGTATTTTTATCGATCAGGATTTCTATCGCCCTCGACTTGTTCTGCGTGCAGCGGATATATCCTTTTTTCTCAATGGCCTTGAGATGATCGTACGCTCCTTTGACGGTAATTCCGAATTTTTCGCCGATTTCGCGGACAGTGGGTGGAAACCCGGAAGAGAGTATCGCTTCCTTGATGAAATTGAAAATGTGTTCCTGCTTCTTCGTTAAAGTTTTCATGCCATTATCCCGTTTTATTATCTCATCATATGAGTAGTAAAAATATGTGTAGATGTCAAGCAAAAATTAAAATACGGGATAATTAATAATAAAATATTTTATTCTGCCCTCGGGGGATCGACCTGGATGCCTTTGTCCGATATATATGTTCCAAGACGTTCGATTGCGTCTTTTAGATCGTTATAATGGGTGATATTAAGTGCAACTCCTTTCTGTGATGGCTTGTAATCTATGTTGCCATTGTCGTCGATAACCTGGAACCAGATCCGCAGGTTGATGAGCTTCATCCCCTTGAATTCTGAAACCTCGACGCGGATGATCTCCTTTGAATTTTTCTGGATGTCTTTGATTATGTCGCTCATTGGGATTTCCTGTTATTTGATGAATGATACTGATTGCATCAGCCTGTGTCCGATAGATTTATTTCGTAAAGCATTAATTCGTGTGAAGGGTGAAACATCCGTTGTTGAGGATATGCGGTATCGTCTACTCACTGGTTTGCATGTTCATCGAGATAATCAAGTATTCTCCTTTTGATGATTGTGTAAAAGATCCTGTGTCCCTTCTCGTTGGGGAGACGGTCATCTTCCTGCAGAATCTCGGAGAGCAAGAGACCGTTATCATCGAGTTCCTGAAAGATAAGGTAATGAACAGGTATCAGATGGCACTGTAGATCCACGGCGACTTCGCGGATCGTTCGATAATAAATCCCCGCTGACTGCATCTCGTAATCGCTGTCGAAGGGCTGAGATGTTATCAGGAAAATTTCAGGCGCGAAACGCTGCCGGCACAGGCGCACTATCTGCACAAGGTTTTCCTTGAATTCGGAACGGTATACCGGCCTGTAGATATCATCGATGCCGAAATGGAGAAGAAGAATTTCCGGACGGAAAGGATCGATATCCTCATAATAAGTCCTGTTGCCCTCGAAAGAAGAGTCCCGCTCGCGGGATCTGTTGATGACATCGATGCCCCGTGAGCGGAGAGTTATTCCGAGCATGTCGACATACGACTCTGTAACACCCTTGCCGGAAGAAATGCTTCCGCCTCTAACAAGCAATCTCATAATCTGAATCCTCGAGTGAACATTTCAATCAGAAGGTGATTGGTGATTTACTGTGGCATGAATTCTAATGTCTGAAAACGAAAAAAATCCGATGCAAAAATATTTCCAGAATAGAATGGAGAATTCCGCATTGGATCTATAATGAACATTTGGATGATTCACGCTTGATCACGGCATAACGGCGGGGATACTTCACTGGAGTGGGAATTTTTTTTTCAAAATAATATCCAGTGCAGGGGAGATTGAGCCGTCGGAGAGTCGTGTTGTCGCAGTGAACCGCGCCAAGAGACTCGATATGGGAAAGAAGGTCCCGCGGGGGATTGGTTTCCGCGAAAGTGGTATTGGCATAGATGCAAAGGAAGCCGCCGGTACGCAGCAGGGGCAGCCCGAGCTCAAGGGTGATGTAGGTGCTCGCAAAGGCGCGAGCACAAGCAAAATCAAAACTTTCCCTGTAGTCTGGATTATGTCCGATATCTTCGGCCCTGACGGTGACAGATAAAGCGTTGGTTATTGAGAGGGCTTCAACAACGGAAGTGATAAACGATGATTTTTTCTCGTTGGATTCAAGGAGATGAAATTCGCCGTCGCGATGATACAGGCTCATGGGGATACCGGGTATGCCCGCGCCGGAACCGATATCGACAATCCGTGTTCCACGTGGAACATTGAGCCCCAGCACGGGCTCGAGGCCGGCGAGGATCAGGTTTTTGGCGATATCCTCAAGGCTTTTATAACCGGTGATATTGAATAGCTTGCCGGTTTCAAAAACCATTTCTGAATATCGGGCAAGTTTCGACAGCGTATCACCGGGAGCGCAGATGTTTCTGGCCTGAAACCATTCAACCATGAAGTGTTCCACGTGGAACATTAGTCCCTGTTTCCTTTTCTTTTATGGGATTCCATGTACACCATGAGTATTGATATGTCGGACGGATCAACGCCGGAAATCCTTAAAGCCTGCGCGGTTGTTGCGGGCCGGGTATTTATCAGCTTTTCCCGTGCTTCATTTTTGAGGCCAGGAATGTCGTGGTAGTCAATGTCTTCGGGGATTACAGTGTCCTCGAGCCTCTCGAGCCTGTGAATGCGTTCCTGATCCTTCCGGATGTATCCTTCGTACTTGATTTCCATTTCCACTACAGGGGCGATGCTCTCCGGTATGGGTGTATCAAGGAGCGGGTTGATATCGCCAATGCGAACTTCCGGTCGTCGCAGCAGCTTGTCGGCTATTACTTTATCGCCCACGCGTGAGGTGAGATCCCTGGGGCCAAGCTTTGTTTTCAGTTCCTCTGTAATGATGATCGCGGCCTTTTTCAGTTGGTCGATGCGATCCGATATCATGGCGTATTTTTCTGTCATGCGGTCATAGATTTCCTGGGTGATAAGCCCGTTCTCACGGCCGTATTTCATCAGCCTGAAGTCAGCGTTATCCTGACGCAGGAGAAGCCGGTGTTCAGCGCGCGAGGTGAACATGCGGTATGGTTCGTTTGCGCCCTTGGTGACAAGGTCATCGATGAGCACTCCCGCGTAAGCATCAGATCGTTTTAGAATGAGTGGCGCCTGGCCACGGAGAGAACGCGCAGCGTTGATGGCCGCGATCAGGCCCTGAGCGGCCGCTNNCTCGACAGCATAGGCGGGCCGCATCACCTGCACATTCTCCAGGCCGGGTATGGTACGCACCATCTCAAGCTGAACTTCCTCCGGGAGGGAACTGGAGAAGCCGTTAATATAGTATTCGTTCGTGTGGGCGCCCTCCGGTTCCAGGAAAAGCTGGTGTCGTGATTTATCGGCAAAGCGCACTACCTTGTCCTCTATGGAGGGGCAGTACCGCGGGCCAATGCCCTTGATCTTACCGCCGTACAGCGGCGAGCGGTGGATATTTTTTCTGATAAGCGCATGTGTTTTCTCGGTGGTGTAAGTGATCCAGCAGGGGATCTGTTCGCGCTCGATTTTTTCTGTGGAGAAGGAGAAGGGNNAAGGGGTGGGGCACCTCGTCGGGAAGTTGTATCTCGCATCTGGAAAAATCTATCGAGTCGCCATTGACGCGCTGGGGCGTGCCCGTCTTGAGGCGAAGAACAGGAAAACCTAGTTCGCGGAGGGAATCGGAAAGGTGCTCCGAGGAGAAATCACCCAGCCTGCCGCTGTGTTCGTTGTATTCGCCGATATGTATCAGACCCTTGAGAAACGTGCCTGTGCAAATGATCACCGCCGGCGCGTGGAATTCCTGGCCGCGTTCGGTTATCACCCCCGTGATCCTGCCTGACTTCGCGAGTAGTGAGCGAACGATGTCCTGGACAAGGGCGAGGTTTTTCTGTTTTTCCAGGACTTCTTTCATCCTGAACTGGTACGCCTTTTTATCGGCCTGGGCGCGGGGGGCCCATACCGCGGGGCCCTTGCTCTTGTTCAGCATCTTGTAGTGGATGCCGGTGAGGTCGATATTAACGGCCATCTCGCCGCCGAGCGCGTCGATTTCCCGCACCAGGTGGCCCTTCGCCAGGCCGCCAATGGCCGGATTGCAGCTCATCTGGCAAATGGTGTCAAGATTGCCGGTGATCATGAGGGTGGGGTGTCCCATCCTGGCAGCCGCCAGTGCAGCTTCCGCGCCTGCATGACCGGCCCCGATGACTATGATGTCGTACTTGCGTTCCATTTGATTTTCGATATATTTACTACTAGAGCCACTATGCAGGGGATGTCAATTCTTCTGTGAATTATCTGAATCCATTCTTTGGAATGACTGCAATCGAGAAATAACAGTAAGAGATATCACATTGCTTCGATAGGACCTCGGAAGGACCGCTAAATTTTTTCAGCCGGGATAAGGATGAGGTGCCTGATTATTCGCTTTCGAGCGTGTTGATTAGGCCGATTGTATCTGCTACCTGCCTGCGCAGTCCGGCATCATCGCTGTGCTTGGCGGTCATCATGAGGGAATCGCGCAATGTGGAATTCAGTTCGCGAATCCTCACTATCTCACCGCTCAACTGTTCAGGTGGGTTTCTGTAAATGTTCCGCAGTTCGGGATATTTTGTCCTGGCATTGCGGTACATCGTGATGATATCACCCATCGATGTGTTGAAGGGGAGCAGAGCGGCGGACATCTGGGAACCGTCTTCCGCCTTGCTCATGTCTGTGATGGTCTTTTCGATGACGGCGGCATGGTTCCACAGGCCGGGCCTCAAGTCATTGTACGCGTTATCGGCAGGTTCGTCGCAGGACTGCACACAGACAGCTGCGAGAAGGATGATGATGCCAAGGAGTATTGATAATCGCATGATAATTCTGTTGTATGGGAGATTTACGGATACATCCGCATGATATATTATCGGTCTTGTACGCGGATAATGTGATCGACTTCAATTTTCGCCGGGAAACCAGGGCCTGCGGGATTCGATACCAGCTTTCCACCCACGGTTACTTTCTTGTACTGATGCTGGCGAAGTTCCTGTGAACGGGGACCGGTCAGTTCGAAGGCTTTTCCCTCTGATGTGATAAGGACAAGCTGGGTATGGGGCTCATTTCCGCGGACGGAAAGGGTTCCTTCGTACACAGTGGAGTCGCAGCGGATAAATTGCGCTGAAAGAAGCAGGATGATGGGGATGATTATAGCAACCGGTGTCTTCATTGCTTAACCACGACTGTCAGCTTGATATTGTCTTCCATGGTGATGGAGCGGGTTAGGGTGCCGGTGAGGTTGGTGCCGACACGGAAATATACGTTTGATGCAGCTTCTTTGCCGTAAGGGATTGAAGATGTGAAATAGCGGGGGCCTGTCTGGCCGCTGTAGGTGTAATTATACAGGTTGATAGAACCTAGGTCGTAGGTAATGCTTCCGATTGTTGAGCTGAACCAGGTTCCGGAATTGTACTGATAGTAACCTGAAGGAGGTGTTAGATTGTCTGAAAGAAGGTTTGCGGCTCCCCATTTCCTGAGAACTGAACCGAAATCCTCACTTTTTCCTGTTTGCGTAAGTGCGTAGTTTATCGCCTGGTAATTCGTATACTGGTTTTGAACAACCTTCTGCATGAAAGGAGCTCCGCCGAAATTGCGTGCGAGATAGGCGCCGAAGGAGTAGTTGATTGAATAATTACGAGTTAGAGAATCCCATTTGGTTAAAGATATATAATTATAGTAATTATATTCAGGTAATCTGCCAGAAGTATTGTTAATTGGCCCGGCTGAACCTGTTGAATATAAAAGTATTGTGGTATCCACCCCTCTAGGACCTTCCAATTCTAGTTTTGATGATACCAGGTCCTCTGCAACCAGTGAGCACATTTCGTTCAGCCATGTTTCAGGACCAGAACCATCCGGTACCCTTAAAACATTTTTCTGATAAAAATTTATCATATGCTGGAATTCATGCGCAAGTGTGGAGATTATCAGCGCCGGGCCGGGATCAGCGACATCCCATGTTCCTTCTTTAGCGGCATAGAAAACTGAATCTAGATAGAACATCACACGCTGATTAGAGTATTTCAGTTTGTTATCATCAAGAACCCTGAAAAAATTATCTCGTGAATAGAAGAACCCAAGAACGCCGCTTGTTGAGGTATTGTCAGCGTCAATATCGTAAAGAAGAATTGTAATCTCGTTGTTGTCGGGGATGAGTTGAGATGGATAAGAATGCGTACCCCATTCGATTCCGAAAATATTGGTTATCCATTCGTAGATATCGTTATAATCCCCGGTTAGAAGAAATTTGGATGCCAGTGTGTCCACCATCGTTTGGGTAACGCAGTTGGTTCGAGTGCATTCTGTTCCATCCCAGCAGTTATCAGCTACCCAGATGTTCAAAGTGACAGGTTTCCCTGATCCCGAGTATACGACTTTCCGACAGGTTGCCGGAATTGAAATGCCATTATCATCATAAAAGGATGAGGATTGATCTTCAGCATCATATAACGGCGGTTCAAGTTGGATCAGGCTTCGGGATAGGGTGGAATTTGCATTGGTGATATACACAAAAGGATTTTGGTTGAACTCGTCGATATGCGGCTTACCGCTGTGAGGTACCTCTAAATCATTAATAGATGCGCTTCTTGAATAGGATGCAGACCCTGAATCATCTGACATAATCTGCTCTGCTGAATTCGGTTCTTCTCCGCCCATGCTCTTCACTACGGGATTCGATCCGGCATCGCTCATGGTGGTGTTGGTGAAGATGAAGTAGACTTCACGCGGGACTTCACCCACGTCCAGCGTGTAGGTGAGGTTCACATTGCCGGTGGTATCCACCAGGAAAACCTGGTCGCCGGAGCCGGAGTATGTGTCGGTCCTGGTGACATCGGTCCAGACTTCGGGCACTGGGCCGTCATCCCCGCAGGAGATGGGTATGAGCATAAGGAGGGTCGCGAGCATCATCGGAACGGCGGCCGGTGTATATTTTTTCAGCATGGGCACTCTTTTATCATGAGGTATCATCGAACGCGGAGTGGGGAAAGCTCTTGTGGATTTCGTGCCGCTCTTCGTCCGGAGTCCTTCCAAGGACGTGTATCATACATATTAATACCAAGACTATAGTACAGCGAGATATAAAAAAACAAACAATAAATAGACTTGTTGCGGAACTGGCGTCTCGCACTAGTCCCTGAATTCCGGGATGGGGTTTTTAAGGGGGGTCGCCCATTGACTCAAATGAAATACATGTGATGTGCATCAACACGAATAATTTGAATGATCTTCCGCTGTGTAGAGCAATGTCGGGCAGGTAACTGTCACAGGATTAATTGGTTGTCGGAAGGAAACTTAATGCATATTATGTCGCAGATGGGCGGTGGTGGTTTCCATCATGGGTTTGCCAGCTGCGGGATGGTGCACGCTGCTATCACCATGCTGACGGCGGTATAACTGAACCCGCTGAAGGGGGTGATCGACATGGCGTATGGGAAGGAACTGCTGTCGAGAATCCGGGTGAAGACCGGAGACATAACGAGGGAGGACGTGGACGCGATCGTAAACGCGGCGAACCCGAGCCTCCTGGGGGGGGGCGGCGTGGACGGCGCCATCCACCGGGCAGCGGGTCCGGAGCTCCTGACGGAGTGCCGCACCCTGGGAGGATGCGCCCATGGGGAGGCCCGTATCACGAAAGGGTACCGTCTCAAGGCGCGGCATGTTATCCACACTCCGGGACCCGTCTATCGTAACGGGAAGTCCGGGGAAAGCGAGATACTCCGCAGCTCCTACCATAACTCGATGAACCTGGCAAAGGAGCACGGGCTGAAGTCTATCGCCTTTCCTGCGATTTCCACCGGTGTCTACGGCTATCCCAGGAAGGAGGCCTGCGGGGTGGCGTTTTCCACGGTGCTGGATTTCATGCGGGAGACGGGGTATGCCATGGACGTTGTCTTCGTTCTCTTCGATGCCGATAACTATCATCGTTATACTGAATACCTGGAAAAATTGAAAAAGGAATCGTGAGGAGCGCTCCATGAATTATATCGAACTGCTCAAAACCACCACCGACCGATACAACAGCATCGTCTGCCTGGGACTGGACCCGGTCCTGGAGGACATTCCCCTGGACAAGGGAACTCCCGGAGAGAGGATCGCCGCGTTCTATGAAGGCATACTCGACC